>Ga0079223_10000358_pt1 | contig 22261 bp, 20 predicted proteins | sample Stecom2011_FD_75072 | JGI IMG/M metagenome (GOLD analysis project Ga0079223, IMG submission 75072) | Agricultural soil microbial communities from Utah to study Nitrogen management - Steer compost 2011 | ecosystem: Environmental > Terrestrial > Soil > Agricultural land | place: USA: Utah...
CCGGAACAGGTATTGGTGGTGGGAGGCGGTGACGGCGGCACGGTCCGGGAAGTGTTGAAGCACCCGACGGTCTCCCGGGTAGTCCTGGCGGAGATTGACGAAGGTGTGGTCAACGCCGCCCGTAAATACCTCCCCACCTTGGCACAGGGCCTTTCCGACCCGCGGGTGGAGATTCAGATCACCGACGCCATCGTCTATGTCCGGGAACACCCTGGTGAATTTGATGTGGTGATTGTGGACTCCACGGACCCAATCGGGCCGGGGGTGGGCCTCTTTACCAGGGAGTTTTACCAGGACGTGGCTAAAGCCTTAAAAGACGGAGGCATTATGGTGGCACAGACCGAATCGCCGGTTAACAATAAGGATTTAATCCAGAAAATCCACCGCAACCTGCAGGGGGTTTTCCCGCTGATCCGCCTTTACCTGGGGCCGGTCCCGACCTACCCCAGCGGTTTATGGAGTTATACTCTATGCTCGAAAGGCCCGGATCCGGTGGCCGTACCCGACGGGAAGTTTTTGGCTTTGGAGACCAAATATTATACACCGGAAGTCCACCGGTCGGCTTTTGCCCTTCCCCTGTTTGTCAAGGAGTGGTTGGGCTGATCCCAGCGGCTAGGCACCGCTAGTCAAAGGCTAACACAGACCGGCCACGGGCCGGCAGTGGGGTGGCCGTAGGATAGCCGTAGTCATAGGCTAGATGAAAAGATGCAGGCGGGAGTTTTCCGCGGCGTTAAGAAAGTCTTCGGCGTCTCCGGGCTGTAGATGTTCATAGGCGATCAATTCTTCCTGCCGGAGACCGAGGATCTTTAAGGAAGCTTCACAGGCGATAAAATTGACCTTTCGCTCCATGGCTAGGGCCATAAGTTCTTCGAGGGTTTGGGCTTGGCGTTGTGCCAGGAGGCGGCGGAAGAGGAGACCGCCCAGGCCGGCAAAGTTCATCCGGGAGAGGCGCGGCTTGGCCGGTCCTGTAGGGAGCAGTGTTTTGAAGACCCTTTCCAGCAGGCTGTTGTTGCCGTTACGGCTACGCCGGAGAAGGGCTGCACCCCAGAAGGTAAAGAAGATCTGGACCCGGTAACCCCGGCCGGCGGCAGCGCAGGCCAGTGTGAAGGCGGCCATTGCCTTGTCCATATCCCCGCTGAAAAGAATGATGCTGAATTGTTTTTCTTCTTGACCCGGCAAGGGCGGCAATCCTCTCTTTAAGGAGGGAGTGCGCACGCGCACTTTTTTTTTATCCCTTTTACTAGTTTAACCCCTTTTTCCCGGATTATTGTGGCTGCAGCCAAAATCGTACCAGTGCATCTTATGGAGACCACACCGGAAAAAGGAGGGTAAAATAGAGGAGAAAACCGGCAAGCCGCAGAAAAGATAAAAACGGCTGAAAGATAGGGACTGGAGGAATAGGGAGTTGTTTAGTAAGATCGAGCGGATACAAAAGGCCCCGTTTTTGGCGGCAGGCGTAGAAGACCGGACTGAACTGGTCTTGCTTGGCGTGCCCCTGGACCATACCACATCCTTCCGGCCTGGCGCCCGTTTCGGTCCGGAGGCGGTGCGCGGGGTCTCCGAGAGCCTTGAAGAATACAGCTATTACCAGGATGCGGATCTCAGGGAGATGAACTTTGCCGACCTGGGGGACCTGCTGTTACCGCCGGGAAACGTTTCCCGCGCTTTAGAACTGGTTGAAGAGGCAGCGCGGGTGTTTTTTCGTGCCGGGAAGGTCCCCTTTTTCCTCGGCGGTGAGCATTTACTCAGTTACGCAACGGTCCGGGCGGCAACGGAGGTTTTTCCCGATCTTGTTGTGCTCTGCCTGGACGCCCATACCGATCTACGCCCAGCCTATTTAGGGGAAGAACTCTCCCATGCTTCAGCCTGCTATTTGATGAACCGTTGTTTGCAGCCGGGGTCATTATACCAGTTTGGCGTCCGTTCCGGACCCCGGGAAGATTTTCTCTATGCCCGGGAGCAGACCAAGGTTTTTCCGGAGCGTGTTTTGGAACCGTTGCACCGGGTTTTACCGGAACTCAAAGGCAAGCCCGTCTATTTCACCCTTGATATCGATGTCCTGGATCCGGCCTTTGCGCCGGGGACCGGGGCTCCAGAACCGGGCGGCCCGGACTTTCAGGAGATCCTCTCCTCCGTTCTGCTCCTTTCCGGGTTGCATGTGGTCGGGCTGGACCTGGTGGAAGTGGCGCCGGCCTACGACCCTTCGGGCATTACCAGCCTGGCCGCGGCCAAGTTGGTCCGGGAGGCAATCATTTCCGTCCTAAAGGCGCGCCAGCATTGACAAATCCCTGATAAAAGCATATAATTTTTACTTGAGCTTTAACTGGGCCTCCTGTTACGACCGGGGGATAAAAGCACGTGGCGGACGATTGGGCTCAAGCAAAACAGAGAATATTAAATCCCTGGTCGAGCCTGCCAACAGTTTATCCTGAACTCCATAATGAAAGGTAATTTTTGATGGAAAAGACCAATAAAAAAGCATCCACCGCCAATAAAAAAACATCCACCGGATTACGGCTTCTTGCTTATTTAAAGCCCTACTGGAAGCGGTTGGCCGTGGGCGTAGCGGCGATGCTTGTTGTCACGGTGATCAACCTTTCCTACCCCTATATTGTCGGTGTGGGCATATTTGACCATGTGCTGACAATAAAAAAGAGCCAGGCCTTGTTGAACCTGGCGGTCCTTGCGGCGCTGGTTATTATCATCAGCAAGCAACTTTTTACTTTTCTCCAAAACTACTCCCTCCATTATGTCGGGCAACGGATCGTGACCGATCTCCGGTTCCAGCTTTTCCAGCATTTGCAGAACATGTCCATTGGTTTTCATGAAACGCGGCGGACCGGAGAGATGGTCTCCCGGATGATTAATGATATCACCTTAATCCAAAGCAGTCTCTCGGTGGGTTTAATCCAGACCATATTCATCAGTGTCGAGTTGGCCGGGATTGTGGCCATCACTTTTTACCTCCATTGGCGCCTGGCTTTTCTGGCTTTTATTGTTTTTCCCCTGGCGGTCCTGGTGGCTTCACGGGTCGGTAATCTCATCAGAACCGTCAGCCGCCTGGCCCAGGAAAAAACAGCGGATCTGGCCTCCATTCTCCAGGAGACCCTCTCGGGGATCCGGATTATTAAGGCCTTTACCATGGAAGAACAAGAGAAAGACCGGTTCCGGCGGAAGAATGAAGCGAATTTCCAGGCCAATCTTCGTTCGGCCAAGGCCTCAGCCTTGCTCACCCCGCTGGTGGAGTTTTTTTTCCTCTTAGCCATTGTGGTTGTCCTCTGGTATGGAGGAAGGGAAGTCATCCTGGGAAAGCTGACCGTTGGGGAGCTAATCGCTTTCTTTGGGTATATTGCCATGATTACGGCGCCGATCACCAAAATGACGCAGCAATTCAGCCTTTTCCAACAGGCTTTTGCCGCTGCCGACCGGGTATTTGAGATTATGGATCAGGAGCCGGAGATTAAAGAGGCCCCCGGCGCCATCGTCCTCCCCAAAATCAGGGGCGAGATGGTTTTTTCCGGGGTTTCCTTTGCCTACCCCAAGGGCGAGGTGGTTTTATCCGATATCAACCTGCATATCCAGCCCGGTGAGATTGTCGCGCTGGTTGGACCGAGCGGGGCGGGAAAGACAAGCCTGGTCAATCTGATCCCGCGTTTTTATGACCCGATTACCGGTTCGATCTACATCGACGGCCATGATATCCGGAAGCTCCAGCTGGCTTCGTTACGCGAACAGATCGGCCTTGTCCCACAGGACCCCATCTTGTTCGGGGTGAGTATCAGGGAGAATATTTCTTACGGGCGGGTTGGCGCCACCGACGAGGAGATAATCGCTGCGGCGCGGGCGGCCAATGCCCATGATTTCATTATGAAATTTCCCGACGGCTATGAGACGGTCCTCGGTGAACGGGGGCAGACGGTTTCGGGCGGGGAGAGGCAACGGATCGCCGTTGCCCGCGCGTTGCTGCGGAACCCGGGGATTCTCATTCTTGATGAAGCAACTTCCGCCCTGGATGTAAAATCAGAACAACTGGTCCAAGAGGCTCTCGAGCGCTTGATGAAAGGGCGAACCGCCTTTATCATCGCCCACCGGCTCTCCACCATCCAATTTGCCAATAGGATTGTGGTTTTGGATCGGGGCCGGATCATCGAAGAAGGCACCCACAGCCAGTTGCTGGCGGGGGATGGGTTATACCGGAGACTGTATAACCGTTGGCTGAAGGATACCGGGAAAAGAGGTGATACTGGTGGCTGAAGCCGGAACCAGGAAAAAGCTTTTGCTAATCAGTAACGGGCACGGCGAAGACTTGCTCGGCGCAACGCTGGCGGAGAGACTGCTCGGTATTTCCGGCCTTGAGTTGACCGCCTTCCCTTTGGTGGGGAAGGGGAGGGCCTATACCGCCCTGGGGATACCCCTGGTCATACCGGGGAGGGAGTTTCCCAGCGGCGGTTTTCTTCGTAACAGCCTAAAAAACCTCCTGCTGGACCTGGGGAGCGGGATAATCGGTTATACCAGAAAACAGGTGCAGGCGCTCCGGGCAAACAGGAACCGGTTCGATCTGGCGGTTTGCTTGGGGGATCTCTACGCCCTGTTCCTTGTGGGGACTTCTTTGCGGCCACCGGTATTTTTTTTACCGACCGCCAAATCCGATTATATTCGGCCCCACTGGTGGTTGGAGGTCAAGTTAATGCGGCGTTTTGCCGCAAAGGTTTTTCCCCGTGATGCCCTAACCGCGGCTGCCCTGGCCGGGCAGGGGTTGCCGGCGGAGTTTGCCGGGAATTTGATGATGGATGCTTTGCGGTTTACAGACCCGGGTTTTCCGCCCCGGAAAGAAGGGGAATGGATCGTCGCCTTCCTTCCCGGGAGCCGGCAGGAAGCTTATATAAATATGGAGGATTTGGCCACAGTGGCAGTAGCCTTTCAGGGTCTCCTCGCCCGCAAAGGGGAGCGGCGTACCGCCGGTTTTTGGGTGGCCCTCTCCGGCGGGCTCGACTTTGCGGAAGTGGCAAGACACCTTGAACCCTTGGGTTGGTCGGTGCGACCCCTTGTCCCCGGTGAAGCAGAAAATGGTGTTGCCGGTTGCTTACAGCATAAGGGCGGCGGCTACCCGGGAAGTGAGGGTCAAAGCGGCGGGGGAACGATCCGGATGACCGTTGTCAAGGGGCGGTTTGCCGATATCCTGGCTGCCTGCGATGGCGTGGTTGGCCTGGCGGGGACGGCCAATGAGCAAGCCGCCGGCCTCGGGAAACCGGTGGTCACTTTTCCCGGACGCGGGCCCCAGTTCACCGCGGAGTTTGCCCGGATGCAAAAAAGGCTGCTCGGAGAAGCGGTGGCGCTTACGGAAAGGGAGCCGGCCCTGGTTGCAACCGAGCTTTATTCGGTCTTGACCGATGATAAACGCCGGGCGGCAGTGGTCCGGGCCGGCCGGGAACGGATGGGAGAACCGGGAGGAGCGGAACGGATTACCGGTATAATCAAGGATTATTTAGGCGTGTAGTCTTGGCAAAACTCCATCTTGTACATGGAATAATTTTATTCCAGGAAAACACTCAAAAATCTTCAGGCAGAAAAAACCACCGGGCTTAATGCGCACGCACGCATAATCGCGCACCAGTCATCATACCAGATAAAGAGGGAAATTACCGGAAACGGGGCGGGATCGATGATAACCGGTGGAGGATGGCCAGGGTGAAGATTTTGCTTACCGGCGCCAGTGGCCAGCTGGGGAAGGCACTTATGGCGCAGATTGGCTCAGGCGATCTTCCAGCCGGGACGCATCATTTGCTCCCGGTGGATTTGCCTGAATGGGATATTACCAACCAGGCGCAAGTCTTCTCCACTGTCCTGGAGTGGCAGCCGGCTGTGGTCATAAACTGCGCCGGCTACACCGATGTGGACCGGGCGGCAGCAAATGAAAAGGAGGCCTTTCGCGTTAACGCCCTGGCAGCACGGCACCTTTCCGCCGTGGCTTTTCGTGTGGGCGCGAAAATGCTCCAGATCTCCACGGATTATGTATTTGACGGAAAGGCGGCCACGCCCCGGCGGGAATACCATCCGGTCAACCCGGTCAATGCTTACGGCCGGAGTAAAGCCTGGGGGGAGCGGCTAGTCCGGGAGACCAACCCCTGTCATTTTATTCTCCGCACCGCCTGGCTCTTTGGGGAGGGGCAAAATTTTGTCCGGAAAATAATCGCCTTGAGCCGGGAAAAAGAGGAGATTTCCGTGGTTGCGGACCAATTCGGGACCCCTACCAGTGCGGTGGATTTGGCGAGATGTATTTTACGCCTGCTCCAAACCGAAAGCTACGGAACATACCATGCGACCAATGAAGGGGAGTGCAGTTGGTTTAGTTTTGCCCGGGGAATTCTGGCCTTAACCGGCATAGAATGTAGGGTGAAACCGGTAACCAGCCGGGAACTGGCCCGGCCGGCCCCCCGTCCGCACTATACAGTCTTGGAAAACTACATGCTCGAATTGAGCGGCCTCTTTAGATTCCGCCATTGGGAGGAGGCCCTTGCCGAGTACCTGCAGGCAGAGGCGGGTACACGTGCGCAAGAACGGAAGGCGCGTCTGTAATGAAAAAAGTTCCGGGGCCGCCGGGGATAAGGAAAATGAGGTGGCAGGATGAAAACGGTCCTGGTAACCGGCGGCGCAGGCTTTATTGGGAGCAATTTCCTTCTTTACCTGGCAAAGAAGTATCCTTCTTACCGTCTGCTCAATCTGGATAAACTTACTTATGCCGGGAACCTTGAGAACTTAAAGGAGATTGAAGAGAGAAAAAACTATCGTTTTATCCGTGGCGATATTGCCGATAGCGCCGTGGTGAGCAAGGTCTTTGCCGGGGAAGAGATTGACTGGGTGGTAAATTTTGCTGCAGAAAGCCATGTTGACCGCAGTATCCTTATGCCCGCGCTTTTTGTCCGTACCAACATAATAGGGACGACAAACCTGTTAAACGCGGCTTTAGACCGTTGGGAGGGGGCTTGGGAAGAAAAGAGGTTTCTGCAGATTTCCACCGATGAAGTCTATGGTTCCCTGGGCGAAACCGGCTATTTTACAGAAACAACACCGCTGGATCCGCATACTCCCTATGCCGCCAGTAAGGCGGGGGCGGATTTGATCGTCAAGGCCTACCATGACACCTATGGGCTGCCGGTGATTATCTCCAGGTGTACCAATAACTACGGGCCTTATCAATTCCCGGAGAAACTGATCCCCCTGGTGATCAATAATGCCCTGCACCGGAAGAAACTGCCGGTTTATGGGAAAGGCCGGCAGATCCGGGATTGGCTCTATGTGGAAGACCATTGCAAAGCCTTGGATTTAATATTGCACAGGGGGAAAACAGGCCGGGTATATAATATTGGTGGTCATAATGAACGGACCAACCTCTCGGTGGTGCGGACCGTCGTCAGGTATCTCCGGGAACATGTGGATCCGGGGATCACCGAGGAGTTAATCACTTTTGTCCCGGACCGGAAGGGCCATGATTTCCGCTACGGAATTGACCCGGCAAAGATCCGCAACGAGCTGGGCTGGCGGCCGGAGACCCCGTTTGCCGAAGGGATTGTCCGTACCATCCGTTGGTACTTGGAGAACAGGGATTGGCTGGAGCGGGTGACCGCCGGGGAATACCAGGAATATTACCGCCGGGTCTACGAGGGGAGGTAAGGCGGTGGGCTTTTTCCGTTTTCGCGCCCTGAAAATCCCCGGCCTTTTCCTGATCGAACCGGAAGTCTATGGTGACCGGCGGGGTTTTTTCTTTGAGGCTTACAATTACCGGGAGTTTAAGGCCATCGGGCTGGATGCCCCCTTTGTCCAGGATAACCATTCCCGGTCAAAAAAGGGCGTCCTCAGGGGGCTGCATTTTCAGGTGAAGCACCCCCAGGGTAAACTGGTGCGGGCCGTTGCCGGCGAGATCTTTGACGTTGCCGTGGACCTGCGGGTTGATTCGCCTACTTATAAGAGATGGTACGGGGTCGTCCTTTCCAGTGAAAACAAACGGCAGTTGTATATCCCCGAAGGCTTTGCCCACGGTTTTTTTGTGCTCTCCGGTGAAGCGGAGGTTATTTATAAATGCACGGAATACTATTATCCGGAAGATGAAGAAGGGATCATCTGGAACGATCCGGAAATAGGAATCAAGTGGCCTTTACCGGCGGGAGAAACTCCCATTCTTTCCGAGAAGGACAGGGGGTTTAAAAGCCTGGCCGCGATTAAGGGCTTGACCGGCCGGGAGATCACTACGTGATTACGCGCCTGTGGCGCTGTGATTACACGGTATGGTTATATGCCGATTACACGCTGCCGTTAAAGCCGCGGTTAACGCTGTAGTAAAAGGAGAATTATAAGCCCATGGAAAAGCGATCCGGCAGATGGGAACTGGTTATCACCGTTAACAGCCCGGGAGAGGTCTCCGGCTGGCTTGCCCCTGTGCTCGACAGGATCGCACGCGCACGCGCCGGTGAAAAGCTGGACGGGCGACCGGTGACGAGTGATGAGCGACGAGACTGTGCGCACGCATGCGTGGGCGAAGAGTGGGACTGCCGGATAACTGTCTTTGTCCCACCTTGTCCATTTGCCAGCGGTGCAGAGTGCCGGGTGATCCGGGCGATCCCCGGGGTGGACCTGGTGGCCGGCCCGGCGGAGACCTTCGCCTATTTGCTGCTTGGGAAGAAACCACAGGGGTTTACCCCTTTACCAAAGGGCGCAGTGCTTTTTTTAGGGGGAGACCTGGCTTATGCCGCCCTCCTGGCTAAGCGCTTAAAATACCCGGCCCTCGCTTATACCGAAGGGGTGGCCGGTTGGTCCGGTTCTTTTGCCCGTTTCGCCGTTCCCTACCCCTATGTAGGGGACAAGCTGCTGGCAAAGGGCGTTGCCAAAGAAAAGATCCGGCTGGTCGGAAACTTAATGCTGGATGCGGTTGCACCCCGGGAAACAAAAGCCGGGATACGCAGGCGCCTGGGGGTAGAGGAGGGAACCCCGCTCTTATTATTAATGCCGGGCAGCAGGCCGGCTCATTTTGAAGGGATGCTCCCGTTTTTCCTCCGCACAGCGGAACTGGTGGCGCAGGAGATTCCCGGGGTCAAGGTGGTTTTGAGCCTCTCGCCCTTTATTGCCGACGCCCAGGTGACCTGGGCGCTCCGGGGAGAATTGGCTGTTTTGTTTGGGGCCACCGGTGAGTACCACCCGGTGGGAGCGGTGGCGGATAAGGGAGAAGATGCAACCCTTTCCGGCCGGCTGGTCACTGGAGAAGGGTTATCCATCACCGTCAGCCGTGGCCGGTACGAGCTGATGTCTGCCGCGGATTTGGCCCTCACGATCCCCGGCACCAATACCATGGAATTATCTTTTCTCGGCACACCGATGGTGGTCACCCTGCCTTTGCTTTATCCGGAGCGGATCCCCTTGGAAGGTTTGGCCGGATTACTTGGCGGCCTCCCCGGAGTTGGGAAATTTTTAAAACGCCGCCTCATCCCAAAACTCCTGGAAAAAACGGCCTTTACTGCCTGGCCCAACCGGCTCGCCGGCGAATATATCGTCCCCGAAATCCGGGGAATGGTGCGACCGGAGGATCTGACCGGAAAAACCGTGGCGTTATTACGGGATGAAGAGGAACGGAAAGCGACGGCTGCGAGGTTAAAGGCAATAGCAGGAGAGACCGGGGCTGCCTGGAGATTGACGGAACTGCTCCACGAGGTGCTGGCAGAAAGGTATGGATAATTATTTTACAGCGGATAACGGACTTGGGAAAAGAATAAAATCCTTGCAACAATAGAGAGAAGGGGATGATACAGGTGAAGGCGAGTATCGTCATTCCCACCCGTAACAGAAGGAAGGTGTTGGAGAGAACCCTCAAATATTTGTTCTTTCAAGATTACCCGCAGGACCAGTACGAAATCATTGTGATTGACGACGGCTCAACCGATGGTACCCACGAGATGGTAAGGGCACAGGAATCCCGCTGTAAACTGGTATGCCTGCGGCATGAGGAAAGGAAGGGACAGGCGGTAGCCAGGAACTGGGGGATCCGGGAAGCCCAGGGCGAGGTGGTCATTTTTATTGATGATGATATTTTTTGTCCCCCGCAATTCATCAGTGAACACGTAAAATACCATGAAAAGGAAGACAACCTCATTGTCGACGGCCCGGCAATCAACATCGGGGAGGGTGATTTTTCCTTTACGGACAGAGACAAGCTGCTCCTGGCCTTCTTTGATTTCTTCGGCTCGGTTTTTGTGACCGCCAATACTTCCTGCCGGAAAGAGCATCTGCTGAAAGCGGAGGGGTTCGATGAGAAGTTCGGTACCGGCTTTGGCTGGTACGACTTGGACCTGGGTTTTCGCTTAATGGCAATGGGCCTGAAGAGGAAAAAGAACCGGCGGGCCTTTGCCTTTCATTATAAACCCGCCAAAATCCAAAAGGTGGGGTTTAGCTTTCAGCAGCGGCTGAATAAACAGAAGGACAGGGGGAAAAATGCGGTCTATCTTTATAAAAAGCACCAGTCCAAAAAAGTCGGGCGGCGGGTACGCCTTCATTATCGTTGGTATGGCCGGCTTCTCCCTTTAAAAGGGCGGGTAACAGAGAGGGAGGAACCGGTTTTTGAGGCAATGAGCCGGAAAAAGCTCCTCTGGCCATTTTTATGGAAAATCTATATGATTAAGGCCTATGCTGAAGGCCTGGAAGAGGGGTTCGCGCACACGCGTACAGGCAAGCAAAAAGACGGCTAACCGCAGGTTAACCGTCTTTTATCCTTCATAACCTTTTATTTTGAGCTGGTTGCCGCCTCGAACCGGATTTTATTTACTGGTTTTATTTATCTGCCTTCTCCAAACCTTTTTTCCGCGCAGCAGCCCGCGCCCGCTGGGTTTCTAGCTTGACCTCGAGATAGGCCTTGTTTATTACACCCGACAGCCACATTTCTTCCAGGGCTTTCAGCCGGTGGCGGCGTGCCCACTCCGCCCATTTCAAGACATTCTCCTGGTTTATCAGCCCGCCGGACCGGGAGATCCAGTTCAAAAAGTGGTGGAACTTCGTATCCTGGGTGCTGAGGCGGGTTTTTAGCCCGGGATGCCTTTCCAGGAAATAGACGGCGGTTTTCCCCCGCTCCCTCTCTTTTTGCACGCGCGCCGCCAGTTGCTCCGGGGAACGCAGGGGCGGTTGAATATGGTAGGTGATGGCGGTGTCGATAAAGACCTTTTCCAGCCCGTACTGGAGCAGGCGGTATCCCAAATCCAGATCGTGCCAGCCCATCCCTTCAAACCCGGCATCAAACTCTCCTACCGCCTCCAAGTGTTCCTTTCTAACCGACGCATTTCCCGTATCCATTGTCGAGCCGGAGTAATCCCAGATCGTGGGCTCGGGGTGATTTTTGGCTGCCTCCAGCGAAGGAACGGAGATTATTCTGCCAAGGCCATAGACCAAAGGCCCTTTTTCCCGGTGCATGGCAAGATGAGCGCGGAAAAAATCCTCCACAACCACTTCATCGCTGTCCACAAAGATTATTAGTTCTCCTTTGGCGTTTTTGATGGCCAAATTACGGGCGTGGCCCGGTCCGTGCCTTTGCGGACTGGTAAGGAGCTTAATTGGTGTGGGGCTTTTTTGGGCAATCCCGGCGACTACCGCCGGGGTATCGTCGGTAGAAGCGTCATCAGCCACCAAGATTTCCACGTCAACATCGGGGTCCAAACGATTAGCCGAATTGAGCAGACTCGATAAGCACTCGGCGATTAAAAGGGCCCGGTTTCGTACAGGGATAATAATAGAAAGGGAAGATAAGTTTTTAAGCATCCATATCCAGCCTCCAACAGGATCTCAGTAGCCATAATTCTCATAACGAATCGCGCTGCCGGGATCGGCTTTATCCCTGTCAAGTATAGCAGAGGGCGGTTTGACTGTCAAACGGTTTTCCGTGCAGAGCATCTTTTAAATACCCCCACCTTGGCGGAGTATTATTTGTGCTTGGTAATGGTGCGGGCGGGTCGTTTGAGCGGCAATTATAGTTATTGACAGATAATATTGTTTAATGTATAATATTATTCGTAGGTGATGAAATGGATCCGCAGTTAAAGAAAGGCATTCTTGATGCACTGGTCTTGTCAATCCTTGAGGAAGGGGATACCTATGGATACCAGCTTTCCGAGCGGGTGGCCAGGATCCTGGAATTGTCTGAAACTGCGCTTTACCCGGTTTTACGCCGGCTGGAGGCCCAAGGATGGCTGGGTACATATGCGGTGGAACACAATGGAAGGTTACGCAAATATTATCATCTGACTGTGGCAGGGCAAAAAAGACTCCGCCAATATGTGGAGGAACTCACTGAATTGGAGAGGATCATCCGTATTATCGCGAAAGGGGCCGGGAACCATGGGGAGCAGAATTGACCGGGTGATGGAGAAGATCCGTGCCGGGCTGGCCGGTTTGCCGGAAGATACTATCCGCCGTGCTCTTGACTATTACCGGGAATTTATTGCAGAAGCCATTGAAGCGGGGCGCTCCGAGGATGAAATTTTGCAGCGGCTCGGTGACCCCGGGGAAATTATCGAACAGATCCGGGCAGAGGCTTCGTTTGATAAGGAGAAGACATTCACGGAGACGCCCAGCCCGGGACTGGGCGGACCGTCCCGGACAGGTGTAACGAAAAACAGGGATGTACGTGGGCGGGTTTTTTCTAGTGTCGCCCGCGCGTGTGCGGGCAAGATCCTTTTGACGCTTGGCGTTTTTTCCCTTTATGTATTGGGCATAGGGTTTTATATTATAGCTGTAGGCGCCTTCATAAGCGCCCTGGTTGCTGTCGGTTTGATGGTAAACGGTATTTCGGAGATTGCCCCCGGTTATACCTGGGAGAAAATTGGTACGGCCGGCGCCGGAATCTTTGTTGCAGGGTTTATGGCTGCTACCGGGTTTTTACTGTGGATGGGAGCTAACGGAATCACCCGCTTTGCCCATGGATTATGGCGGGGGGATATACGGCGGGAACTTGAACAGGACCGGGAAACCGCCGGGCTTAAGCAGGGGGACGACAGGATCAAGAAGGGGCTTACGGTCTTTGCCACCGTCGCCCTGTTCGGCTTGGGGATTTCCGTTCCCACCGGCCTGCCATTACAGTACTTTCTCATCTGGAACAGCGTGAAACCGGCGTGCGAGGTTCATACTGAAAACTATAATGCCGCAGATATCCGGGAAATAGAGGTTAAGACACTCAACTCCATGATCATCGCAGAGGTGGGGGAGAAGTCCGTGGATAATGAGATCCGTATTATCTACGAGGAAGCCGGTTGGATGCGTGGGACATTTACAGTCAGCGGCGACAAGTTTATTTTCAGGGAGGAATCCCGTCGCAGATTACCGTTTTTGGATTTTGTCGCCAGGCATGAAGGGATGACAGCGGTAAAGGTAGAGGTCCCGCCGGGATACCGCGCGCGGGCGATGGCCTTGACCAGTAAAGGCGGTCACATAGCAATAGCCCTGCCTGCCGGGGATATTAAGACCCGGACTCTTACCGGCAACATACGGTTTGATGCCAGGGGCAGTTCTTATGCGCTCCGGGCTGTAGTGAAGAACGGAAAGATTATTGCCGGGGGCAGGCCGTTGGCGGGCGGCTCCTATACCGCCGGAACCGGGGCGGAAAATACTATAGAGATCGAGAGCGCCGGCGGGACGGTGACCATTGAAGGGGTGGAGCTGCAGCATGACAACTACTAAAGAGAAACGACCGGAGGGGAAGAAGATGGAGCATGTGGGTGCACGCAGAGAAAAAACGGAAAACACCACCGGGAAAAATACCACCGGAAAAACCGCGGTTATCACCGGCGCCACTTCCGGAATCGGGCTGGCGGCCCTGAAAGAACTGGCGGGTTTGGGATTCCGCGTTATTGGGGTGGGCCGCGCTGCAAAACGCTGTGCGGAGGCGGAGGCAAGTATCCGCAGTGAAATGCCGGGGGCACGGGTGGACTACCTTGTTGCGGATCTCTCTTCCCAACGGCAGGTGCGGGATTTGGCAGCGGCAATCAGCCGGTTGCTGGAGACGGAGAACGGGGGCTGCCTTGATCTCCTGGTCAATAATGCCGGGACAGTTTCCAGTTGGTACGTGACGACTGAGGATGGATACGAGATGCAATTTGCCGTGAATCATCTGGCGCCTTTTCTTTTAACCCGGGAACTCCTGCCGCTGCTAAATAAGGCCGGATTTGCCCGGGTAATCACCACCAGTTCAGGTTCGCACTATAATACGCGTATGAACTGGCGTGACGTGATGTACCGCAGGGGCTACAATTGTTTACTTGCCTATAAACAGTCGAAGCTGGCCAATGTTCTTTTCACCAGTGAATTCAACCGCCGGCAGGGGCCGGGCTCCCGCATTCGCGCCTATGCCGTGGATCCGGGCTTGGTGAATACGGGGATTGGTGAAAAAGGGACAAATGGCTTTGTCTGTTGGTTCTGGCGAATCCGGCGGCAAAGAGGTGTTGCCCCGGAGATTGCCGCCAGGACCATTATCCACCTGGCAACCACCCCCGGGCTGGAAGACCCGGAGGCGGTTTACTGGAAGGACTGCCGGCCCAAGCGGCCCAGCGGCTATTCCCAACGGGAGGATGCCGGGCGGCGGTTGTGGGAATTGTCGGAACGGTTGACCAGCTAAGAGAAGGTTACAGTAGAGAAGGGTACGATAGGAGAAGGGAGCGGGGTGTTATCTTCCATGCGCAGCTTCGTTTTGATTACCGGCGCCACCGGAGGCCTGGGCAAGGCTTTTGCTGCGGAATGCGCCGCCAGGGGCTGGGATCTCTTCCTTACCGATCTCTCCGAATCCCGGCTGGCGCTCTTGGCCGTGGGTTTGTCACGCCTCCATAATGTAGAGGTTAAATACCGGGCCTGTAATCTGGCAGACCCCGCGGCACGGGAGGAGTTTCTAAAATCCCTGGAAACTGCCGGTCTCCAGTTTCATTTCTTGATTAATAATGCCGGCCTTGACTTTGAGGGCCCGTTTGCTGAAAGAACCCCGGAGGAACTGGCGACAGTCGTCCGTCTTAATGTTGAGGCGACGGTGGCCATAACCCGGTGGGTGCTGAGATTACGGGATCAGGCACGGACATTCCGGATACTAAACGTATCCAGCCTGGCGGGGTTTTATCCTATGCCCGTCAAAGCGGTTTATGCCGCGTCCAAACGGTTTCTCCTCCAATTCTCCCTCGCCCTCCATTGCGAACTCCGGGGTGATGACATAACTGTGACCGCGCTTTGCCCGGCCGGGATGCCTTCGAACCCGGGGGTAATTCGTTCAATTAACGCCCAGGGTTTCATGGGCCGGGTAACCGCCAAAAACGTTGGGTTTGTTGCGGCGAAAGCGATTGACCGCGCCCTGGCCGAGCGCGCCGTTTATATCCCCGGTCTGCTTAATCTTTTCCTGAGCCGGCTGGGCAGCCTGGTACCCTCATCCGTGGCAGCCGCTTTAATTAACAGGCGATGGCGGGAGACCAGTAAGCGTTGCACGCCGAGTAACTGATAAAACCCGTTGCGCCCATGCGTACGTCATGCAAGAATTACCTGCTCACCATGGGAAAACGATGTGTTATAATCGTAACCATGGGGGAAAGGGTTATGTTAAGAATAGGCCAGGAGAGTTTTCTCAAAGACCTGTTAATCTGGTTTTTGGTCAGTCTCATCGTGGCTTCTTTATTGTCCGCGGCCGGCGGCGCCCTGGCCGACCGGTACTTTTCCCGGGCGGTCAGCGGCATAATCGGCGAAGCCGGTGAGTACGACCTTTTATTCCAGGTCCGCAGCGATCTGCAGGAGGCCGCCTTTTCCCGGCTGGAAGAGATCATTACCGAAAACTTCCCCGGCTCGGTCTTGAAGGCCGGGGTACGGGTAGCCGGCCAGAGCACCATTTTTGTGGGGCTCGCCCCCCAATACCGGACGAAAGATGTCTTCAACAACCTGCGGCTTTACTTTCAAGATATCCCTGGAAACAGCGGTTACAGTTTAATGACCGAACCGCGGCTGACCCTTTCCGGAATACCCGGGCAGGTCCATGATGTTTTTATCCGGGAGGCGGAACGGATCCCCGGGGTGGTATTCGCCTTTTCGGAGAGCGGCAGGATTCAAGTGCTCTTCCGGCACAGGCGGGATGAGGAAAAAGTCAAAAAAGAACTGGAAAAACTCTTAAAGGATTATTGCTTGATCGAGGTAGGCTTTGCCGGGGAACCGGCGACGGAAGGACGGACCAGCAAAGGTTTGGTGGATCATCTGGCCGGAAAGGCCGGTATCTCCTATATCCGTGATGTCAGCACCGAAGAATCCGGCGACCAACAAGCCCTCTTGGCAACGATGGCAGAGATGAAAAGGTTTTTGCTCTCTTTTGCCGGGCAGGTGAAGGTGGAGCCGGAACCCGGCTGCCGGTTGGCAGAGGGGACCCTTTTGATTTTACAAGGAAAGGCCGGTACACCCCTGGAAAAAGGAGAACCGGTTAAGCCCGGGCATGTGGTGGTCAAACTGGTAAAGCTGGAAGGGGAAGTAGAGGCGGAAGGGGAATTAACCGGCGTGGTCGTTCAGGGTGAGACTTCCTGGATCAAAAACCGGCAAGCTTTTTTTCTCACCGGAGGTGGCACCTCCGGACAGAAAATTGGCGCCCCGGCGGCGGTAGTCACTCCTGAGAATCCTAGAGAGAAACTGCACGCCGCCCTGGAAGAAGCAGGGGCTATCTTGGGCCAACTTCATGATCTCCAGAATCTTTCCGCACAAGCGGAGGCTGTTTTAACGACGGCGGAGACAATCCAGACTGCCCTGACTACTGTGGATTCGGTCTTTTCTGGGCCGGAGGGGAAGACCGCCCGGGAACTGGCAAAATTGGCGCATCTTTTTGCCGGTATCGGTGAAGAATTGGAGATCATGGCCAACACCTTGGCCCGGCTCCGTTATTTCGAGAGACGGCTGGAGGACGCGGTTACCGGTCTGGAAGGCCTTCACCTCCTGGTCCGTTTGGGGATTCTCCCGGAATTACCCGGGGTTTACGGTGATTTAGGGCGGAAAATCAATGTGTTGGACGGGCAGATGGAACAGGTGGTTGAGACATTGCGCCGTCATGCCCGCGCCCTTGATGACTTTATTAACCGTTTTAACCCTTTGGTTCGCACATTGATGGCCTGGCGGGAACAGTCACTGGCTATCTCCGACAGCCTGGCGACTTTTCACGGTTTGGCCGGGGAGGATGGCTCGGGACTGGCGGAACTAACCGCCGAGAGCCTGGAGGCCTTTGCCCAACTGGACTCCTCCGGCCTGCGGACGGAGATTGACACCCTTGCCAACGGATTGGGGGGAGAAGGCCTTGATTTCGGAATGGTCCTGGAACAACTGAAAGGATTCGAAGAGGCCCTGCCCCGGATGGAAGATGAGGAGATTGGCCGTACCCTTTCATTGCTCGACGGGTATTTGGGAGGAGAGACGGCTTCCGGCGAGACGATCCGGGTTTTTGTCAATTCCGGCCACAATGAAGCAAAGGTCCACAAAGCCATTAAAGAGTATTTTACCGCCGACCCGGTGGAGATCGAGGTATTACCGTCCGGTGTGATCCAGCCGGATATCCGTGGTGAACTAACCCGGCTCTTGCAGGATATCAGGGGGGTTGTTGCCGCCCTTCTTGTGGTTATCTTCGGGTTGTTAACCCTTTTGTTGGACCAGGCGCCGGTAATGTCCGCCTTTCACCATATGGCACTGGTTTTCCCATTAACCACCAAAGAGAAAACCGAGATAAAAAGGGTGTTTTATCACCGGCTATTACCCCGTTTGTACGCTTTGGTCAGCGGCGGTCTCTGGTTTTGGCTGGTTTATCACCTTTCCGGCGCTCATATCCCCTATCTCTCCGGCAAAGACTTTCTTATTGCCGGGGCCCTTTTGGGGTGCGGGTTCTTCCTGGCCGCTGAGAAGTTTCACCGCCTGAACCTGGAGGAGATCACCGCCGGGTGCTCATTGGGTCTTTCTTTTACCTCCATCATGCGAGAGATCGTAATTCCGACCGGGCGTCCGGGTCTATTACAGTTTCTTAACCGCTGGAAGATGGTGATGAAGTGAAATATGACCGGGTTGAACCATTGGTAGAGATCAGGGGCTTGACCAAAAGCTACCGGAAAAAGACGGTCCTTTCCGGGGTGGACTTGACCATCCATCCCGGGGAGACGGTGGTTCTGATGGGCCCGAGCGGCTGCGGGAAGTCTACTTTGGTCCGGTGTATTAACCGTTTGACGGAACCGGACGGCGGCGCCATTTATTTCGAAAACCGCCTTGTTACCGCTCTTTCCGCTCACCAATTGGCTACAGTCCGCCGGAAAATGGGCTATGTCTTTCAACAGTTCAATCTGATCCAAAGGCTAAATGTGATCGACAATGTCACCCTGGCGCTGCGGATAAACGGGTCGCCCCCGGTAGAAGCCAGGGAACGGGGGATGGAAGCCCTTGCGCTGGTGGGGATGGCCGGGAAGGCCACTGATTACCCGGACGAACTCAGCGGCGGAGAACAGCAGCGGGTGGGGATTGCCCGCGCTTTGGCCCAAAAACCCCGCTTAATGCTTTGGGACGAGCCTACGGCGTCGTTGGATCCGATTTTGGTAGGAGAGGTGCTTGAGGTGATGGAAAAGGTGATCGGAACAGAAGAAACCACCATGCTTATTGTCACCCACGAAGTCGACTTCAGCCGCAGGGCGGCGGACCGGATTCTTTTTTTGGCGGAGGGAAAGATTATTGAAGAGGGCCCGTCGGCTAAGGTTTTGGAGAACCCCCAGTCGGAAATTGGGAAAAAATATAAAAGCCTCCTAAAAAAATAAGAAAAAGTTTTATGAAAAGAAGAAAAAGCCTTAAAAAAACAAGAGAAAGATGGTATAATGAAAAAGTTAAGGCAAGTTTTAACGGGGGTGACCCGGTGGGAGACCAGCAACAGACATTGAAGCAAACACTATCAATCCAGGGCGAGGCTCTGCATACCGGAAAGATGGTTACCATGACACTGATTCCGCAACCAGAGGATACGGGGGTCAGGTTTTGCCGTTCCGATCTCCCGGGGAAACCCGTCCTTCCCGCCCAACCGGAACATGTGGTCGATACTTACCGTTGTACAACGCTCGGCAACAACGATTGGCGAATAAGAACTATCGAACACTTAATGGCCGCCTTGCATGGTTTGGGTGTGGACAACCTCCTGGTGGAGGTGGAAGGGGAAGAATTGCCAATGGGTGACGGCAGTGCCTGGTATTTTGCCCGGGCTATCCTTGAGACCGGCCTGGAAGCACAGGCAAAACCTAGACGGACACGGAAGGTTACCGCCCCCGTTTGGGTGGAAAATGGGAACTCACCCCGCTCGTACCTGCTGGCTTTACCTGGAGAGCAGCTTCATATCAGTTATTTCTTTACTTCAAATAACAACAATGTCGGGAACCAGTTTTATCAGTTGTCAGTGACACCGGAGACCTTTCAGAAAGAGTTGGCTTCAGCCCGGACCATCGCCTTTACTTACGAAATTGAGGCGTTACGCCGGCAGGGGTTGGCCCAGGGCGGCAATTTTGATGTGGCGGTGGTAGTGGGTGAAGAAGGGTACCTAAGCGATCTGCGGTATCCGGATGAAATCGCCCGTCACAAAATCCTGGACATGCTGGGAGACCTGTATCTGTTGGGGCCGGTAACCGGCAAGATTATTGGGATCGGGTCCGGGCACAAAATGGATTTGGAACTGGTATTAAGATTAAGAGAAAACTTACGATAATATAGAACAGGGGGGGAGCACATTGGATATTGGCCGGATAAAACAGCTCTTACCGCACAGGTTTCCATTTTTACTGGTGGACCGGGTGCTTGCTTTTGAACCGCGAAAGAGTATTGTTAGCTTGAAAAATGTCACTGTGAACGAGAGCTTTTTCAACGGTCATTTCCCGCAACATCCGGTAATGCCGGGGGTGCTGATTATTGAGAGTATGGCGCAAGCCGCCGGTTTAATGATGTTAAACGAAGAAGAACACAAAGGGAAGATTCCGTTTTTTACCGGAATTGACCACGCCCGGTTCCGGAGGCCGGTCGTTCCCGGAGACCAACTCCGCATGGAAGTTGAGGTTTTGAGGATAAAAGGAAATGCCGGGAAGGTGAAAGGCCGTGCCACAGTCAACGGGGAATTGGTGGCCGAGGCGGAATTGATGTTTGTTCTAGGTTCCGTTCAATAAAAGGTCGTTTGCTAATAATTTATGTTTTTCCCATTTAAAACTGGAAGGGATTATGGGTTTTTTGGTGAATCGCAATAATTTAGTGGATTGGTAACGCGCCGCGCGATCCAGCATGATGTTATCCCAGTTAACGCAATCCTCGCGCATAGAAATGAAAACGGCTGTTCTTATTCGGTAAGTTATTGAACGCCGGAATGATTTGGAGGTTTTAGGATGGAAGTTGTAGAGAAAAAGACAAAGAAAGTTGTAGCCCTGAGAAAGATTCATGAAACAGCCGTTATCCACCCGGGCGCGGAAATAGGGAAGGATGTGGTCATCGGTCCTTATGCGATAATCGGGGAGCATGTGGAGCTGGGCGATGGATGCGTTGTCGGGCCCCATGTGGTTATTGACGGTTGGACCAGGATTGGCTGTAACAATAAATTTTATCACGGCGCGTCCATCGGCTGCGATCCGCAGGATCTGAAGTTTAAGGGTGAAAAAACCTTCCTGGTTATTGGTGACAATAATATCTTCCGGGAGCATGTAACGATCTCCCGGGGAACCGGTGAAGGAGGCGGGGAGACGCGCATCGGTAATGATAATTTCTTTATGGCCTACAGTCATGTGGCCCATGATTGCCGCGTTGGAAATCATGTGATCCTAACCAACGCCGCTTCCCTTGGCGGCCATGTCATCATCGAAGACCGGGTAAATATCGGCGGGCTCAGCGGTGTACACCAGTTTACCAAGGTTGGGAAAATGTCTATGATCGGCGGGTGCACCAAGGTGATCAGAGACGTCCCACCTTTTGTCATTGTTGACGGGGTTCCGGCCCGGGTAGCCGGGATCAACGTGGTGGGCTTGCGGCGTAACGAAATTCCGCCGGAAATCAGGGACGAGATAAAGAAAGCTTACCGCATTTTGTACCGTTCCAATCTAACCATTGCCCAGGCGATTGAACAGATGGAACAGCAATTGCAAGGATACCCGGAGATCGATCACTTTATCCGTTTTCTACGGAACGTGGAACGGGGAATATGCCGGTAGCAGCCGGGAAACACTTTTAAAAACTAGACGTTCCCGTCTAGTTTCCTTTTTTCTACTCAGGTTTTATTTCTATCAAGCGCGTGCAGCGTATGAACGCACGTAGCGCCAAAACGCGCTAGCGCGTTAGAAAGCGGTGGGAACTTGGAAAGATGGGGATTAATAGCCGGCCGGGGATTGCTTCCTTTAGAAGCGGCAAAAGGCATGAGGCTGATGGGGATTTCCCCTGTTATTCTCGGCGTGAAGGAAGAGACGGACCCGGCGTTGGCGGAGGCGCTTAATAAGGCGGGGTTTACGGTGGCCTGGGAGAGCCTGGGACAATTGGGGGCTATCCGCCGTTTTTTTCAAGAACAAAAGGTAGCAAAGGTTGTTATGGCCGGTAAAGTAGGTAAAGAGGTTGTTCTTACCGGGATCGAAATGGATGCGGATTTAAAGACCGTCCTGGCAGGGCTCCAGGCAAAACATAATGACGCAATCCTACTGGCCTTGGCGGAATACTTTGCGAAACATGGAATAGAAGTGGAAAAGCAAACCGTTGTCCTTTCCCACCTGTTACCGGGGAAAGGATGCCTGACCGGACGGGTTCCTACCGCCCGGGAAGAAGCTGATATCCGTTTTGGTTACCGGACCGCAAAAGAGGTCGCCGCGCTCAACATCGGCCAGAGCGTGGTAGTAAAGAACGGGATGGTTCTTGCGGTAGAAGCAATGGAGGGGACCGATGCCACGATCTTGCGCGGCGGGCAACTGGCCGGCGGGGGAGCGGTCGTGGTAAAGGTGGCCAACCCCCGCCAGGATTTGCGTTTTGACATACCGGTTATCGGTCCGAGTACGGTCGCGGCGGTGATTCAGAGCCGGGCCGCGGTTTTGGCGTTCGAGGCTGCCGCCGCTTTTCTTCTGGAGAAAGAAGCAACAATTGCCCGGGCAAAAGCGGAGAATATCTCCCTGGTGGCGGTGGCTGATGACTTTCCGAACTGATCCCCCTGTGAAACAGGGGTTCATACGAAGTAGGCCCCCTACAAAGTAGGGGACCCCTACAAAGTAGG
>Ga0079223_10000359_pt1 | contig 22250 bp, 17 predicted proteins | sample Stecom2011_FD_75072 | JGI IMG/M metagenome (GOLD analysis project Ga0079223, IMG submission 75072) | Agricultural soil microbial communities from Utah to study Nitrogen management - Steer compost 2011 | ecosystem: Environmental > Terrestrial > Soil > Agricultural land | place: USA: Utah...
AAAACATATCCACCCCATCTGTCGTTGGACCTTCCACCTGCCCTACAAGGATTAATCCACCATCTGCCAACAACTTGGCATCACGTAGCTTCTCCCAATTTGGACCTCCGTATCTTTTCTCCCATTGTAAATCACCTTGTTCATCTGTTTTATATACTACAAAATCAAAATCACCCTCTAAAGTAGAACCTGTATAACCAGCAATAAAAAAGCCATTGTTAGGTACATGAATCACCCTTACTCCGATATCATCTCCTGCTCCACCATAATCCTTTGTCCACAAATGATTTCCCGTACTGTCAATGAGCATTAAAAAAGCCTGTCCAGAATCATCATTAAACCCATCGGAACTTCCTGTAACAGCATAGCTGGAATCAGGAAGTTGAGCTATTCCATTCCCTGTATCGAAAGGTCCACTAGTATATTTATTGAAAAATGTAATTTGTGTACTTCCTACAAGTGGAACCATACAAATGAATAATAAAATAATCTTTTTTAAATTTTCCATGCCAGTCGTATTATTGCTGAGTGTCCATATTGATTTCCTGAAATTGCCCCAAGTAAATCTTCTGTTCCAAGACCTATTAGAATCTTTTCTGTATTATAATTTGCGTAAAACCCAAGCCTGAAGTTTCCATAGCCTCCAAAAGAACCTTGAGCTCCAAACGAAAACCGTTCAAGTGGTTGGTAATGTATCCCAGCATAAACCAATGGTCGATATACTGAATTTGTGTACATTCTAACCCCAAAGAAAGACTGTAAAACTTTTGTAGAATTAGTTGTTACAATTTTTCCAACTTGTAGAAAACCAGGAAGAACTTTAAAACCAGAACGTGAAGTCTCTGATATATTTAAAGAGTCTTTAAAAGAAGAAAGTCCATCGTTATTCAACAAATCATTTAAAGCAAAACCTGAAAAACTTTGTTCAGCATCAACGGTTATAAAATCTGCATTATGCACTTGGTATGCTCCTATATTTCTTCCTGTTATATTGATTATACCATTGAAAGCATCAGAGGTGTTAAATGGAATATTGAATCCAAAGTTTAATGCTGCACCGAGTCCTTTAAAGTAAGCATGTGAGTTAGCAATCATAGCTTCTCCTTCAATTCTTAAGTCAACCTGATCTCCTATTTCACTAAAAGTCATCCCTCCTCTATTGATGTTCATTTGGAAAAACTGTTGAGGTAAAATCATATTCAAGGTCAAGAAAGATTTAGTTTTTCTATCATGGATCCCCCCACCTATACTTAAAAAGTGATCGAAACGTCCAGACACATTGGCCAAGCTCGCATTATTACCAAAAAAAGGAGTATTCCCGACAAACATTAATCCGAAAAAATCATCAGAATACTCTCCTGAGAAATGCATTTCATTGGCAACATTTATCATCCAACTCCAATTGGGTTTACTGTCGAATATTTTATGCGAAGCCCTATATTCTGCTCCAGCATGCACAGCAAAACCAACCCTATTGTAATCATTTTGATTCCCAAAAGTTTTTTGACTTAATTCATCATTTATTTCTCCACCAAAAATAAATTTTCGAGAGAAGTTGTTATTTAAGCCTGTACTGTGTTGAAATACGTTGCCAACAATACTCACTTGATGATTTGCTAGCGTAGTATCATACAATACTGGAAGCAAGTCTTGCCCCTGAACATTGCCTTGCGCAAAAATTGCTACAAAAAGAACTGTTATTTTAATGCGATAGAAAATCATATACTTGCTTTTAGTTTTAGCTGACCAGAAAGAAGAAGCTTAAGTGCAGCATTGGAATAAATAACATTATTATTCAAAAGTGTACTTGAGAATTTCGCGCGAACCATCACATATTTAGTTTCCTTCAGTGCTTCTGCCGACTCTTCATCAACAAGGAACTCCATTGAGTTTTCAATTGGAAGATGAGCGCTTAAAGATGCATTTGTCAATGCTGGTGAAACTTGTCCTATTGCAGCGATCTCTTTTAAAACCTCTTTATTTTCATTCAGTAAAAACAACTTTACTTCAGCACCATAAGGAAAAGTGTTTGTCGTTTTAAGAATAAGTTTTCCCGCTTCCACCCTAAGCAATTTATTGTCATTTTTAAAATCAATGGCAAAAGTATCTTGAAGTGTCAATCCATCTGCTCCTACCAACATAGGAAAATCTGATTTTAACATCACTTTTAATTCGCTATTGGGGTACAAAACATCATTCCCATTCGAAGTATTACCATAAGGGTTTATTTCGATGGAATAACCAACTCTATATGTATTTCCTAAGTTTTCAATAAAACTCTTTAGGTTGCCACTGTTATTATTAAAAGCAAAAATCAGCTCTGAAGGTCTTAACCATTGCCATTCATCTTGAGCCGGGTTTAAATTAAGGGCTTGTCCAAAATAAGGATGATTCAAACCGACGGTAGTATTGTTGTAGTTTGTACTTTCAAACAATGAGATTCGCCCCTGTGCTCGAGCTTTAATTCCATTCACCACAACCAAATCCAAGTTTAAACTGTCAACATTTATTGCTCCACCAACAATACTGTTTAATTCACTTAAATTTACCGTTAGGGTATCAGAGAAAAGAATGTTTCCAAAATATCCTTTAGCGTAATCAATAAGTAGTTTTTCAAGTTTGACTTTTACCTTAAACTTATCCTGATTAGTAATGGATACAGTGGGACCTTCAGGATCAGACTTTACAGTCATTTTTGATTGAAGGAGGTTATATAAATCACCATTTTTCCCCCTCATATCTATTGTATGACCAGAAAGATCTAAAATCAAATTACCGACACCAGGATCAGCAGTTGTTCCGCCATCTACTGTTTGAGTATGAGAGAAAACTTGTCCGTTTTTCACAACACCTGGTAATGAAATAGTAAAGACTCCCTTCGTTGGAATTGGGTTTTCAATTTGAATTTGAATCTGACCCTTTTTTATCCTTGCTTCTTTTAGGGTAACATCTTGAAAAGAAAAATTATTCTCTTTAATCTGGTCTATAAATGTATAACCTGGAACCAACTCAGCTGCTGGAAATAAAATTGAAAAAGATTGCTCAATGGTTGTATCAGGAATTTTAATTAATTCAGTTAAATCAATATTAAACAATTCTCTTTCCATTAAAACCTGTAGGGATTGATCAGGATTAACTGACAAGGTAGAATCGTTGACATAATCCTTTACCAATAAAGAATCATTGACAATTGGTATAACCCAATCACTCGTCCAATTCGTCTTGTCTTTCCGACATCCTACTGCAAAAATAAATATTGCTGCAAGTAAATATATTTTAATGTTCATGTTGTTCTTCATTACCTCACTAACCTTAACGAAAATAGCTGCTAAAGGTTGGTAATTATAACTGTGTAATTATTAAAACCCGATAAAACAGAGCCCATCATCAAAAATAATTAAAAACCCTTGAATGTTATGTTTTTCGCAGAAATACTAAATTAAAATTTAATATTATTCAAATATTAAGGAAACCATGCTAAATTTGAAAAAAGAAAATTAAACAAATGGAATATATTACCTATATCATTGTTGCATTGATTCCTTCATTAGCGGTAGCTTTTGTAGTGTATACTTTTATTAAAAACAACAATGAGAAAGAAATTACAAACCTGAGCATTCAACTCAAGCAAGAACGTCAGAAGTTCTTTTTAGAACCTCGTGCAGATGCCTATCAAAGAGTAGTTTTATTATTAGAAAGAATTAATCCACACAGTTTAGTTATGCGCTTGCACCACACCAATAAAAATGCGCTTGTTTTACAAACTGAAATATTGAGCAATATTCGCAATGAATTTGATCACAATGTTGCTCAACAAATATTTATTTCCAATTCATCTTGGGAGATTGTAAAGAAAAGTAAAGAGGAAACCATCAAGATCATTAATGTAGCAGCTCAACAAATGGATGAGAATTCAACTGCGACAGACCTAAGTGCCAAGGTTTTTGAAATCATTGGTGAATTGGACGAATTACCTACAGAAATAGCCATCAAGGTGGTAAAAGAAGAGCTCCAAAGGTTATTTTAACACTTATACATCAAACAATTTGATGTATTTTTTGTATTATTGATTATAAACTAAGATTATGCGCTTTTTATCTATTATTATTGTCTTTTTATTTATTTCCTTAGGAGCAATTAACGCTCAGGAAGAACGCAAGCTCGTTCAGTTCTCTGGAGTCTTGGTTTCTGCGGACAGTTTAGATCAGGTATCCTACGCCTCTATTGTGGATAAAACATCAGGGAAAGGAACAATGTCTGACTATTACGGTTATTTCAGTTTCGTAACTCGTCCTGGAGATACTATTTTATTCAATGCATTTGGATTCAAAACAAGTTCATATATCGTTCCTGACACATTAAAAGACATTCGTTATTCAATTATTCATGTGATGACACCTGATACTCTTTTATTGCCAGAAGTTGATATTTACCCATGGCCTTCGAGAGAAGAGTTTGCTCGTGCTTTTGTTGAGATGAGTCCTTACGATGACGCATTAAGAAGAGCTCAAAAACAATTGTCTGGTGAAAGCTTAGCTTTTGTTGCTTCGCGTGTTCCAACAGACGGAAGCCTATCTTACAGCTGGCAAGCACAACAACTTCAAACCCAAATATACACTCAAGGACAAACGCCAATCAACAACTTGTTGAACCCTGTTTCATGGAGCAAGTTTATTAACTCTTGGAGAAATGGTGACTTTCAGAAGAAATAATTAAAAGCGCTTTGTTGCTTTATTAACTTACATGTGGATTTTGTAGCGCTTGAAGAAAGCTTCCCAGTTCCACAAGAAATTCTTCATGATTTCATCCATTCTTTTTAAGAACAAAGGATTAGGAGAGTCCATACTTTTAAAGTAATCATCCTGATATTCATTTAGCTTATACTTATAAAAGATGGCTTTAGACATGCTGTACAAAGTAATCTTGGAGGGATGATTGACACGATTCATAAAAGAAGCATACTCTTTAAAGTATCCCATAAACTCATTCAATTCCATCTCAAAAGAATCTGCTAAACGCGTAAATATTAATGGCTCTAAGCTTTTTTGTTGACGAGGTGAGAAGGAAACTCCCAGAGATTGAACATTACCGACAATTACAATCATCGCAAAATGACCATCTGATGAATTAGATAAATCAGGACTGCTTTCAAATGCACGGTCTTCCTCCATTATTGCTTTGACTTCATCAAATCCTTTATCAATAACCTCGAGGATCCCGTTCACAAAAACGTTGGCTAATTGTTCGTCTGAAACTTTCTTTTTAAAAATTGTACTGAGCATATTGCTAATGTGAAGTGAATTACTCTACAAAGGTAGATATGAATAAGAACAATTGAACCGTTAAAAAAAATGCCTTTTCAACAATATTATTAACAACTGCCCACTTTTTAGATACAATACACATCAGATTTAGCTAAAATTCTAAAAAATCGACATGAATTAAAGATATTCGATCAGTATTATGCTTTATCAGATTTAATTGCAATACGAGAGTATTCTGCTATTTTTGTTTATTATTAATCACAAAGCTTATGAATATGAAGTCATCAAAAAAAATCAATTTTCTTTTAGTACTGATTATTTCTGGGCTAATCATCGCTTTAATAGTTGTTTCTAAGGAAAATAAAAGTATTGCTTCAATTCCGAAAAACGAGACAGAAGAGCACTTTCAATTAATTGAAGTGAAAATTCATAAAAATAAAGCAACACCAATAATTCACGGCATCATCACCAGTAGTGAAGAGCTGGAGGTAAAAATGAATGTCGGAGGAAGAATAGACAACGACAACCATTCCTTAAAGATGGGAACTAAATTTAAAAAGAACGACATCTTGATAAAAGTTGACCGTCTAGAAGTCTTGTATGAACTATTGATTAGCAGGCTCAATTATAAAAAGCAATTACAGAACTCTTTAGGTGAAATAGGAAAACAGTTTCCGGATGAAAAAGACAAATGGAGCACTTTCGAGAATAAAATTGAACGAACGCTACCTTTACCTGACCTACCGAAAGTAACTTCAAAAGAAGAGGAGGATTTATTGACGCAATTAACCATCTACGAAACATATTATAAGATAAAAAAGACAGAACTTAAAACTGAAGACTATATTTATAGTGCGCCTTTTGATGGATTTATATCAGAAAGTTCAATACGTCCCGGTGCTTTGATTAAAGCAAACACATCCTTAATGAAGCTTTCTAAAAGCAATACTTTACAAGTCACCTCTCACTTACCTATTCATTTAGTAAAAGATTATGAATTAGCTGAATATGTTTACTTTCTTAATTCAAATAACGACACCCTTGGAAAAGGTCGTTTCAGTAGATTGGGAAACAAATTATCGGATTCATCTTACGTAGAAGTTGATTTTAATATCGCTGAACAAAATCATCTTTTAGAAAACACCTTAATTCATATCAGTCTGCCGCATGAAGAAACCCACAATACTGTAACGCTACCAAAATCAGCCGTTAAAAACAGTATTGTTCAATTGTTTTTAGACAATAAAATCATAGAACATTCGATACAAATAGTATCAAGCAACAATGATTCGATAGAAGTAAAAGGCTTACCCAATCACTGTTATGTTATAAACTAATCACAATAGACCATTATTAGGGATCAGTCTCAAAAGTTGGGGAGGGATTGGTTCCTATCTCAATTGATTTTATAAGAATTTAGCCGAGAAATTTATTTCTTTTTAGAATCTAATAAAACTAATGTATGAAAAAGTGTATTTATTCTACTAGATCCAGAAGAGCGACATGTAATCACCAAGGACTGAGTCCTTAATGTAAACCTAGCATGTGAAAAGCAATCTCAAAAATAAAACGACCTAATTGCATGCAATTAGGTCGTTTTATTTTTGAGATTGTGTGTATTATAATCGTTTAACGGATGGACTCACGTCCATCCATATTACATGTCATCCCACTGGGATTATATGCTTATAAATGATATGAATTGTAACTTGAATGCCTAATCCCCAACAATTAGTCTTGATCCATTATTAGATAAATGAAAAAAGTCCTCACTTTATAAAATAAAGCAAGGACTTCTATATATTTAAAACTATACTGATTCCTTATGAAAGAGGGGTAACCATATTGTGCTTCTCGATGAGCTTTCTGATGTTAATCAAAGCGTACCTCATTCTACCTAAAGCTGTATTTATGCTTACATTTTCTTTTTTCGCTATATCTTTAAAGGACATCTCCTTGAATATTCTCATATTCAAAATATCTCTCTGAGTGTCTGGAAGATAGTCTATCAATTCTACCATTTGGTCTACCAATTCATTATAAATGATGTTCTCTTCCACATTATTATCCTGCACTTCCAGTAAATCAAAAATCGTGTAGTCTTCAGACCTAGAGCTAGATTCTGAAATCATTCTTACTTTATTTGTTTTTCTGAAATGATCAATCATTAAATTATGGGCTATACGCATAGCCCATGGGAGGAACTTACCCTCCTCATTATAATTGCCCTTTTTCAGGGTATTAATAACTTTTATAAATGTTTCTTGGAATATATCTTGAGCTAAGGCTTCGTCACGAATCTTCATAAGAATGTAGTTAAAAATTCTACTTTTATGTCGATTCAATAATACTTCAAATGCTTTTTCCTGCCCGTCTACATATAAAGACACCAATTGCTTATCTTCTAGTTTAGATAGTTTCATAATTACTCAGTTTAGAGATTAACTATTAATAATAATTTTAATTCTGTTTTTTAGAGTAAAAATGTTCCTATAAGCAATTGTTTTTTATGTGTTAATGTTCAAATATAAAGATTAATTATGAGACTATCAAAATGTACTTAAATAATCAAGCTTCAACTTCAATAACGAAAAGATTAAGAAAAGGGTTGGATAAAAAACAAAGTAGTTTTATTTATCCTCACCTACGATTAGCTTAACAGGTTTTAACTTTAGACGAAAGTGTTAATTTGTTCGGTAAAAATATTTTTAATTTGCGGATAATGTTTTTAAACTATATCTTTATGCCCAAATTAACTTAAAAAAAAATCATCAATGAAAAAACAAATTCTTTTTGCAGCAGCAACTATGTTTGCACTTGCATTTACTTCATGTAAGAAATATGAAGTTTCTGAACCTCTAAACCTATCTGAATTACGTAAAGTTACAATTCAAGGAAGCTTGTTTGCTGAATTAGACGAAACAAATGCTGGATTAGAAAAAGCACCACAAGGTTTAAAAATTACAGTTTCTGTTCCATTTTCGGATTATAACCCAAACACTACATCTGGAAATCACATTGTAACGACAACTACTGACGCCAATGGTAATTTCTCAATTCAAGTACCAGTAGTATCAAATGGAGTTGATGCTACCATCTCTTTTGAGAGCTTTACAACGGATGTTCTTGAAATCATGGGGGCTCACTACAATTTAGAGGGATCTACTCAATTCAAACTTTCAAATTCAACAGTTTCTGGTTTAGGTACTGGTAACTCTCTTGAAACAATTGATTTAGGGACGTTACAATATGTATCAAGTTTTACAGATCCTAATGCCAATACTTTTGTCCCTACAACTTCTGTTATGTTCGAAGGAATACTTGAATACGAAAGTTCTTTAACAGCAAGTTTAATTGGAGGTCCAGACAGTACTGTCTACACACCAGTTCCTGAAGGAACAGTTTTAATTGTAGATATTTATTCAGAAGATGAATTTGGAAGAGAGTTTTATCAATCAAAAACTGTAACAGTAATGGCAGGTGGTAACTACCAAATTGAAGTTCCGTTAGTTAAAAACGGATATGCTGATTTAGAATTCTATATTGACGAGATCCTACAGTACAATGATGTAGTCAATACTCAAAACTACTTATACCAATACCAAGATGGAATTTCAGAAACTTTATACTTTGTTGATTATACAAATAAAGATTACCAATTCAACAAGGGGTTATTAGTTCAAACATTAAATTAATTAACTTTTTTATTAATAGATTAAATCAATGAAAATGAGAAAGTTTTTAATAGTATGTATTTCTGTTTTGTGTGCTGCACCAACGATTGTTGGACAGGAGGGTACAAAAGACCATTCAGAATTGTTTCCAAAAGCAGGTGATTACTCCTTAGGTTTAGACATGGGGAATGTAATCAAATTTATAGGAAACAGCTTTAGTTCTGCTGGAACAGCAAACTTCCCAGCGAACAGTATTGTAGAACCATCTATAACTGCTGTAGCTGTAAGTCCTACAATTTATGGAAGGTATTTTTTAACCGACAACATGGCGACGAGAGTTCGTCTTGGAGTTGGGGTAAACAATACAACTTCACGTGCTTTTGTATATGATGATGTGGCCAACATCGATAATCCATTAAATGATGATGTATTAACGTATGAGAAAACAGTTGACGAACTAAAAAGTCGCAACAATCAGTATGAGTTAGGTATAGGTTTAGAGTTAAGAAAGAATTTATGGAGAATGCAGGGATATGCAGGAGCCGAAGTTCTTGGAGCATACATCCATGAGAGATCATTTTCTACTTATGGTAATGCAATAAGTTCTACAAATCACACACCTACAACATATGATTTTGTTAATGCTACAACAGCAACACCAACGCACAGAGACTTAGATACAAAAGGTGGGAATACATTCCACTTTGGAGGAGGTCTATATGCTGGAGCTGATTTCTTTATCACAAGAAACATTTCTATAGGTGCTGAGTTCAACCTTTTCATTTTTGGAACTCGTTCTACTGAAAAGATTGGAACTGTTGAAACATATAAATTAGACCAAGTTTATGTTGGTGAGAATAAAATAACACCAATTACTGGTGGTTTTGCAACTCGTTCTCTTGGAACATTTAACATTAGTGTTTATTTCTAATTGAGGATAAGTTTCTACTTAACATTAGAGGTTGTTCATTTTGAACAACCTCTTTTTTTTTCTAATAATTTCCAACATATTCCAAGTAGTACGTTCTGATTAAACTATTAACATCTTTTAAATAGCTATGTAAGTTTGAGTTTACTTTTAAAGGATTCATTCAACAATAAGGTAGATATTATCATTTATTTATGAAAAACATGATAAAATCAATTAGTCTTAACTATTTTTGAACCAAATAATACAGAAAGAAAATATGCCAAAATTATCGTTAAAAGCCATCAGCATGCCTTCTTCACCAATTAGAAAATTGGTTCCATTTTCAGAGGCGGCAAAGAGACAAGGAAAACACGTAATCCATTTAAACATAGGTCAGCCCGACATTGAAACACCTGAAGTTGCTCGAGATGCAGTGAGAAACGCAGATGTTAGGGTATTAGAATACTCACATTCAGCAGGTTTCGAATCATACAGAAAAGGATTAGCTGAATACTATTCTAAAAATGACATTCATATTACAGAAGATGAGATCATTGTTACCACTGGTGGTTCTGAAGCTTTACTTTTTGGTTTTTCAGTAGGACTTAATCCAGGAGATGAAGTTATTATTCCAGAACCATTTTATGCAAACTATAATGGATTTGCTGCCGCAGCAGGAATTAACATTGTACCGGTTACCTCATCTATTGAAAATGGATTTGCATTGCCTTCAATAGAGGAATTTGAAAAGAAGATTTCTTCAAAAACTAAAGCAATATTAATTTGCAACCCTGGGAATCCTACAGGATATTTATACTCACAAGAAGAGTTGGAAAAACTTGGGGCACTTGTTCAAAGTCATGATTTATTTCTATTTGCTGATGAAGTGTACAGAGAGTTTTGCTACGATGGTGCAAAACCATTTTCAGTAATGAATTTAAAAGGAGTAGAAGAGAATGTAGTTTTAATTGACTCCGTTTCGAAACGTTACTCTATGTGTGGTGCTCGAATCGGAGCTTTAATTTCAAGAAATAAGGAATTTATGGATGGAGCAATGAAGTTCGCGCAAACACGCCTCTCACCCCCTACCTATGCACAGATTGCAGCTGAAGGAGCTTTAAAAACTCCTCAAAAATACTTTGATGATGTTATTGAAGAATATGTTGCACGCCGTGACATTATGGTTGACGGCCTAAATAAAATTAAAGGGGTGTTTTGTCCAAAACCTAAAGGTGCGTTCTACGCTGTTGCAACATTCCCAGTAAAAGACACTGAACATTTCGCGCAATGGCTTTTAGAAGACTTTGATTTTGAAGGGAACACTGTTATGATGGCACCCTTAAGTGGGTTTTACGCTACTCCTGGTTTAGGGAAGAATGAAGCACGTATTGCCTATGTACTAGAAAAGAAAGAGCTTGAATTGGCTTTGGTTTGTCTTGAGAAAGCATTAGAAGAATACCCTTACACAACTTATTAAAATTGAACTTTGAGTATCAAACAAAATATAAAATTAGCGGCTGACGCAGTCGTTTTCAGCTTTGATGAAACTGGATTATACATTCTATTAATTGAAAGAAAGAATCCGGCAAATGGAAAGAGTTGGGCTGTTCCGGGAGGTTTTATCGAAGACAATGAGACTCCTGAAAATGCTGCAGTAAGAGAATTAAAAGAAGAAACTGGAGTTTCTCTTAAATTCATGAAGCAATTCCAAACTTTTGGAGAAGTCAAGCGCGATCCGAGGTTTCGTGTTGTTTCAATTGCTCATTATATATTAATGAACAAGAAAGGAGTTACACCTAAAGCAAATGACGATGCAAAAACTGCGCAATGGGTAAATCTAAAAGACTTACCAGCGTTGGCCTTCGATCATGATGAAATGGTGAGAATAGCTTTTCATAAATTACAAAGAAGTCTATCGTCACTTTCAATAGATTGCATGAACGAAACACCAAGTTTAGAAGACGTGAAGCTTATTTCAAAACATTTGAATAAAGTGAAATTAAGATAGGTAATCACTACTCAGTAACTATTCAGAGTTTAAAGAAACAAAAATGGCAGCCAAAATTGACTGCCATTTTTTTTACCTCAGAGCTTGAGTTTTAATTCAACTCTAATATTTTAACCTCAGTTCTTCTATTTTCTTGATGTTCATCTTCAGAACAATTTACACCATCCTTACATCTATTCACTAATTTTGTTTCTCCATAACCTTTGGCTATAATGTCACTTTTAGGAACACCCTTTTCTAAAAGATAATCAACACAGCTCTGTGCTCTTCTTTGTGAAAGAGATAAGTTATAAGCATTCCCTCCACGTGAATCGGTATGAGAACTCAATTCTATCTTAATATCATTTGACAATAAGAAGTTCGCTAGCTTATCCAAAGAAACTTTACTTTCTTCTCTAAGACTTGCTTTGGCCAAATCATAAAATATGTTCTCTATTTTAAAGACTTCACCTTTCTTAATTCTCACCATTTCCAGAACCAACTCTACTTGTTTATCTTGATAGTTTTGTGTTACAAATGTTTTTTCAGCATCCAAATATCCCTTTTTAGAAGACCGCGTTAAATATTTGCTGTGGCGATCAACTGCTCCATATACATAGCCTATGCTATCAGTATAGAGTAAAGTATCCTTCCCAGTCTTTGGATTGTATATACCTACTGCTGCATCGCTGATAGACTTCTTGTCACTCTCTCTAATAACAAGAATACGCGCATTGATAAACAATGGATTCATCATCATATCGTAAACCAATGAAGTATCGCTATAAATCTCATGAGTACTAAAGTCAATTTTTTCATCCAATTCAAAGTTTGGTTTCTCTATGCGAATGGCATAATCTTTTTCCATATCAACATTTGTTGTTACATACCCTTCATTATTGGTCACCAGGACTATGGTATCATTGGTTTCTAAATCAATCAAAAGCACCTCTTGATCCAAAATTGGTTCCTTATCTTTATAATTTGCCAATACATTTACCCTCAGATTAATAATTGGAAAATCTTTTTTCCAACTATAAATTCTATCTACAAAATCTCTCCTATTGGATGAAAAGTAGCCTTGCGTCAGAGAATCACCTACAATAAGACCAAAGTCATCTGCTGCCGTATTTATTCCACCTCCCATATTTATAGGAACACTGTTTTCTTTATTCAAATCAATATAATAGATATCCAATCCTCCTAACCCTAAACGGCCATTAGAAGCGAAGTACAATTTATTGTCTTTACTCACGAAAGGAAACATCTCTTCTCCCTCTGTATTTACTTTCTCGAAGTTGACTGGTTCTTGCCATTCTCCATTTTTAAGATCACTATAAAAGATATCAGTTTTACCTATTGTTCCTTCACGATCAGAAATAAAATAGACTCTTTTTCCATCTAATGAATAACAACCGTGTCCAGTATTTGATTCTTTATCAGAAAAAGGAAACATTTTAAGAGGCCCCCATTCGTTTTTACGATTTTTGACACTTGTATATAGTGAAAGTGAACGCACCCCTTCTTTCTTTTCTTTTCCACTTAGGTTCTTAGTCAGAAGCATTTCATTTCCTTCTGCATTGAACGCTACAGGTCCATCATGCTTGCGCGAAAAGAACTCTCCAGCTAATGGCTTAGGTTTTGACCATTCTCCTTCTTTCTTTTCTGTATAAAGAAGATTAGTAAAGAAAGAGTCATCCCAAGCATACTTTCCTGTCAAAAAACCTTTATCGGAAGATTTTGTTGCAAAGACTATCCCTTTCTCATAATAGATTGGGGCGAAATCACCAAGATCAGAATTGAAGTCCATCACCTCTGTTTGGTTTATCTTAGCCATCTTTTTAATATCATTCAATTTTTCACCTTCAACACTTAAAAGTTTGAAGTATTTATTCTCTGGAAAAAGGATCAATGCTTTTCTTGCTTCGTCTACAGACTTATCATAAGCCTCAAGCATTCTTAGTTGATCAATATAATCCATATACTGACTTTCATTTAATGCTTTTACATCAAGTTTAAGCAGACTCCCATAGTACTTATTTGACATTCTGTAGCTAACGATCTTACCATTAGAAATAGCAGCACGCAACACATACTCTCTTTCACCTTTATCTTTTGAAAGGAACTTATCAGCCAATTCACTGTAAATTGGTGCTGCTTCAAAGTAAGCCATATTATCAAAATGTTTTGCCGCAAGTTTAGCTTTTAACTGCGCTGAAGCTTGAAGCATTAAAAACATAGAGAAGACAAGTAGAAAACTCTTTTTCATCTTTAAAAATATCTTGGTGAAATAAATAGATTCTTTTTGGAACTAATATCGATTTGTAAAAGTATTTCATGAGATCCACTTTGATGGTTCATCAATCTATTTATTGGAAAATCATAACCATACCCAATATGGATGAAGTTATTGTAGTTATAAACAAAGTTAAGTCCCACAGCTTCATGAAAACGATAAAGCGCACCTACCCAAAATCTTTCGTAAAATAGAAAGTTTGCATTAACATCAAAAGTCAATGGACTATTAGGAGTGATTTTCACAAGAGTAGTTGGCTTTAACTTGATCACACTATTCAAATCAAAAACCTTACCTGCTGTGATAAAAAAGTGTCTTTGATTCAAGGTGGCCATAATCTCATCAGCTCCTTGTGCTTTTGGTTCTAACATTCGTGGACTTGAAACTCCGACATAGTAGCGGTCATTGTAATAATAGAGACCACCTCCAACATTCATTTTGGTTGCAGAAACAGTTTGACCATAAAAAGGATCAGAGACATCATGAACGTTTAATCCAGAAAAATCATAAGACATTACATCCATTCCAATTGAAAGTCCAAACGCCAATCGGTCATTGTTGTTATTCAATCTTATACCTGAACTTACATTATAGTATGCAGCTGTTCTTTTTCTCGATCCGACTTGGTCATTCACCATTGTTAAACCCATTCCCAAGCTTCTTCCTAAAACAGGAGTGTGTGCTGAAACAAACTGTGTAGTTGGAGCGCCTTCAAAATTCACCCATTGAAAACGAGCCATTGCTACAACACTCAATGCACTTTTACTTCCAGCATATGCTGGGTTATAATAAAGTGGATTATAATTATATAAAGACAACTGTTCATCCTGCTGTGCAATAGTTAAAACAGAGCTAAAGCTTGAAATCAAAAGAACAGCGATTATTCTATACATTTTCAAATTAAATTTCATTGTAGTAGTATTAATATTGAAGTTCTATGTAGCCTTTTATTGGTTCATCGATTCCATCATTCAACTTAATCACATAGAAGTATGTTCCTGTAGGAACCTTCCCAGACCCATCACCAATATTCACCCCTTTATTCACTTGTCCAATCCAGTTATTTTCATAAGGTGAAGCAAAGAAAGCAAGATTCCCCCATCTGTTATAAATAGATACTTCAGCATCAGGGAATGCTTCAATTCCTGTTATCACCCAGGCATCATTTAAACCATCATCATTTGGCGACGTGAACCCAGGAATAAAGAGACAGTCCCTTGAAATAATGACTTTAATTTCTAATGAATCTTCAGCATAACAACCTTCTCCACTCACTCCTTCAACGTAATAAACCCCTTCTTGTTCAAAGCCGATGTTTAAAATATCTACAGGATTATTTGTTGAAGTAAATCCATTTGGACCATACCAATTATAAGTATCTGCTCCTTCTGCATTAAGGTTTAAATCATCTCCCGGACAAAGAGCGGTATCTGAAGCTATAATGTTAAAATCATCTAACCTTGCAATTGATATTTTTAATGAATCTTGATCTTGACAATCATTCATATCTGTTACTGTCAATATATATGTCCCTTCATTTTCATCAGAGAAACTTGGGATTCCAGCATTTTGTTGATTGGATACAAACCCATTTGGACCTGTCCAACTATAAGACTCACCTCCTGAACCATATAATAACCCAACTGTTCCTTCACAGAAAGAGTTTTGTTTTGAACCATCCGCAGAAGCATCTGCATTTGGCAAGGCCACTACACTTACATAAGTTGAATCTTCTGAAGAACAACCATTCGCATCGATAGCATTTACACTATACCAGCCTTCATCTGACTGAGTAATATTTGCAACAACCACAGGGCTTCCTGTGTTGGTATAATTATTTGGTCCTGACCAAGTATAAGCATCTACTCCAGATACTGATAGATTAACATCACTTCCAGAACAAGCAACAGATCCTTCTGTACTTGAATTTATATCAATATTCGGTGAAGGCAAAAGTGTGATTATTTCACAAGAAGAAGCTCCGATACAATTGGATGCAGTAGCTGAAACACAATAATTACCTTGTGTAACCTGACTTATTGGAACAGAGAAAGATGTACTTGTTGTTGTAAACCCATTCGGGCCTGCCCATCTATAGGTAGAGCCAGGAACTGGAGAGTTTACTGTAAAGGTTACATTTTCTTGATCACAAGCACCGTTATCTGAAACAGAAATTGATGGTGCTGCAGGGGAACCTGGGTTTGAAATATTAAAAGGTCCAAAATCTTGTGGACATCCGTTTCCGTCTATCACATTCAACGAGTATAATCCTGCACCAACCCCTGTAAGGTTAGCAGAAGTAGAAATTAGACTTCCTCCTGCAGTAGTCCACCTGTAATTATAGGGTCCCGTTCCGTTTACAACAGTACCTGTTAAGGCTCCATCTGATAAACCACAACCTGCAGGAGTTGCAGAAGGATTCGCAGACAAACTTGGTCTAGTGTTTACCCCTACACTTACTTGCTTTGAAGTTTGACAGCCATTGATTACTCCAGTTACAGTATAAATTGCACTTGAAGAAGGCGTAACATTAATGGTATTCCCAGATTGCCCAGTACTCCATGTGTAACTTGATGCTCCACCCGCAGTAATCGAAAGGGATTCTCCAGCGCATATTTCTGTAGAGTTTCCAGTACTAAATGAAATATTTGGATTTTGTTTGACGATTACCTGCGTTTGCAGTGTTTGTTTATAATCACATAATCCTGTCACCTCACAAGTGTAAGTTGTTGTTGAACTAGGGCTTACTGAAACACTTCGGGTGGTCGCACCATTATGTGTCCACCTGTATGATGCTGCACCAGCTGGAGCAGTAATAGTTGTAGAACTACCTGAACATATTGAAGGTACAGAAGGAATATTTGGGAACAGCACTCCCGTATTTGCACTAATGGTATAACTACAAACATCTCCTCCATAACCATCTACCATCAAGTAATAATCTCGTCCAGGGATCAGACCATTGGCCGTAATCACAAAACCAGTACTGCTTTCCTCAAAATTGGAAACGGGAACAAAGCTATTGCAATTCGTTGCAGAAAAAATTTGCATTTGAATTCCTCCTTTTGGATAATTACCTATAAAGCAGTCGTAAATTGACACGTTTAATGTAGCAGTAGCTGCTGAAGCAGTAAATTTAATCCATGAGTTATTATCTATGGTAACATCAAAGAACGGTGCTCCAGTCCCCCAGTATCCACCTTTACCAAATACACCACCTTGATTTACACCAGGTGTCCACGTATAGGCTGGCGGATTATTTTTCTCAGCATTACCTCGCATATTACCAGGATGTTTTCTCTTATAAACCATTCCTGTTGATCCTTTGTATCCATTAATATCACAGATATACAAAGCATCTTTACAATCATTATTACTGGCTGTACTTACGCATAATCCAAACTTTCCACGCGCAGCTCCAAAACCATAATACCTTAAAAAGACTTTACTTCCAGGCGTCAGACCAGTTCTTTCAATATAAGGAAGTTGGTCATTAACAGTTCCAGGGTAATTATTGTCATCGGAACACACTAGTCCAAGTGGACTTGAACAAGTTCCTCTATACAATACCATAACTCCATCCGTTATTGATCCTGGTCCCATATTCGGTTGAGATGTAATACTCAGACTTCCCGATGGTGGTACAGTAATTTCGAACCATACATCTCCAGTAAGTGCAGCATTAAAAGCTCCAGCTCCACCTGTTCCATCACAATCAGTGGGTTTAGGAACACTCGAAGCAGTTGCTCCTACGTTTGTAAAAGTTAAATAAGTACATTCCGATGTAACAACAGGAAGTTTAATAGCTGAACAAGGATATCATTTGTTGGTGCTGAAGTAGGAGGTCCTTTTACACAGACCTCAAAATTACCTGTTCTTCCAGAATAATAATCATAAACTCTAAAATAATAAGTCCGTCCTGGTATTAAACCTACAGCATTAATCGTCTCCATCCCGCCTGTAAAAGCATTGTCTTGACAGATTAAAGAAGTAGAGTTACATGCTCCAGAATACAGCTGAACTACTAAGTCCAAAGAAGAGATTGGGTTTACATTAATTTCCTGAACTGCATTGGTTGCAACAAATTTAAACCATACATCATCATCTGAATTTCCTGAACATCCTGGGAAAGACTCAGAAGCACCCATATTCGAGAAAGTTCGAAAAGTACACAAAGAACTCACGTTAAGTGGTATTGCATTTCCACAGAAGTCATTTGCAGGTGGCGGCGGTGCATTGGTAACACAAACTGTAAAGTTACCCGATCCAGAACCAGCCCAATAATGGTAAATCCTCATTCTATAAGTTTGTCCAACCACATAGTTTGAATAATTAAACACTTCTGCTTGTCCTGAGCCACCGTTATCTACACACCCTAAGGAAACGAGCGATGAACAGCTTCCAGAAAACACCTGAAGTACAGCATCATAACCGATACTTGAACCTACTCTAATTTGGTGCGCGTTAGAAGTTGCCACAAAAGTATACCACACATCATCATCTGCATTCCCAACACAACCTGAGATAGATTCTGTAGCTCCAGCAGAAGAACCCTGAGTAGGTGCCATACATGAAGAAGTAACTAGAATATTTGTCGCCAATAAACAGTCATCACTTTGTGCTTTAGCCGTATTCGTTATCAAAAATGTCGTTAACATTAGAAATGTTAATTTGACAATTAAACTTTTCATAATTTGTAGTTTAGTAGTATTATGTTTTTTAATTCAACTTAATAAAATCTAAAGGGGTAAGTTTATTGTTTATAAAAATCTCCTTTATCAATGTAGGACTAAAAGGATTCTTATTGTTTTCATCTCTTGTTTCAATAGTGAAAATAATCATTTCCCCCATTTTCTTCTCCTCCTTGTACCTTGCTTTAACTTCTTTCACACCTTTGATTTTAGCAATTTGCTGAGACAATTCTTCAATGTGTTCGGAGTCAATATCACCAGAAAATCCATAGCTATATTGATGTTCTTGAGAGAACAAAATAAAGGGAAGTAGTAGACCCAATGTTAAAATATATTTCATAGTATTTTGTAGTAAATAAGTATTTTGAGTACAAAAAAACGAAAAAAATAGTTGCTATACAATTTTTATGACAACATAATGAAATTTAGTCACTTAAAGAGATTTAAACTGCAATAAAAAGAAGTCATGGTAACCCAACAAAAACGGACTTAATCATCAAAAAACGAAGAGATTTATCACCTATAATAAAATTATAACCTTTTCTTTATTAACATTTAAATGTTCTTTTCAAGAATATAAGTCAGCACTTTTCTCATTAAATGAATCCTATCTTTCCCACCAACATTATGTTCATGCATCGGATAAGGGAAAAAATCGACTTGAATTCCTAAATCTATAAACTTCTTCACCAAGGAAAGATTGTGTTGCATAACGACTACTGGATCAACTGTACCATGAATAAGCAACAAGTCTCCTTTTAAGTTTTCTGCTTGATTAATCAAACTTGTTTTAGCATACCCTTCCTCATTTTCTTGAGGAGTATCCATATAGCGCTCACCATACATTGCTTCATAATATTTCCAATCAGTTACAGGCCCTCCAGCAACACCTACTTTAAATATTTCTGGCGACTTCATCATCATGGTACCTGTCATAAAACCACCATAGCTCCATCCATGTACAGCTATTCGACTTGTATCAACAAAATCAAACGAACTTAGATAACCCACACCTTCTAACTGGTCTTGATGTTCAATCACTCCTAAATTTCGATGAATTATATGTTCAAAATCTACCCCTCTATTTCCAGAACCTCGGTTATCTAATGTAAAAACAATATATCCCTGATTGGCCATCCAATGCATCCAAAGACTCGCGCCATCCAACCAACTATTCGTGATTAATTGCGCATGCGGACCACCATAGACATAGATCAAGACAGGATATTTTTTAGAAGAATCAAAGTTTTTCGGCTTGATCATTCGGGTATAAAGCTCAACACCATCTTTTGACTTGATGCTTTTCACTTCAGCCTTTGATAAACCAAACTCTGCCAATGGATTATCGGCTTCAACCATCACTTTTAAAACTTTTCCTTTCACTGATTGGATAACTGCCTTATTTGGAATGTCATGAGAGGAGTATTGATCGAAAATGTATTCTCCAGTGCAATTTACATTCACATCATGCGTACCTTCATCTTTAGAAAGCAATTCTTGCTTGCCTTTAATACTCACTTTATACAACAAAGTATTTAAAGGGTTTTCTCCAGTTGCTGTAAAAAACAGTTCACCATGATGCGCCGCCACAATTTCTTTGAGCATAAATTTATTTCTTGTCAATTGAGATTTCAATTCACCGTCTATAGAGTAATAGTACAAATTATCAAATCCATCCCTTTCGCTTACCCAAACAAAGTCATTGCTGTTCTTAGACGGAAAATAAGCAGGCTTCTCAGGCTCCACCCAAGTGTCTTTGGTTTCCTCAAACAAGGTCTTCACCAAAGAACCGTCAGCTGTGTACTTCTGAACCCAAATATGTTTTTGAGATCTCGCAACTTCTGCCAACAAAATATACTGATCGTCTGGTGTCCAACTAACATTCGTAAGGTAATTTTCCTCACCATTTTCGGCAGTAATAAAAGATATCTGCTTATCCTTTAAAGAGTAAATACCTAATTTAGCCTTCTCACTAGGTTGTCCAGCCATTGGATACTTTACAGACCTTAATGAGCCCGGATAATCATCGATATTTAAAAGCGGATAATCATGCACATTGGTTTCGTCCTTTTGGTAAAAAGCCAGAACATTCCCAGAAGGTGACCAAAATATTCCTTGGGTTATTCCCATCTCACTTCTTGCAATCTCTTGACCTGAAACAATATTCGAGTTTTCATTTTCGGTTACTGCAACTTCTTCGAACACTTCGATCGGGGTATAGTATAAATTATTTTCAATTGTATAGGCCACAAAAGTGTATGTACTATTAAAAGTAATCCTTTCAGCATCATCAGGTAAATTGATACTTGTTCCTTTTTCTGTTTCTATATTATAGGTAACAACAGACTGTCCAAGGTTCAGGACAAAAGTATTTTGATCCTTCCATTTAAATCCTGCAAAATAATTATACTTCACATCGAGTATTTCATTTAGGTCTCGAATATGCATTACCTCAACCTCTTCACCTCCTACTTCACCAATCACTAATGTTTGGTATTGTTTTAAATAAGAATACCTGTTTAAATTCTCTATCCATTCGAATCCAAAAACATGATCTGGATAAAACTGTTGATACTGTCCAAGAACGGATTCTTCTAAGGTTAAGTCTTTTTGTGCAAATGTTGAAGTTGCAAAAAACAACATTGAAAGTACAAGTACAATTTGGTTCTTCATATTTTTAAGGTCTTAATATTTAAGGAAGCACAAAGTTAAAACAAAGTCTCAGCTCTATGATTTATTTTTAAAAATATCCTTAGATTTACGGATTAAAACCACTTCATAAAATCAGATAGCGAAATTAAATTAAATTCTTTTCAACGTCTATTTGTTATTCAAATCTTTAAGTTATATATTTGCATCCCCAAATTTTGGGATTATTGTCTTATTTTTAAAATTAAAAGAAGTGGATACATTAAGTTACAAGACTGTCTCTATCAATAAAGAAAACGCTGAAAAGAAGTGGTTATTGGTGGACGCAGAAGGCGAAACGCTAGGGCGTATGGCAAGCAAGGTAGCGCAATTAATCCGTGGTAAACACAAGCCAAACTTCACTCCTCACGTAGACTGTGGTGACAATGTCATCGTAATCAACGCAGAGAAAGTGAGCATGAGCGGTAATAAGTGGGAGATGAAAACTTACATTCGTCACACAGGTTTTCCAGGAGGTCAGCGTTCATTAACTGCAGCGCAGTTATTAGAGAAACGTCCAGAGCGTATAGTAGAAATGGCTGTAAAGCGTATGTTACCTAAGAACAAACTAGGTAGTCAGTTATACAAGAACCTTAAGGTGATTGTTGGTACTGAGCATGATTATGCTGCACAAAAGCCAGAAACGATTAATCTTGAATCAATCAAATAATGAGTATGGAAATTATTAACACATTAGGAAGAAGAAAAACTTCTGTAGCACGTGTTTACATGAAGCCTGG
>Ga0079223_10000360_pt1 | contig 22249 bp, 18 predicted proteins | sample Stecom2011_FD_75072 | JGI IMG/M metagenome (GOLD analysis project Ga0079223, IMG submission 75072) | Agricultural soil microbial communities from Utah to study Nitrogen management - Steer compost 2011 | ecosystem: Environmental > Terrestrial > Soil > Agricultural land | place: USA: Utah...
AAAATTCGAGAACGTCGCCGGTACGCATCTGGAATACCGTCCATACCTGAACAGCGTGGCCATTTACCGCAGCACCGAGATCAGCACCCGTTAACGCGACGTGCAGGTCCGATTCTGCCTTTAGCTTTAACCCGCCAAAGGTAACTTCCAGCCCCGCGGCTCCCCAGGGATTTCCCAGCAAGTAATTGCCGATAGCCCAGGCATGAAGATCAATAGCGCCGCCTTGGGTAATACCAAGATGACGCACACCGAAACGGCCGGCATCCTGCAAAGAGGCTAATGGCCCTGCCTGAAGAATTTTGAATGCATTTATACGGTTCATTGTCAGGATTCCTCCTGTGGCGTGGGATCTCCCCCCAGCCGGAGAAATTCCTGCCTGGTGACCGGCACCATCTGTACCCGGTCGCCCGTTTGCAGATAGCTCATCTGATCACGAAAGCGGTCAAACAAAATAACCGGGGTACGGCCAAGCAGGTTCCACCCACCCGGAGACTGTGCCGGGTACGCTGCGGTCTGAAGCCCGGCTATTGCGACACTGCCTGCAGAAACTTTCTTTCTGGGCGTAGACAAACGTGGGCTTTCAAGACGGGCATCCAGAGATCCCATGAACGCAAATCCCGGCGCAAAACCCAAGGCAAACACCCGATAGACCGTACCTGTGTGCAGTTCAATCAACTGCTCCACACTTAAGGACCTCTCGCTTGCCACGCGCAACAGATCTGGCCCCACGGTTGGCTCATACCACACCGGCAATTCCCGCATCGCGCCCTCAATACCGGCTTCCTCGGAGGAAAGCCCTGCAAGCAGACCCTGTAGTTTTAACCGTGCCTGCTCCGGCCCCAGAGAACGGGAGTTGTAATGCACCAGCAAGGTCGTGTACGAGGGAACAAGATCGACCAGTGCCGAGCCAAACGCTTCCTCACATTTGCGGGAAAGCGCTATAACCAAGCCCAGATTCTGCTCATCTATACGATCAGACAGGCGGATTAACCAAGCACTTATACCGGCATTTTCGATTCGGGGGCAAGCGCTCATTAATACCTCCTTTGCTGCGTAACGTGCGTGTCATTCTAGCAGCAGGTCTGCTTTTTAATTGCGGTCCAGTCTGTCTGTGGTGCCTGGCGGCCATGTTTGCCCTTGTATGGAGCAAATTCGGGTGTTTTCCAGCCATTCAGAAGATCCGGTTTTACGCGATACACTTCCACGCCCAGCGGATTGCAAGTCTGTAATGGATCTTTTGCGTTTTCTCCCCAGAGATCGACTGAAAGATCACCACCCGGGCAGCAGGACAATGCGCACAGCAGGTCAATCTCGGCAAAGAACTCCAGATAATCTCCCTTACGGGCCGGGCTCGCCTTCATAAAATACTGATCATTGTCGTTCAGGCCAGTGCACTGAAAGATGTTCAGTACATCGTGCACATCGAACTCGGTCAGCCCCCATGGCTCTATGGCTCTTACCAGGTTTGAGTGGCAGTGGAAATCGAAATCTTCCCCGGTCAGCAGGCGGTTCACGTAGGGGTCGCAACGGGTGCCCAGCAAGTCATGAATCCGCCCGCCATCGCCATCTACGCCATAATTGGCAAGCGTATCATCAATGATGGTCACCATCGGACGAAGATAAGGCAGCGTTGACCATAACCGGTCATAGGTGCTGACATGAGCCCGCTGAAGCTGACGAGTGCGGGAAGCCCACATGCGCTCTCGCGGATTGTGCAGGTTCCACATGTTGAAGTCGCCAACCTGGGAACCTTCAATCACTTTTATCCGAAACACATGCCCTGCGGGCACTTCCCAGGCCAGTCCGCTTCTAAGGGGAACGGTCTTGGTCGCCACCAGTTCCCGCTTGTTTTCGGCTTCAGTCAGGCTATCGTAAAAGGCCGTATCAACATCCAGAACGGAGCCTTTGGTGGCCTGGTAAGCTGCTGGTACATCAGACATGATAATTTCCTCCTGAATTCCGGGTCAGACAGCCGACGGGTGCTTGTCAGGCCCGGGCTTTGTGTAGTGAACCATCAGGCCATCGAACATACCGGCCTCACGTGTGCTGTTCGATAGCAGGCTGACAACAACCACGGCTATAGAAGAGAGTACAAAACCGGGTACTACTTCGAACATATCGAAGACATCAGCGGGACCGCCGGTCATCGGCTTCCAGATTGCAACGGTAACCGCACCCACTAACAGGCCAGCAAGCGCCCCGTTACGGCTCATGCCACGCCAGAACAGCGATAGCAGAATTACCGGACCAAAGGCCGCACCAAAACCACCCCATGCGTAGGCCACCAACTCCAGAATACTGCTTTCCGGATTCATGCCCATTATGGCCGCAAGCAAGGCAACTACAATAACAGCCGCACGGCTAAGCCAGACCAACTCCTTCTGACTGGCTTCAGGGCGGATCAACCCCCGGTAAATATCCTCACTAATGGCACTGGAGCAGACCAGTAACTGGGAATCGATGGTGCTCATAATCGCCGCAAGTACGCCCGCCAGCACGAACCCGGCAACCCAGGGGTTGAGCATGGTGTTGGCCAACACAATAAATACCCGCTCACTATTATCCAGCGTGCCGCCAAACCAGTAATAACCCGTGGCACCAACAGCGACTGCAGACGCCATGGTGATAGCAGACCACACCAAAGCAATTCGGCGGGAAACCCGAACATCCTCGCGGCGGCGCAGAGCCATGAAACGAACCACAACATGAGGCTGGCCACAATAGCCAAGGGCCCAGCCCGCAAGAGAAATCATCCCCAGTATAGTGACGTCTTCCGTCCAGCCCGACAGTCTGGCAACCGTTTCCGGGCTGGCAGATGCCGTTTCGCCATTGGCCAATGCAAACAGGGTCATGGCAGCGACAATAAACAGGGAGGCGGCCATCATCAGCCCCTGAATCAAGTCTGTCCAGGAGGCCGCAGAAAACCCGCCTAAAGAGGTATAGGACACAATCACCGCCGCGCCCAGCCAAAGTGCGAGGGAGTAGTCGAGGTCAAAAAGGCTTTCGAACAGCAAGGCACCACCAACCAGGCCTGCAGATACGTAGAAGGTGAAAAACACCAACATAACCACAGACGACACGGTTCTCAGAATTCGCTGGCGGTCAACAAAACGGGCTTCAAGGTAATCCGGAAGGGTCAGGGCGTTGCCGGCTTTTTCAGTAAATACCCGCAACCGCTCGGCAATCAGCGTCCAGTTAATGTAAACACCAACCAGGGTCCAGACCGCAATCCAGGCTTTGGAGTAGCCGCCGGTGAAGATAGCTCCAGGCAGGCCCATCAGAGCCCAGCCACTTAGATCTGAAGCGCCTGCACTGAGGGCAGCAACGCTTGGCGGCAGGTTTCTGCCACCAAGAACATAATCAGAAAGATCGTTGGTTTTGCGATAGAAGTAAATCCCAATCGCCAGCATAATCAACAGATAAATAGCGAATGAGATGATGACAGATATACTCAAGGTTCACCCCCGGTCTTTAATTATTTTAGGCTGCACTCCAATCCGACATTGAGTTCATTCGATTGGCTTTAAGGTAATATTTAGCCTAACTGTAAGAATAAATAATGAATATTGACTATTATTGCTCTTACACTTGAATTTGAGTCATGTATGGCACGTCCAAGCTTTTCTTCTCTGAGGACCTTTGAAACCGTAGCCCGCCTAGGAAGCCTGCGGGCAGCCGGCGAAGTTCTGCACATCACCCAGTCTGCAGTAAGCCATCAGTTGCGACGCCTTGAGGAAGTTGTTCAGGTTCAGTTACTGGAAAAACAGGGGCGGGGTATTCGTTTAACCCCCAGAGGTGAGCAGCTCGCAGACAGATTGCGCGAAGGGTTTGAGCTTATTGACGATGCCATAGACGCATTTGCGACCGACAAGAGCCTCGAACAGCTAAGAATTACATGTCTGCCTTCGATTGCCGTGCGATGGCTGATCCCAAGGCTGAATGGTTTTCGCAGCCAATTCCCCGACTACGCCATCAGCTTTCAGTATATCGATATCGCCAGCACCGAAGTTCCACCAAATGTCGATATCCAGATCACCTGGTTCGATGGCAAGCCCACCGGCCGCTTCGACAAATCGTTGCTGTTTACGGGAAAGACCCAGCCAGTAGCCAGTCCGCTTTATCTGCAGACGGTAAATTCCATTAAACATCCGAGTGATCTGTTGCGGCTGGATCTTCTGCATGATGCAACTTACGATCCCTGGAGACACTGGTTTCAGAGCCAGGGTCTGAATCCCAGCCGCCTGGAAAAAGGTATGTTCTATCAGGATTTCAATCTGCTTAGCTCGGCGGCTATTGCTGGCCAGGGCATTGCACTTTGTCCTGAACGGCTTATCGAAACAGAGTTGGCAAACGGAACCCTGGAAGTGCTTTTTTCTGGTCAGGCTAATTTATCCCGGGGTTACTGGGTATTTTCGCATCCGGATCCCAGGCCAGCAGTCCGGGATTTTATTAACTGGCTGACTGAGGAAGCTAATCGGTCATAAACCGTGTAAATTCCGAATACTAATAAAAATAGTGAGGTCTATGATGGCTGATCATCTTGTCGCGTTTTCCATTCCTTTCTTTTTGCTCTTTATTGCTTTGGAATCATTTTTCTTTTGGAGGAAGAACCGGACCATGTTGCGGCTGAACGACAGCCTCACCAACATGAGCTGCGGTATTGTCACACTGATTTTTGAGCTGTTCACCAAGGGCGGGCTATTCCTGATTTTTGCTTTTCTTTCCAGCCGGTTCGGGCTTGTTGAATGGGATATGAATTCCGCGTTTACGTGGATTTTATTCTTTTTCGTTTACGATTTTTTCTATTACTGGGGCCACCGCCTATCGCATTCCGTGAACTTCTTGTGGAGCGGCCACCTGCCCCATCACCAAAGTGAAGAATACAACTTTACCGTTGCGTTAAGGCAAGGAGCCTTTCAGGACACACTGGTTTTCCCCGTTTTTCTTCCAATGGCATTCATGGGGTGCCCGATTGAAGTATTTGCAACGGTTCTGTTACTGAACAAGTTTTTCCAGTTCTGGATTCACACTCAGGCCATAGGGCGCGTACCGCTTATTGAAGGTATTTTGAATACGCCATCGGCCCATCGCGTTCACCATGCGGTTAATCCTGCTTACGTCGACAAAAACCACGGCGGCGTGATTATGCTTTGGGATAAGCTTTTTGGTACCTGGGCCGAGGAGCGTGATGACGAGCCATGCATTTTCGGTGTGCGTAAGCCATACCGTAGCTGGGACCCGATATCTGCCCATGTGGATTGGTGGGCAAAGCTATGGAAAGACGCCGTCAATACGCGGCGATGGTCCGATAAGATCAAACTCTGGTTTATGCCTACCGGCTGGCGTCCGGCAGATGTCGCAGAGAGTGATCCGTGGACACCTTATGACATCAAGAACTACGTAAAGTACGATCCTGAGGTAAGCCTGTGGCGAAAGATCAGCTCTGTGGCACTTTTTATAGCGACACTGCCCCTGATCAGGCACCTGCTGCTGGAACAGTTCAGCCAGCCTCTGTGGGAAAAGGCGGGCCTTGCGGTGGTTATAATAGCTTGCCTTTACGCCTGCGCCTATCTGCTTAACGGCAACAAGCGTAAAGTAACGGAGAGAATGCCAGACAATACAAATGCAATCATCAGCGCTGACAATTTCAGTACCGACTAAAGGTTTTTCCTCGCCAGCATGAACGGTGCCTATGCTCTATAAATTATTGCCCGGACTACTTTGGCTGCAAGGATATACAACCCACACATTAAGACGGGACGTGGTCGCGGGCCTGGTTATCGGCGTTATGCTCATTCCACAAAGTATGGGCTACGCAGTACTTGCAGGCCTGCCCCCGGAATTTGGGCTTTACGCATCAATTTTCCCACCACTTTTATATGCGCTTCTGGGAACTTCAAACAAGATTTCCATTGGCCCGGTGGCGCTGGATGCCATTCTTATTCTCTCTGGTCTCAGCGTGCTTGCCGAGCCCGGATCAGATCAATATCTTCAGCTAGCGATAGAACTGACGCTGCTGGTTGGCCTGATTCAGTTTCTGTTCGGAGTGTTACGGTTCGGATTCATCGTTAACTTCCTCTCCTACCCGGTTGTCATTGGCTACACCTCTGCCGCGGCAATTATTATCATCGGCAGCCAGCTACAAAGCCTGACAGGCGTTCATGTGGACAGTGTCAACGTACTGGATCTCGTCTATCAACTGTTAAGGCATATAGGCGACTGGCACGGGCTGACCCTGGTGATTTCAACCGCCAGCCTTGTGTTTATATTCGTCTGCAAGCGTTTCAAGCCCAAGCTGCCCAACGCACTGATTCTGCTGGTAGGCACTATGCTGTTATCGGGGCTGTTTCATGTCGGACAGGCCGGTGTTGATGTGATTAGTTCGGTACCACAAGGCTTCCCGGCTTTACAGTTACCACACATTGATTTTGCAAAGCTCGGTGATTTATTGCCAGTGGCTTTCACGGTTGCTCTGATGGGGTTCGTGGGCACAATTTCGATATGCAAATCCCAGGAATCGCCCAAAGACAAGCGCGCGGTGCAGCCAAATCAGGAACTGATCGGGCTTGGTCTGGCGAACGCTCTGGGCGCGCTATTCAGGAGCTTCCCTGTGTCTGCCAGCTTTTCACGCAGCGCAGCATTTCGCGAGGCCGGCGGCCTCACTCAGGTGTCGGCAATCGTTTCTTCAGCGCTGATTGCAATAACGGTACTCTTTCTGACACCGCTGTTTGCTGGCTACCCTTTGCCCAAGGCGGTTCTGGCAGCCATCATTGTGATGTCGGTGCTGGGCTTGTTTAAGTACAAACAAATGAAAGCCCTGTTCTGGCAGGACAAAAAAGAGTTTTCGATTCTCCTGGTCACCTTTTTGATCACCCTTTTACTGGGTGTGCAACAGGGCTTGCTGGTTGGCGTTGTGGTGTCGCTGGTATTGGTTATCTACAGCAGTGCAACCCCCCACATGCCCGAACTTGGCAAGATCGACGGCGAGGATCTTTATCGAAATATCAGCCGTTTCGAGAGCATAAGCGTTCGCAAGGATTTGCTCGTACTCCGGTTCGATGCGCCGTTGTATTTTGCCAATAAGGATTATTTCGCCACACGGCTTTACAGCATGATCAAGCGCCGGCCTGAGGGTTCTCTGAAAGCTGTCATACTGGACGCACAAGCAATTGGCAGTATTGACAGTACGTCGCTACGCATGCTGGAAAACGTGATCGAAAACCTGCAGGAGCAAGGCATCCAGCTCTATCTGGTCAGCTTGATTGGCCCGGTACGGGATGCGCTCACACGTACAGGCCTGCATGAGTATTTGCTGGAGGAGCACATGTTTCCCCAGATAGCAGATGCCGTGCTTTACATCGATAAAGGCATCAGCTCACGTGCTTCAATTGCCAAGCAGTTCAACAGGAAAAAAACCAGGCGGCGCTAAACCCGCCGCGCCTCACGCTCAACGGCACCAGGCCCGCCTGCAGCCAGTATGGCGGCACCCAAAACACAAAGCGCCATAATCAAAACAATAGGAAGCAGTGTGCCACCGGCCAGAGTTGTTGAAAGCGCACTGACCACACCCGCAACGGTAAACTGTGCAGCACCGAGCATGGCGGCAGCGGTACCGCCCAGATGCGGGAAAAACTCCAAAGCATTGGCCATATTATTAGGCACTATTGCTCCCATAAACCCGACCGCGACAATAATGCAGCCAGCAATAACCCAGTAGGGTGCGTCGGCCCAGGCACAGATGACCAGCACGACAACGGCAATCGCCTGCAAAAATACACACACCCGGAGTATGCGCACCGACTTATAGCGATTGAGCAAGCGCCGGTTATAAAGGTTCAGGCCTGCCATGATCACAATATTCGCAGCAAACAGAAAAGAGAATGCGGCATTTGATAGCCCGAACCACTCCTGATAAATAAACGACGCATGGGTGATAAACACCAGCATTGCGCTGAAGCACAAAGTTTGCAGCCCCACAAATCGCATGGTTACGCCGTGGCGGAGCACCAGCGCATAATTGGTAACCAAGGTGGAAACCGGGGTGTGGATCTTCTCCCGGGGTGGCAGGCGACGGAACAGCACAAAGTGCAGAACCACCGCCAACAGAACCCCATAACCGGCTAACATCAGAAAAATAGAAGGCCACTCACTGAAGTACAGCAGAATTGATCCAATTGAGGGTGCCGCCGCAGGGGCAATAAACATCACCAGGCCAATCAATCCAAACAGCCGCGCTGCATCTTGCCCGCTGGTCTGGTCACGGACAATAGCAGGCACAGAGACCGCACAAAACGCCCCGCCAATACCCTGTACAATCCGCCAACCCAGCATCTGCGAGAGTGTTTCTGCCTGCGAAACCAGAAAGGCTGCACAAGAAAAAACCACCAGCCCGATGAACAAAATCTGCTGTCGGCCATAACGATCAGACAGCGGGCCGCCCAATAATTGCGCGAGCCCAAGCGCACCGACATACGCACTCAGAGTCAGGCCGATCTGACTATGCTCAACGCCCAGCCCTTCCGCAATCTCCGGGAAGGCCGGCAGGTAGGCATCCAGCGCCAATGGCCCCAAAGCCACTGTCATGCCAAGTAACATAGCCAGTTGAAGATTAGATAACTGCGTTGTATTCAAACCGGAATAACCAGGCAATTCATGAAGAACCTTAGTTCGTTAGGGAGCTTATTATCTGTCAGTTTACAGCATCAGCGCAAAATACACTCGCGGCTCAGTGTCTGGCCAAGATTACGACGCTTCTGGTGCAGACTGTTACCTTTATTATTGCTATAGCCTGCTCTGAGCTGTGACTGAATGCGAGCGATTTTCCGCCGGTAGCTGGCACAGTTTTTTTGATGCTTCGCATTGGCTTTTGCTCTCAGGTTGTTCTCTGGAGAGCCTCGTTTGCGGTCAGCCAGGCGTATCGTCTGAACTTGCTTGTGAATCTTCGATATCCGTCGCTGCTGATGAAGATTATCTGCCATGGGCACTGTCACCGGGGCGGTGACTTCAGCAGAGCGATAGCGCTTATCAGGTGGAGGTGTATCGGTAAAATGAACAACGCCGCGGGCGTCTGTCCAGGTATAAATATCCGCGACTGCCAATGATGAAAAAGCAAAAGCCAAAACGGTAACGGCCATAATCGCCTGCATGGCAACCCACTCTCCCTGTGGTTACGTTATTGTCCGGAACAGTATAGCGGTTAATGATCCAGCAGTTCGATCCAGTGTTTTACCGGTACTTCAGACTTTGTTTCAAGATGCATCTGGCAACCAACATTGGCTGTTACTATCTGATCCGGGTTATCGGCACTCAGCGCCTTGAGTTTGTTATCCAGCAGCTTCTGGCTGAGCTCCGGCTGCAGCACGGAAAAGGTGCCTGCGGAGCCACAACACAAATGCTTGTCTTTGGTGACAGCCAGCTTGACACCCACTTTGGCAAGCACCTGCTCAACAACTCCACTTTGCTCCATGGCGTGCTGTAACGTGCAGGGACAGTGAAAAGCGACTTTGCCGGGATTGTGCGAAACCTTGAGAGCTTCAAGATCTTGCCTCAACAAAAATCCGCCAAGGTCGACACACAATTCGCTGACTTTTTGAGCCTTCGCAGCATACACCGGATCATGCCTTAGCAAGTGCCCGTAATCCTGAACCATGGCGCCGCAGCCAGACGCTGTCATTACGATGGCTTCTGCACCGGATTTGATGGCTGGCCACCAGGCGTCAATATTCCTCCGCATGCGGTCAAGGGCTATGTCATGTTCAGAGAGATGATAGTTCACCGCACCACAGCAACCGGCTTCTGGTGCCTCAACCAGGGTGATGCCCAGCCTGTCCAGCACCCGTGCAGCGGCCGCGTTAGTAGCGGGTGTTGCTGACGACTGTACGCAACCTGCCAGGGCCAGGGCAGTGCGGTTATGGTTAGTGGCTGGCCAGGGCTTTGCGTGCTTTTCAGGTGGTACTTTAGTGCGCAGCTTCGCTGGTAGTACCGGCCGAAGGGATTGTCCCACCCTGAGCAGGAAGCCAAACAACTGGCGATTGGGAATTACGCGTCCCAGTGCCCAGCGCAGCCATTTATCACCCATACTCCGGGGCAACTCTGTTTCCATGAACCCACGGCTTATGTCTAGCAGCCGGCCATACTGCACACCAGATGGGCAGGTAGTTTCACAGCTTCTGCAGGCCAGGCAGCTATCCAGATGTTTGCGGGTTTTCTCTGTTACGTCGCCGCCCTCAAGGAACATTTTCATGAGGTAGATACGGCCGCGGGGGCCATCGCGCTCGTCGTTCAACTCCTGGTAAGTCGGGCAGGTAGCCGTGCAAAATCCACAATGAACGCAGGCTCTTAGTATGGCTTCTGCTTCTTGCCCTTCCGGGGTGCTGGCAAATTGTTGAACCAGGTTTGTTTGCATGGCTTACCCGTTGTAATCGTTGCTTCGATGGTTGAGCAACCGGGTAGTTCTGTTCTGAAACACGCTGTAAATACGTCCCTGTACGCTTGAGCTTCGCCATCCATGGCTCCGCACAGTTTCAGAACAGAACTACCCGGCTGCTTATCTAACTTTGGTCGTTTCTATCATAAATAAAACGGCTCACAGCCAGCTATATAGCCGTCCAGGATTAAATATGCCTTCAGGGTCAAACGCGCTTTTTATCCGGCGCTGAATCGCCTTGAGTGCATCCGGCTGACGATGCATTACGTCTCCACTACGGTCGCCACCCTTAAACAGGCTTACCTGCCCGCCCATAGCCTGAGCCAGAGGCTCCATATCATTAAGCTGACCAGCTCCCTGAAACCAGCGCTGGGCACCGGCCCAGTCTATGAACCACTGGCCGTCTATATCAGGATTGGTCGCTGTAGAACTAACAGAAAAACGCCAAAGCGGGGTGTCGCTATCACTGAAAAACTCATGTTTCATATCTTGCACTGAGCGCCAGAGTGCATCGCCATTTTCCATAACTTTGCCGCTCCACTTGTCCGCCGTTGCCTCAACTGCAGAACGGGCCCCGGCCAAGCGAAGATAAACTTTGCCATCAACCCAGCAGGCTGCAGTAATTGGCTTGGGCTCAGCAGCGCGGCTATTCATGTAATGGATGACTTCGTTTATATCCATGTCCTGTATCAGGGTCATTGAGGCAGCGGGTTTTGGCATGACTTTCAGGCTGATTTCGGTAATTACACCCAAGGTACCCATTGCGCCAGCCTGTAGTCGGGAAACATCGTAGCCGGCTACGTTTTTCATTACCTGACCGCCAAAGCGCAAATGTTCACCCTTTCCGTTTAACAGGCGGATGCCAAGCACTTGATCCCGAACCGAGCCGGCCCAGGGCCTGCTCGGGCCAGACAAATTACAAGCCAGTGTCCCGCCAATGGTAGTATTTGTACGTATCTGCGGCGGTTCAAAGTGCAGGGTCTGATGGTGCTCGGCCAATTCAGTTTCTATATCCTGCACGCGGGTGCCGGCACGCACGGTCAGCACCAGCTCGACAGGTTGGTAATCGACAATACCTGTGTGCTCACTAACATCCAGAATGTTGGCTGTTGTGTCGGCCTTCCGGCCCATAAAAGCTTTGGTATTGCCACCGGTAATATTGAGTTTTTGTCCGCTGTTACTGGCATGGAGCACCTGCTCCTGCAACTGCCGGGAAATATCAGCCATGAGCGACATCCACTAGTTCATGGGTGTGTAATTTGTATTCCAGTGAGCGATATTCCTGACAGAATCTGAGAGTAGGTACGCCCTTGCCAGGGTTAAGAATTCCCGCCGGATCAAATGCATTTTTTACATCGTGGAACTGTTGAAGTTCTTCGTCATTAAACTGTATGGCCATTTGTCGCACTTTCTCTATACCAACACCGTGCTCACCGGTGATACATCCACCTACGTCAACACACAGGCGAAGTATGCTGCTCCCGAAGGCTTCTGCACGCTCGAACTCTCCCGGAATGTTTGCATCAAACAGAATCAGTGGATGCAGATTGCCATCGCCTGCGTGAAAAACATTGGCAACCCGCAAACCAAACTTTTCAGACATTGTTTCCATTTCGGCCAGCACATGGGCCAGGTGGCGGCGGGGTATGGTGCCGTCCATACAGTAGTAATCCGGAGAGATACGCCCTACGGCCGGAAAAGCACACTTGCGTCCTTTCCAGAGCAGTTCGCGCTCTTCCTCGCTCCGGGAAGTACGAACAGAGGTAGCACCGAGCTTGCGAAACAGCGCCTCGGTCTGGGCAATATGCTCATGGACTTCTTCTTCGGTTCCATCCACTTCACAGAGCAGCAGTGCCCTGGCGTCGCGGGGATATCCCGCCTGAGCAAAATCATCGGCGGCAATAATAGCGTGGCTATCCATCATTTCCAGCCCGGCAGGAATAATGCCGTTGGCAATAATGGTCCCGACTGCATCACCTGCCGTTTGTACATTATCAAAGCCTGCCATAACTACCTGTGCCACCTCAGGCCTGGGAAGCAACTTGACGGTCACTTCGGTAACCACCCCAAGCAGGCCTTCCGAGCCGGTAATCAGTGCCAGCAAATCCATACCACAGGTATCCAGACCCTCGCTGCCAATAACCATAAGCTGGCCTTCAGCCGTTACCATTTCCACGCGATGAAGGTTGTGCGTTGTCAGGCCATACTTCAGGCAATGCACGCCACCAGAGTTTTCTGCCACGTTGCCGCCAATTGTGCAGGCAATCTGAGACGACGGATCCGGCCCATAATACAGGCCGTACTGCGCGGCCTCTTCACTGATGGCAAGGTTGCGTACACCTGGCTGAAGCCTGGCCGTTCGTGCCAGCGGATCTATGTTCAGAATCCGGTTAAACTTCGCCATCGAAAGCAGTACACCTTCTTTATGTGGCATGGCACCAGCACTAAGCCCGGTACCTGCACCACGTGCCACCACAGGAACCTGGTGCTCATTGCAGATGCGCATTATGCGCTGTACCTGGGCAACGGTTTCCGGCAACACCACCAGTAACGGCAATTCCCGGTACATGGACAATCCGTCGCATTCGTAGGGCCTCATGGTTTCGTCGTCGGTGATCACCCAGTCCGGGTCAATAAACGTTTGAAACTGCCTTGTCAGCTCAGCCTTGGTGATCTTTGTTTTGGTCGTCATCGTGGCCTCCGGGGTACAGCGACATGGATAATGACCAGATCTTCATGGCCAGGGGGAAATTAGTCCAGAAGAGAACGCACTGGCCCGGTCACTTTTTCCTTATTCAAAATGGACGTATCCTTATAAATCAGTCATATTTACACGGCTTGGGCGCATGTTGACCGAGGGCTGGCAGACAGGCAATGCAGCATAAACAGCTCTACAATGTCATAATGCTCGGGAAATCCGCCGCCACACGAAAAGTCGCGGCTATGAATGTTAAATTTGCCAGTGCATCTAGTAAGGGAGATGGAGAGTGAAGGCTGCAAAGTCATTCGGATGTCGATCCCGCCAGCAACATCGGCGCAATGCTCATCAACAGTCTTGTAACAGGCGCAGACTGTTTGTGCTGATGAACCATAACTCTGAGTCGGCGCATGAAAAGCTGGCCCCCGAAACAGAGAAACCGCCAGTCTGAGGTGTCGATTTTTTTCGGCCACAATCCGTAAAACTTGCGCCTTTGAATTGAGGCTTCAGGAGTAACCCATGGCGGACAAAGCGCCTTTGATCTGCAGGGACATTCATAAAACCTTTGACAAGCTCGAGGTACTTAAAGGCATCTCGCTGGAAACCCGAAAAGGCGATGTCGTCTCCCTGATCGGTAGTTCCGGTTCCGGAAAAAGTACCTTTCTACGCTGTATTAACCTGCTCGAAACACCAACATCGGGCGACATCATCATGCACGGTGACCCCATCCGGTTTTCCACCAACCGCAAAGGTGAACGCATTCCCGCAGACAACAAACAGGTCGAGCTGGTTCGCGCGAAGTTATCCATGGTGTTTCAGAGCTTCAACCTCTGGTCTCACATGACGGTGCTTGAGAATATTATCGAAGCACCTGTTCACGTATTGAAAGTCCCGAAGAAAAAAGCCATTGAGCGCGCCGAGTTCTATCTTAACAAAGTAGGCATATACGAACGCAAAGACTACTACCCGGCACAAATGTCCGGGGGCCAGCAGCAACGGGCGGCCATTGCCAGGGCACTGGCGATGGAACCGGAGGTCATGTTGTTTGATGAGCCAACATCTGCACTGGATCCTGAACTGGTGGGCGAAGTGCTCAAAGTTATGCAAAGTCTGGCAGAGGAAGGCCGCACCATGATCGTGGTAACCCACGAAATGGCATTCGCAAGGGATGTGTCAACTCAGGTTCTGTTTTTACATCAGGGCGTGATTGAGGAACAGGGTAGTCCCGAAAAAGTGTTTGATAATCCGGATTCGGAACGAATGAAACAGTTTCTTGCTCCCAACTTTTAACACTCGGTGCTATCTTGAGTTCGTGTTGAATATAAAAGCTTCCATAATAAAATAAGCCCACAAGGCTAACTACTGGAGAAGTGACACATGAGAAAACTGATTATAGCAGCAAGTTGCGCCCTGGCCGTCGCAGCCGGTACCGTGCAAGCCAAAGAGTGGAAAGAAATCCGCATCGCATTCGACGTACCTTACGAGCCGTTTGAGTATAAAGATGAAAAGGGCAATCTGACCGGCTTTGAGGTAGACCTTGCAAAGGCCATGTGTGAAGAAATGAAGGCAAAGTGCGACCTGGTCGTCCAGGACTGGGATGGCATGATTCCTGGCCTGATAGCACGTAAATTTGACGCCATCATGTCGTCCATGTCGATCACCGAAAAACGTGCCGAGCGCGTACTCTTCTCTGACCCGTACTACATCACGCCGGGCGCATGGTTTGCCCGTAACGATTTTGATACCGATGTAACCGACATGAATGCCATGAAGGGTAAAACCGTTGGTGTTCAGCGTGATACCACCATGGACACCTACGTATCCGAAAAAATGGGTAACGTTGTTACCATCAAACGCTACACCACCGCTGATGATATGGCTCTTGACCTTGAAGGCCAGCGTCTGGATGTGGTTTTCCTTGATTACCCGGTAGGCGAGCAAACCATCGTACCTAACAAGAACTTCAAGGAGGTTGGCGAGCAGGTAAAACTGGGCGAAGGGGTTGCTGTTGCAATGCGCAAGCGTGACACCGATCTGGCAGATCAGGTCAATGCGGCGCTGAAAACTCTCAAAGAGAACGGCACCTACGACACCATCATGAAGAAGTACTTCAGCTACGACATCAAGATGTAAACCTACCAGGGGTGGCGCTAACCGCCACCCCTGACTACCGGACTTCCCCATGCTTGATCTGAAAGGCTATGGCCCGGCACTGGTGGACGGAGCGGTGATTACAGTGGAACTAGCGTTCCTCTCACTTGCTTTGGCTCTTACCCTTGGGTTAATAGGTGCATCGTCTAAACTATCGTCAAATCGTTTGGCCAAAGGGATGGCAACTGCCTACACCACGTTGATACGCGGTGTCCCGGATCTGGTCATGATGCTGCTGTTTTATTATGGCGGCCAGGTTGTCGTGAATGCAGCATCTGACTGGATTTGGGGCACCTACGGAATCGACTTCTTCTTTCAGTTCAATCCGTTTATTGCCGGCGTGATAACGATTGGACTGATCTTCGGCGCCTACATGACAGAAACTTTCCGGGGCGCTTTTCTTGCCGTTGATAACGGCCAGATTGAAGCAGCGAGAGCCTATGGCTTTACCCGCTGGCACACCTTCCGCCGCATTATACTTCCCCAGATGTTACGCCATGCACTCCCTGGCGTCGGGAATAACTGGCAGGTACTACTTAAAACAACGGCTCTGGTTTCTATTATCGGCCTGACGGATATGGTTCGTGTGGCCGAAGAAGCGGCCAAAGCCGAACGCATGCCTTTCCATTTCTTTATACCCGTGGCATTCGTGTATCTGGCCTTAACAGCCGGCTCAGAGCTATTTATCAAGTGGCTCGACAAACGCGCCAATGTCGGCGTGGTTCAGGGGGGATAACTTATGCCAGACTTTATCGCCCAGTGGCTGAATCAGAATGATATTTTTACCGCGATGACCATTCTGGAGTACTGGGATGGCTTTGTTCATACCGTACATCTGGTGTTTTTATCGCTGATTATCGGCTTGGTGTGCGCCGTACCACTGGCCATTCTCCGCACTGTGAAAAATCCTTTTGTATCGGGTCCTATCTGGCTTTACACCTATCTGTTTCGTGGCACACCGCTGCTGATTCAGCTTTATATTATCTATTATGGCGTTGCCCAGATTCCCGGCATTCAGGAAACCTTCTGGTGGACCATTTTCCGGGAACCCTTCTATCCGGCCCTTCTGGCGTTCGTATTGAATACCTGTGCCTATACTACCGAGATTATCCGGGGCGCAATTGTTGCCACCCCTCATGGAGAGCTGGAAGCCGCCAAAGCCTATGGCATGAGCTGGCTACTGAGAATGCGCCGCATTGTGCTGCCAAGTGCCGCCCGTCGTGGAGTACAGGCATACTCCAATGAAGTTATCTTCATGCTGCACTCAAGTGCGATCGCAAGCGTGGTAACAATAGTGGATTTGACCGGGGCTGCCAGAAATATCTATTCCCGCTTTTACGCACCCTTTGAGGCATTTATGTTTGTGGCGCTGATTTATATGGCCATGACTTTTACTCTGGTTTTTCTATTTCACAAACTGGAAAAATACCTTTTACGACACCAACAGCCGGTCAAGTCCTGATGACCATACAACAGAATCTTTTCGATACTTCTTCTGACTGGCTGGAGCACTCCCTTAAGCATGCTTCGTCAGTGCTTCCTGAAGTCAGCGCGGAGCTTCCCAACGGTACCAGAATAACCAGGCGAGCTGTCGGTGTTCTTGAGCTCACACCTGCCCTGATTCAGCCTGGCAGCGAAGTACTTATTCTTTCTGCCGGTGTTCATGGCAATGAGACGGCCCCGGTTGAAGTGCTTAATGGCCTGCTCAGTGAATTATTGCGTGGCGAATGGCCACTGGCCTGCCCGACATTACTGATTCTGGGCAATCCGCCGGCCATGGTTGCCTGCGAGCGATTTGTTGATGCCAATATGAATCGTATGTTTCATGGCGCTCATAACAAACAGGCCTATCAGGGATTGCCAGAAGCTACCCGGGCCCGGCAGCTTGAAATGTTCTGCCAACGGTTCGCCACGGCCCACTCCGGTGCGCTGTCTCACTACGACCTGCATACGGCAATACGACCTTCCCTGCGGGAAAAATTCGCGCTCTACCCTTTTGTTGCGGGGCGCAAGGTTCCCGAAAATCAATGTTCGTTTTTGCTGAAGTCTCAGGTTGAAACCCTGCTACTGCAACACTCCACCGCCACAACATTTGCCTCTTTCTCATCCTCTCAGCTTGGCGCCGAAAGCTTTACGATAGAACTGGGAAAGGTGCAACCATTTGGCCAGAATGATCTGAGCCGGTTTGAGGGAGTTCAGAATGCCCTGCGCGCCCGGCTTCAGGGCAATGGCCTGCCGACCACACCGGAAAGCACAAGTGACGGCGAGCCCTCTGAGGCTGGCAGACTGATGACATTTGAAGTGGTGCATGAAATTCTGAATACCGGCAAAGAGTTTCAGTTTCATGTCCCGGACGATGCTGCAAACTTTACTGAATACCAACCCGGTACGGTAATCTGGGAAGATTCAGAAACCTGTTACCGGGTTGGCAATGTACCTGAAGCCATCGTTTTTCCGAATCGGAATGTGCCCGTTGGCCAGCGGGTATGCCTGATGATCAGGCCGGTGCATTCTCCGGCTCGGCAACAGGTACCTTGATCGCCTGAGTACACACGGCCGGTATCACCAGCAAGGTCAGCACGGTAGACGCCAGCAGGCCGGAAATAATAGCCCAGGCCATAGGTGGCCAAAGCGTGGAGCTGGAAAATGCCAGTGGCAGCAAACCGGCTACGGTAGTCCCCGTTGTCAGCAGGATTGGCCTGGTTCTTTGCTCTACCGCCTTACGTACCGCATTAAGGATATCCTCGCCCTGCTCCAGCTCACGATCCATGACATCCAGCAGCACGATTGCGTTATTCACCACAATCCCCACCAGTGCGATAACACCCAGCAGTGACTGAAACCCAAATGGCGAGCCAGACAGAACCAGTCCGGGAATAATACCCACGGTAGCCAGAGGCACAGTCAACAGGATAATTCCCACCCGACGGAAAGAATTGAACTGCAACAACAAAAAGAACAGCAACAAAAGTATGCCAATAGGCGCAGCGGTCAGAAGTGCACCATTAGCATCCCCTGAACCTTCCGCATCGCCGCCCATTTCAAGGCGGGTGCCACCCGGCAATGGATTTTTGTCCAGCGCGTCACGAAGCCCTTTCAAAGCCTGGCTAAAACTGTAGCCATCCAGAAGGTTAGCGGTAACTGTGTTCATTCTCACGCCATCGCGCAGATAACGAACAGCGGGCTCCCAGTCCGTCTCTACACTGGCAACAGCCGACAAAGGTATGGCATCGCCACGATTGTTATAAATGTTCACTGACAACAACCGTGAAAGTGGTAAGGCGGTGCCCTCCCGGGAGCGCAAGATCAGTGGAATAGGGTCATTTTCCTGGCGATAACGCTCTGCGACAATACCAAAACTCTGGCCATAAAGACTCTGAGCAACATCCGCACGAGTCAAACCATAACGGGCGGCGGTGGCATCATCCACGTTGATGGCAATGCTGGGCACACCTATATCCAGATCATCACGAACATCAACCGTGCCGGCAACACCCCGGAGCGCGGCAAAAACCTGCTCCACAGCTCTGGCGCGCTGCTGATCGTTGGCGTTATATACCCGAACCTCAACCGGAGCGGCTCTGGGCGGCCCCTGACCGAGGACGCCAACGGTTATATCAAGTTCCGGCATCTCTTCATGCACATGGGCACGAATCCAACGAATCATCTCTGTGGTGTCTTCCAGTGTCGGTGTGCGAATTACTAACCGGGCACGATTGGGAGCCTGAGGTGAGCGCTGTAAATTGTAATAAAAGGACGGGCCGGTATAGCCAACGAAACGATGTACTTCAAGAGCGTCCGGACGGGTACGAATCATCTGTTCGAGATCTGCAGCGGCCTCTGCTGTGCGACTCTGGTCGGTTCCCTCAGGCATGTAGAGTTCCACAACAACTCTTGGCCGGTCGGCATTCGGGAAAAACTGCTGGGTCAAAAATGGGGTCAGGACAAGGCTGCCAGTCACCAGCAGTGCACCAAGAGTAATCAGACGGCGCGGATAGCGGGACACCAGCCCACCAAGAAAGCGGGCCAGCCCGATCAGCCGATCGGTTTCAGCATCACGGCGGGGCTTTAGAAAACGAGCTGCCAGCATAGGCACGGCGGAGATGGCAAGCAGATAGCTGATAGACAGCGTAAGCATGATCATCACAGGCACACCACGGGTAAAGTCTGCGGCTCCCCCCTTAGACAAAAGCAAAGGCGTAAAGGCTGCCAGCGTTGTGCCGGTAGAGGCTCCCAAAGGCCCGGCCAACTCACCTATTGCCTGTCGCAACGCATCCAGACGGCGCATGCCGTTATCCAGATGCCCCTGTATATTTTCCACAATCACAATGGCGTTATCGATCAGAATACCCAGGGAAATTACCATACCGATCACGGCAATCTGGTGCAGAACGCCACCGCCCAGATCGTAAAGCCCGATACTAATCAACGCCACCATAGGCAGAATAGACGCCACAAGCAGCCCCATCCGTATGCCCATGCCGGCAAAAACAACCGCAACAATAATAAGGACGGACAGCACCAGGCTCCAGGCCAGGTTATCAAGGCGCTCTGCTACTTTATCGGGTTGAAAAAACATCTCCCGAATCTCATAAGGGGCAAACTCGGAGCGAATCTGATTTACTCGCTCACGCACACGCTCACCAAAACGAATGGCATCGGTTTTGTCTTCTTCCATAATGATAGACAACAACACGACCCGCTCACCGTCATACCAGGTTTCCGGCTGCCTGGGCTCAATTGGTCCACGCCAGACTTCCGCTACCGCGGCCAGCGGCACCTGGGAACCATCGGGTAACTCAATTGGAGTGGCGCGAATAGCATCAATGCTGGAAAATTCGCTGTTGGGCAATACCGACAAACGCCGGCCGTCCACCACCACGAAGCCACCCGGAGTTGTCTGATTGCGCTGCGCCAGCGTATTCATTATCCGGGCCGGGGAAATGCCCACCCGGGACAGTGCTGCATCGTCCAGAGCCAGGGTAATCTGCTCATCGGCATCGCCTTCAAGATCAATGCGCGACACACCCTTGATATCCAGAAGGTTCTTTTTCAGCCGCTTGGCAATCTGGGTAAGCTCGGTTACCGAGGGCGAGCCACCTACGGCTATGACAATGGCGGGGATATCGATCAGCCGGTCATCCAGAACCATTTGCCCGACATCATCCGGAAAATCTTTCCTGGCTCGCTCCATAGCCAACCGGACACGATCCCAGGCGGAGTCAGTATCATAAATGGTGTCGTCAAGGCGCAACCTTACCAGTGCCACACCTGTTCTTGCCGTACCCTGGCTGAAGTCCACCTCTTCAACCTGACGGAACTCATCGGCCAGTGGCTGCAAAACAAGGCGTTCGACGGCATCTGCACTGGCGCCGGGATAATTTACCGTAACGATACCGGCACGGTATGGAAACGAAGGATCCTCCTGCCGCGGCATGGTACTGTACGCGGCCAGTCCAAGCAGACACAACATAGTGACAACCATGCCTAATAAACGCTGGAAATTAAGCAGCCGGCGGATCATCAGCGTATCTCCACACTGTCGCCATCAACAAGACGTGTCATGCCGGCATAGACGACCTTGTCACCCGGCACGAGATCTTTTGAGTGCACCACAACACGCTCGCCGACAATCCGCTCAATAGTAACCGGAACTCTGTGGGCCACGCCCTCCCGGACACGGAATACACCAGAATTACCGGCTGTGCGGATGACCGACAAAAGCGGTACGGTGATTGCCGATACCTGTTTTGGTGTAATCCCGACCTCTACTGGCTCCCCTGGTTCCAGAGTGTCGACTGGCACGCTGACCAGTATCGGGTGTAACTCTCCACGAACGGCACCCGGCTGGGCAATTTCCATCACCAGACCGGTCTGATGTTGCTGGTTTCTGTCCTGCACAGACCAGACTGGCAATTCCTGGCTCAGCTCAACATGCCCGAGCATGTACGCAGGCACTCGCACCTCGACCTCTCGGCCCTGAGGTGAAGACAAGCGCATCACAGGCTGACCAGCCGCCACAAACTCATCGGGCTCTACCAGCAAAGCCTCAACACGTCCGGCAAACGGGGCATGTAATGTACTCTCCTCAAGCATCCGGCTGGCCTCAGCCAGAGCTGCCTCTGCCGTGGCCACACTGGCTTTCAGGGCATCTCGCCGGGCGGCAATCTGCTCCAGCCCCTGCTCAGAAACAACGCCCCGTTTATGCAGGCGGCTAGAACGTTCCCACTCACGTTTAGCCTGCTCATACTGGGTAATCAACTCATCAAGCTTTGCTTTTGCGGAGTCCCGGGCCGGTGCCAGCGAAGGACTGTACACCCGCGCAAGCACATCCCCGGACTTTACCCGTTGCCCCAGCTCTACCCGTCGCTCTTTTAGTGTGCCGCTAACCTGAAATGTCAGCGTTGCTCTTTGGCTGGCACGAACAATACCCGAGAAACGGAGAGGAGTGCTCAATGCCTCACTATTTGTCATCTCTGATACCCGAACGGATACTGTCGATGGTTTGGTATCGGCCGACACGTCGACAGCTTCACAGCCCGCCAGCGCAAGGAAGCAAAATGCCAGAAAATGCGTGGCCAGAGAATTGGGTAATAACGTCATAATTTATCCTTTCATCCATGCTTGTGTTGATTGAGGGGACCCAATCCATCACGCGCCCACTGACTAATGTCGACATAATGTCAGTTTTTGACATGTTGTCAATAATCAGGTTCTATTCAACATCAGGTATGATATATCCGTAGCTGTACTCAACTGGACAAGGTTATGAACGAACCCATGAAAACACGCCGGGAGCGCGAGAAACAGGCGCGCTACGATGCCATTCTGGATGCTGCCGAGCGGGTGTTTTTCGAGAAAAGTTACGAACGCACCTCGATGGACGATATTGCCCGCACCGCCAGCCTGAGCCGTGCGCTTCTATACGTTTACTTCAAGGATAAAGCCGCCATTCAGCGGGGAATTATACTGCG
>Ga0079223_10000364_pt1 | contig 22116 bp, 22 predicted proteins | sample Stecom2011_FD_75072 | JGI IMG/M metagenome (GOLD analysis project Ga0079223, IMG submission 75072) | Agricultural soil microbial communities from Utah to study Nitrogen management - Steer compost 2011 | ecosystem: Environmental > Terrestrial > Soil > Agricultural land | place: USA: Utah...
AGAATAGATGCCAATAACCTATTCATTCAATATTCTAAAGAGGACAAAACCTGGACCGCCAAAACAAAGCGATAGCTAATTCTTAAAAGTATTAAATACCAAACGGAGTGAAGTTTTAAAAACCTCACTCCGTATTTTTTTCAGCATACAGAAAAAATTCGGTTATGTGGAAATTTACTTTTTGAATACAAGGTTTCTTTTAACTTTCGATATCGTCCTCATCCTCCTCTTCCTCTTCAAATCCTTCCTCTTCTATCCTGTCCAAATATTCGTCTGGATGATCCATTTTATCAATTTCTTCCTCCTCTACTGACTCGTATTCTTCGTCTACTCCCTCTACTTCAGACTCATTTTCGAACTCTTCCTTCTTGAGTTTCTGAAGTAATATTTGCACCTCTTCTTCGGTTTCGGTGAGCTTGGCTTCGCATATTTTCACTAAGACTGCCGCTCGTTTTATGTAATCGGAAAGCTGATCGATGTTTACATTCCCCTCTTCAATTTGTTGTACTATTTCCTGTAGCTCTTTAAAAGCAGCTTCGTAGGTATAGTTATTCTTTTCTTCCATGTTCATTTATTTTTAAAACCTTACTCTGTACTTCTCCGTCGCGAAGCTGATTCACTATAGTATCTCCTTCATTTATTTGGGTACTGCTAGTTACGATTTTTCCGTTGTGCCAAACCATTGCAAATCCTTTATTGAGAATGGTAACAGGATCGGCCAGTTTTATTATCGTTTTACTATTTGCAATATGTCTTCTTTGCTCTTCGAAAATTCGGTTACTTCCAGCAATAACTTGCACTTTATTGTTTTCTATAATTTGCTTAGCGCGTTGCATTAAATTCTGGCTACGCCAATTTATCGTATTAATACTGTAGGAGATTTTTTCTCTTTCTGCGCTAAATTTTCTTTCTACCCGATAGGCAATTTGCTGCTCGGCAGCACGGAGTATATTGGAAAAATCATGAAAGTGTTGTAATAAAAACTCTGCCAGATTACTTGGTGTGATTGCATTTTTATAAGCTACCATTTCGCATACCGTTTCGTTCGTAGCATGTCCGATTCCAGTAAGCACCGGCAGTGGAAACTCGGCCACCGCTTTTGCTAGTTGGTAGTTATTATAGGATGCCAATCCAACCTCTCCACCACCCCCACGAATAATCGTGACGGCATCGAATTCTTCCATCTGATCTCGAATGCTTGCCAGCTGATTAAGTATAGAGGGAATGGACTTATCGCCTTGTAATAAGGCAGGATATAGTGTACACTCAAGTTTATACCCCCACGGGTTATTTCGGATAATCTTATAAAAATCGGATAAGCCTTTACTGGTTTCTACAGATATAATTGCAATTCGCTTAGGAAGAAGTGGAAAAGGCACTTTTTTATTCCTATCGAATAAACCTTCTTTTTTTAGTTTGGCGATGCTTTCTTTCTTCTCTTTCTCTAATTCTCCTAGAACGTAGCTCACATCGATATCTACAATATTGAGTCCCATGCCGTACATGGGATGATAGGTGATGCTAGCTTCAAAAATCAAGCTTACTCCATCTTTTATGGGTTCGCCTAGATATTTTACAAACTCGGCATTAATCCGTTGGTAAGTACTTCGCCAAATCGTACCACGCATTTCGGCAACAATCTTCCCATCTTTCTTTTCTACCAAATCCGGATAAGCATGTCCGGAGTGCGTATAGTGATTTAGCTTATTCATCTCTGCTTTTATCCAATAGGTTCTCGCATAGCGTTTAGCTATGGTTCTCTGAACACTTTTGGTGACTTCTAAGAGACTGAAAACTTGCTTATCTTCTATTATTTCCGACATATATCAAAGATAAAGAAATAATCGAGTATCAAAAGGCACTTTACTTGTTCTACTACTTTATTTTGAATAATTGGTATATAAAAAAAACCGTTTCTTAAATGAATAAGGAACGGCCTTCTCTGGTATAGTGTTTTTATTTATCTTTTTCGAGAACCGCTGATTACATTAAATGAAAATATAACAACTGCGATAACTAGAAGCGTATGAATAAGTCCATTGGTTACAAGACCTCCTAAAAAGCCTACTGCCCAAGAAATTATTAAAACCACTACAATAATATAAAGTATTCGTCCCATAGGTTTGGTTTTTAGATTTTCGTTTTTTGACTTCGTATTAATAAGCTTGTTCTGGCAAGCTAAAAAGCTCACTAGAACAAGCTTTGAATTTACGTGCTATACGAAACTCAGTAAATTTCTATTGAAATCAAATGGCTTCTATAACTCGTTCAACCACTTTTCCACTTCTTCTTTGGTCTTTCCAGACTCCTCCTGAAGTTTCCCTAGCAGTTCCTCTTCTTTACCTTCTACGTACGTTAAATCATTATCGGTAAGATCTCCATATTTTTGTTTCACTTTACCTTTGATTTGATTCCAACGGCCTTTCCATTTTAAATTGCTCATAATAATAGTTTTTAGTTTTACGTTTTTGTTTTATAATATAAACTTACAATCATTATTTTTATAATAAGCAAAACAAACACAAGCTTAACTACTATTTAATAATACATTAATACAATGACCGCTCTTTTCTCATTTTAAACATACATAATGCAACAAACAATCAATATAGTCATTTATAGTATCACATCTACATGGCTAAATTGTACAAAAATTCTAGAAGTCAAGAGTTGATACAGGAAGTAGACAACATAGGATTCAACATAAAAACACAACAGTATTGCAAACGTATAATTCAAACTGATGTTTTTATCTCGCCGATGAACTTCGAGATTTACTTAATTATTCTATTTATATATTGTATTTTTCGCCCTTATAAAACAAGTTGAAACACCACACAAAGTGGATGTTTATAATTTTTGAAACTATGAGGATAAAACAACATCTCTTTTTACTATTGCTAGCAGTACTGTCTACTAGCGCATTTGCACAAAGCAAAAGACAGCTAGAACGTCAGTTAGAAGTCGCCCAAGAGAATATAGAGCGATTAGAGACAGAAGTAAGCGACATTCGTACGCGCCTAGAAAAAGCCAACGAGAGCCTAAGCAAAGCATTGGAGAACAACGCCGCTCAAATGGATGCAAATGCGGTATTGACTTCTACTAATACCGATTTATTAAATCGAATCAATGCAGAGAAAAGACGTACAAGTGGTTCGGACCGTAAAATCGATAGCCTTTCGCGCATGGTAAAATTACTTCAGATGGATTCTGAGATTATAGTAAACCCGAAAAACAAAGAGGACTCTATCATCGCAGTACTACAGCCCTTTTATGCGGCAAGAATTTGGGAGGATAGAATGGATTACATTTTACAACCTAAGGAATTAAAATCTGCTATGGTAGCGCATTATGACCAATATCCCGTTCGAACCATCATTAAACCAGGACAAGTAACTTTCTTAGAAGCCGATTCTTTGGACGTTTCTTTGCAGAAGGTTGGAATTGGAACTAATGTTATTTACTTGCGTAAAGTAAATAATGCTTACAAAATAGATTGGGCAGCAACCCATGGTTTAAACGGGATGAACCCTACCTTATTTAAGGAAACAAAAAGTGTAGAGCCAAAAGAGTTTCGTGTAATTGCAAGCTTAAGCGATACTTACCTTGCTCCTTATGCAAACCAAAAACAAAAGTATTGGAGCCTTGAGCTAAACACCATTTTCCCAAAAGAAACATTTAACGCCTACGTTCTAAAAGATTCTGATGAAGGACGAGCTATTCATGCCCTTCTAGATGGAGGTAAAACACAGCGAATAATGGTGAAACTAGTGAAAGACCATGACGATAAAACAGGGAGAGTAGCTACTGTTACCGAGTTTATTCAAGAAGATTGGTCTAAGAAGTAAGACTTTTGTGTAAAACACATTTTATTTTTATTACTGTAAATTAAACAGTAAAAAGCCTTCGTATATAAAACTACGAAGGCTTTTTTTAACATATAAGCTATATATTTGATTTTTAATAATAATCTCCAAACTTGTCTACAATTAAAATGAAAAAGTTCTTCCTCCTTTCGTTGGTTATTTTATCGGCTGCTTGTACAGAAAACAGAAGGCCAGTCAGTTTAACCGAAGAATCCTCCGTAAACCAACAACTTATAGATTCCTTAGCTTACGAGCTTTGTACTATGTATGGATTGGATCAAGGGATTCGAAACGAAGGATCTTTTATTCTATCCAATAGGGAAGATATTTTAAAAATTGATTCTTTGAATTTTGCTAAACTTGTGGGAATAGTTAAGGAGTTTGGCTATCCAAATGAAGCGTTATTTGGCAAAGAACATATTCCTCATGAATGTGTGGTTTTAAGTAGTACCGCTATAATGCTACATAACCCTCATAAAATAATTCAGGATCAAGCGCTTTTCAACCTATTCTTAGAGGAAGTAAATAAAGGGAATTTAAGTAGAGAGTTTTTTGCTACCATCTTGGATAAATACTACTGGAGTAAAAGCCGAGGGAAACGAGTAATGTATGGTTCGAGCTTTGGTGTGCCTTGTATAGATACTAAAGAGGAAACCAATAGGCTTAGAAAAGAGATAGGACTAGAACCACTAAAAGAGGACGAGTTTAAAGAATGTGACGAAACGATTTAGACCTCAAATATTCAAATTTGGTTTTGTTTATTCGTTTATTGTTATTTGAATAAAAAATCTGCGGGAAACAAAAACATAGGAACGTGAAAGAACTCCCGCAGATAACGCGGATTAGCGCAGAATAAAAGCAACGATTTTTTATTAGCAATTCTAATATAAAAATTACTATAAACGTTACAATTGTGAGCTTTATAATATTCTTCGAGCAATCAAATTATGTTTATAAGCATATAAAAATCCTAGAGATTTAGTTTTTAGAAGAATACTTCCCTCCTATTGGTTATCCTTAGTCCACTGCATATAGCCACCTTCCATATCGTAAATTTCTTCAAAACCCATTTCCACTAATTTCTGAGCAGTTGGAATGCTTCGGTTTCCAGTACGGCAATATATGTAGATTGGCTCTTTGCGATCGTATTTATCGAATGCATCGAAAAAGTTTTTCTGATCGTAATAATCTATATTTACTGCGCCTGGCAAAGAACCTTCTGCAAATTCTTTTGGTGTACGCACATCAATAAGTGTTACATTGTCGTCCTTAATCACCTCTTTATACACTTCGGTAGATACTACATGAATAGAGGCTACAGGTGCTTCTTCACTCCTCCTTCCTCCTTCTTTACAACTTAGCTGAATACTTGCAATCGCCAAAAACACGATTAATATATAGCGTCTCATAATCTCTTTTATTTAATATACTCAAAGATAAAGACAAATATCTAGAAGCTTTTGGTGTTTAAGAGTTTATTTGAGACTAGACTAGTGATTAGAAACCGTAGATTAATTAAAAATACATTCCCTAAAAAGGGATTTTCCATCTCCACAATCCGTCTACCTGAGCTTTATCTTGTTATTTATTTGTATATCCGTTTTTTGTCATACCTACAAAAAAATCTGCGAATATCTGCGAAATCAGCGGGAAGCAAAAATATGTAAACGTAAAAGATCTCCCGCAGATTACGCTGATTAACGCAAAATAAAAGCAACTATTTGCTATTAGTTAGTCTAATCTAAAAATTACTATAAGTGTCACAACTCAGAGCTTTAAGATATTTTACGGACCACCAAGTTATTTATTACTTCCCACTGCTAAATAGAAATTGCATTTCCTATTTCTGCTATCGCTATAACACTCCAATTATCTATCTTTGGTCTATGGTAATCCCCTTTCATTTCTATTTTTAAACTAAAAAAGAAGAGAGAAGTTGGTTTTACCTAAGCAGTTTTAAAAGAAAATAATTCCTCCATACTCTATTTGGCACACAGTATAGAGTATCAGTTAGAGGAATCAAAGTGTAGACTTAAACAATCAAATCCACATGCTCTCCAACAAAACAAAATATGGAATAAAAGCCCTACTATATATCTATAAAAATAGTGAAGAGGCCCCTATTCCCATTTCTAAAATTGCTGCTGACGAAAATATTCCTCGCAAATTCTTAGAATCTATTCTACTTACCTTGCGAAAAGGAAAGATACTAGGAGCAAAAAAAGGAAAATATGGTGGCTATTATCTTTTGATGAATGCCGAGGACATCTATATGAGCGAAGTGATGCGGATATTAGACGGACCGATCGCTATGATTCCATGTGTGAGTTTAAATTTCTATGAGAGTTGTGCAGATTGTCCAGATGAGGAATTCTGTGGTGTACATGGATTGATGTTGGAAGTAAGAAATAGTGTACTAAAAGTCTTAGCCCATAAATCCCTAGCTCAATTAGCTAAAGAAAACGATGAATCTAAAGTTTCACCCTAGCTCTTACTTTCCTACCTTAAGCCTGAAAGACGGACCATTTTTTTCTACAAACAAGACTCCCAAAGCATTCAATTCACTGATTATCTATTACATCCAAAAGAGGGAGTAATTCGATGATTTTTAACTTTACTTGGCTTATGCATTGCCATTCGATTATTAATTTATACTTTTAACTCCTAGTTAACCCATAGGACATAAAGACTAAATGCTTACAGACCTTATTTACAATAGATTAAGAAAGCGCAATTCGCTTAATAAATCTGGAGAATTTCATTCACGAAGCTTTATAAAAGCACTTTCTTGGAGGTTTATAGGCACTATAGACACCATTGTTATCTCTTGGCTAATAACAGGTGAGATGGTTCTTGCATTTTCTATTGGAGCCTTTGAATTATTGACAAAAACCATTCTATACTATTTCCATGAACGTATTTGGAATACTATAAAGTGGGGAAAGAATAAAAACTAAAATACATTTCCATGCAGCTAAAGCAAACGAATACAAAACTAAATAAAGAGAGCCCCTCCTCTATTGTAGAATGGGCTTTAGAACAGGCTAAAAACCCAATAATCACCACAAACTTCCGACCCTACGAGGTCGCGCTATTACATTTGGTTACGCTGGTAAAACCGGATATTAAAGTGATTTGGTGTGATACAGGATATAACACTACCGCAACTTACAAACACGCCAAAGAATTGATAGATATCCTAAACCTAAATATAGCTATCTATGTTCCTAAGCAAAGCTTAGGCTTCCGCAATGTTACACTTGGAGTTCCAGAGGTAGATAGCGAGGCTCATCGAGCATTTAGTGAGCAAGTAAAACTAGAGCCTTTTAAAAGAGCTATGCAAGAACACCAACCTGATTATTGGTTTACCAATGTAAGAACAGGTCAAACCGCTTTTAGAGATGGCATTGACATCCTTTCAAAAAGCAAAGATGGCATCCTAAAAGTAAGTCCATTTTATCATTATTCAGATACCGACTTGGATGCTTATTTAGAGAAATTTGGCTTGCCAAATGAAAAAGATTATTTCGATCCCACCAAAGTTCTTGAAAATAGGGAATGTGGAATTCATCAATAAAAAAATAAAAATGAAGGATATAGTTATTAATAACCCACTAGAGGACGAAGCCATTTATATTTTTCGAGAAGTAGCTGCGCAATTTGAAAGGCCCGCTATTCTTTTCTCTGGAGGGAAAGACTCCATAACCTTGGTTCACTTGGCTAAAAAAGCATTTTATCCAGCCAAAATTCCATTTCCTTTAGTGCACATTGACACCGGACATAACTTTCCAGAGACCATTGAATTCAGAGACAATTTAGTGAAGGAATTCGACCTAGAATTACACGTGCACTATGTGCAGGACAATATAGATGCTGGCGATGTAAAGGAAGAGAAAGGAAGATATGCCAGTAGAAATCAATTGCAAACCGAAACTTTACTGCAAGCCATTGAAGAACACGGATTTGATGCATGTATAGGTGGTGCAAGAAGAGATGAAGAAAAGGCAAGAGCCAAAGAACGTATTTTTTCAATCCGAGATGATTTCGGACAATGGGATGAAAAAAACCAACGCCCAGAAGTTTTTGATATGCTGAATGGTCGAATAGATTTCGGACAAAATGTGCGGGTGTTCCCTATCTCTAATTGGACAGAATTGGATGTATGGACTTATATTCAGAAAGAAGAGATTGAAATTCCTTCGATTTACTTCGCACATAAAAGAAAAGTATTCGAACGAGACGGAATGATATGGACTGCAAATGACGAAGTGGTATATCGCGATAAAGACGAGATTGTTATCGAGAAAACGGTGCGATTCAGAACCGTTGGCGACATGAGCTGTACAGCAGCTGTGGAATCTTTAGCATTTAGTATAGAGGAAGTGGTTAAGGAAATCAGACAATCCGACCTCTCGGAAAGAGGCGCTAGAATAGACGACAAACGATCGGAAGCAGCTATGGAAACACGAAAACAACAAGGATACTTTTAATTCTCCTCCTTAATTATTCGCTTTATAAAGAACAGAAAGTTATTTCTTGAAATACCGATTTATTTATAACAAATGGAAAAAAATAAAGTTTTAAAAATAAGTACTGCTGGAAGTGTAGATGATGGAAAATCCACCTTGATCGGTCGTATTTTGTACGATACCCACTCTCTAAAAAGAGATGTCCTCGAGGCAATCCAAAAAAATAGCAAACAAAAAGGATATGATTATTTAGACTTCGCTCTAGCCACCGATGGTTTGGTTGCAGAAAGAGAACAAGGAATCACCATTGATGTGGCACATATTTATTTCTCCACACCAAATCGCTCCTATATTATTGCCGACACCCCTGGTCATGAAGAATATACCAGAAACATGATAACTGGTGCGTCCACCTCCGATGTATCTTTAATACTTATAGATGCTAGAAACGGCGTAGTCGAACAAACCAGAAGGCATTTCTTTATAAACAACTTGCTCCGAACAAAGGAATTGATTGTTGCTATCAATAAAATGGATTTGGTAGACTTTCAAGAAGAAGTGTTTAATGCTATTGCAAAAGACTTTCAGCAACTTGTCCAAGCGGGTTCTTTTACAGGACATCGCATTACCCTTATCCCTATCAGTGCATTGCACGGAGATAATGTAGTAAACCCTTCGGAGAAAACATCTTGGTATAAAGGAAAAACCCTTTTGCAATATTTGGAAGACATTAAATTTGAGGACATACATGAAAATAGTCAAGCACGTTTTCAAGTACAAACCGTGATCCGACCTAAAACGGAATACTTTCATGACTTTAGAGGCTATGCAGGAAAGCTTAAGGGTGGTGAATTGAGCGTTGACGATAAGGTAGTAGTTCTTCCATCTAAAATGAAATCTAAGGTTAAGAGCATTGAGTTTTATGATCAAAAATACAAGAAAGCTAGCAACGGCTCCTCGATTACTATAACCCTAGAAAATGATATAAATGTTTCCAGAGGAGATTGGATCGTAAAAGAAGACCAACTCCCTCATGAGTCCAAAGAAATTGAAGCCATCATCTGTTGGATGGATAAAACACCAATGCTCTCGTCTACCATTTACCAACTTCAACACGGCGTACACTCCGTTAAATCCAAAATAAAATCCATAGACTCCAAGATAGACACGGATAGTATGGGAAAGGTGCAAGAAGCAAATGAATTGCAGTTAAATGATTTAGGTTGGGCAACCATACAATTGGCAAAACCACTGCACTTTGATAGCTATGGCGAAAATAGAGATACCGGTGCTTTCATTTTAATCGACACAAAATCCAACACCACTGCTGGTGTAGGTTTTATTCAACATAAAATCACTGTGGACTAAAGAAGTCCACATAACCTGAAGCGAACTCCCCAAGTAAGCGACATAGGAACCTCTGATCCCAACGGAAATCAGGGGGTTTTTTGGCACATCCTACATTCTGAAAATCACCAACATATAACCTTTAGGAATTCATGAATAATGGACACCAATCACGCTTAAGTTTCCACTGATTTTTGTTATTATTTCATGTAAAATAACAACCGATATTCTGTTACGGACCACCTCTTCCACAATATTTTTGCTCCCTTCTACATTGTAATGCGTTTTATGTATCTTTATTGGCTAAAATTTAAGACCTAAAGAAAAAATCAAAAATATCCAATTCTATGAGTAAAGCATATAAAGCAGTAGCCAATGAGCATCTTACTGTGGCCTTGGATGCTTCCGATGCGATTGCATCTAAAGTTATGGCCAACGGTGATTTGGTAGGGCTAAACAATAAAAATAAAGTGGAAGCGAGTCTGCTAGACAGCGATTTTGCATCGCGAACCTATAGCATTCGTTTACGTGGTAATATTTATAATGTAAAACTTCAAAACAAACTAGACCAGCAAATAGAAGAAATGGGGCTTTCTCTAGGGAATAAAGCTACTACTTCGATGGTAGATGCACCCATGCCTGGACTGGTGTTAAGTGTATTAGTTAAGGAAGGCGACAGTGTGGAAGAAGGCGATGGCTTATTGGTTCTAGAAGCCATGAAAATGGAAAACAAACTTGTAGCACCGCGAAGTGGAATAATAAAAGCAGTACACGTAACGGCTAGCCAAACAGTAGATAAAGGAATTGTACTAATAGAATTTGAAGAAGAAGATGAAAATTAAAAAGTTATTAGTAGCCAATCGTGGCGAAATAGCCCTGCGTATTATGCGTACGGCAAAGAAAATGGGAATTCAAACCGTAGCGGTTTATTCCGAAGTAGATAAAGACGCACCACATGTTTCCTTTGCCGACCAAGCCGTTTGTATAGGCCCAGCAGCATCTAGCGAATCCTACTTAAAAGGAGATACGATTATTGAAGTAGCAAAAGAACTCGGTGCAGATGCTATTCATCCAGGGTATGGGTTTCTGAGCGAAAACGCTAGCTTTGCAGAACTTGTAGAAAAAAACAACCTTATTTTTATCGGTCCAAAAGCCCATGCTATTGAGGTAATGGGTAACAAACTAGCTTCTAAAGAAAGTTTAGAAGGCCGAGATATTCCAATGGTTCCTGGAACAAAAGATGCTATCGAGAATCCAAAAGAAGCGATTAGAATAGCCAATGAAATCGGCTATCCAGTTCTTATAAAAGCTGCTGCAGGTGGTGGTGGAAAAGGAATGCGAGTGGTAAATAAAGAATCGGAAGTAGAAGAGCAAATGGACCGAGCGATTAGCGAAGCGGTTTCTGCGTTTGGCGATGGTTCGGTTTTTATCGAGAAGTTTATAGGAAATCCACGACATATAGAAGTGCAAATATTGGCGGACACCCACGGAAATGTATTGCATCTTTTTGAAAGAGAATGTAGCGTGCAACGTCGTCATCAGAAAGTATTGGAAGAAGCTCCTTCGGTAGCAGTAAATGAAGACTTACGTGCACGTATGGGAAAAGCTGCAGTGGAAGTAGCTATCGCTTGTGATTATGTTGGCGCAGGAACCGTTGAGTTTTTGTTGGATAGTGATGAAAAATTCTATTTCTTAGAAATGAACACCCGCTTGCAAGTAGAGCATCCAATAACAGAGATGATTACCAACTTGGATTTAGTAGAAGAGCAAATCCGAATCGCACAAGGCGAAAAGCTAAGTTTTGCACAAGAAGATTTAAAAATCGACGGACATGCCATAGAACTACGAGTATATGCCGAAGATCCATACGATAATTTTAGTCCAAGTATTGGTACACTTAGTAAATATGAAGTACCAACGGGTGATGGCGTGCGTGTAGATGATGGCATTGTAGAAGGTTCGGAGATACCTATTTACTACGACCCTATGCTAGCCAAACTAATTGTTCATGCGTCTACACGAGAAGAAGCACTTACCAAAATGCTGTCGGCTATAGCGGACTATAGGATAGAAGGAATACAAACCACCCTATCTTTTGGAGATTTTGTGTGTCGTCACGACGCATTTGTATCTGGAGATTTCACCACGCACTTTGTAGAACAGTATTTTAATGAAGAGGCACGTGAAAAAGTACAACAAGAAGAAGCGGAAATCGCTGCTAGAATTGCATTAGGATTGCACTTAGAAGCCGCAGTAAAACTTCGATTACCAAAAAACGAATAAGACAAGATGGAGAAAGTACATAAAGAATTAGAAAAAAGACAAAACGAAGCACTTGTAGGAGGTGGCGAAAAGCGAATTGCTAGTCAGCACGCAAAAAAGAAACTCACCGCAAGAGAGCGTATAGAATATCTACTAGACGAAGGTTCGTTCGAAGAACAAGGCATGTTGGTTACCCATAGAACGACCGACTTTGGGATGGAAGAACAAATTATCGCTGGAGATGGTGTAGTAACTGGATACGGAACTATCCACGGCCGATTGGTCTATGTTTTTGCGCAGGATTTTACTGTTTTTGGCGGATCTTTATCCGAAACACATGCAGAAAAAATATGTAAGGTAATGGACCATGCTCTAAAAGTTGGAGCACCCATCATAGGACTTAATGACTCGGGCGGTGCGCGTATTCAAGAAGGCGTTCGTTCATTAGGGGGTTATGCCGATATATTTTATCGCAACGTTCAGGCATCAGGAGTAATTCCTCAGCTATCGGCTATTATGGGCCCATGTGCTGGAGGCGCAGTTTACTCGCCAGCGATGACCGATTTTACTATGATGGTGCAAGACACTAGCTATATGTTTGTTACCGGACCAAACGTAGTGAAAACCGTTACCAACGAAACCGTAACTTCCGAAGAGCTTGGAGGCGCAAGTACCCATGCTACCAAATCTGGCGTTACGCACTTTACGGCAGCAAATGATATTGTTTGTTTGGAGCAAGTAAAACAATTGCTGAGCTACTTACCACAAAACAACAAAGAAAAAGCTGCAGACATTCCTTATGAGCTTGGCGATGAATACCGTCCAGAATTAGAAGGACTTATTCCAGAATCGGCAAACCAACCTTATGATATGCACGAGGTTATAAACGGCATTATCGACGAGGAAAGCTTTATGGAAGTACATGAAGATTACGCTACGAATATCCTGGTAGGCTTTGCTCGTTTAGGCGGAAAAAGCATTGGGATTGTTGCCAACCAACCTATGTCGCTTGCCGGCGTATTGGATGTAGATAGCTCTAAGAAAGCGGCGCGTTTTACACGTTTCTGTGATGCATTTAACATTCCTTTATTAGTATTAGTAGATGTACCAGGATTTTTGCCGGGTACCGATCAAGAATGGAATGGGATTATCCTTAACGGAGCAAAGTTACTTTATGCTTTAAGTGAAGCTACGGTGCCTCGAGTAACCTTGATTACGCGTAAAGCCTATGGTGGTGCGTATGACGTAATGAACTCTAAGCACATAGGTGCAGATTACAACTTTGCTTGGCCAACGGCGGAGATCGCTGTAATGGGTGCTAAAGGAGCTAGTGAGATTATCTTTAGAAGAGAAATTGCTGCCGCAGAAAATCCAGAACTAGAGCTTTCTAAGAAGGAACAGGAGTATGCCAATAAGTTTGCCAATCCGTTCGAGGCTGCGCAACGTGGCTTTATCGATGAAGTAATCGAACCAAAGGATACTCGTAGAAAACTATTGCGTGCGTTTGCTACCTTAGAAAACAAAGAAGTAATCCGCCCAGTTAGAAAACATGGAAATATTCCTTTATAATAATAGGTTTACATAGAATCTAATAGAAAAAGCCGTTCTCCGAAAGTAGAACGGCTTTTCTAATTAATAGTAGACTCTATCGCTATACATAAAAACGATAGTCTCTTTTAATTAAAACTTGTATCCTAAGGATATTTGAAATACACTGTTTTTTCCATCATCCATATTTGAGATGCTTTCTTTATTTATTTTGGTGAGTCCTAGATTATATCGAGCATCTACAAAAACTCCCACAGGAAGTTGGTAACCCAATCCAAAATTCAATCCAAAATCAAACGATTCAGTATTGTCTTTTATGTCTAGCGTTCCACTTCCAATTCCATCTATTTCTCCTTTGGCTTCTGCTTTGCTTAAAAAGCTAAATTGTGGACCTACTTGAATATTGAATCCATCCACTACATAATATTTAGCCATTACTGGAACACTTACATAATCCAGATTGTATTTAGCGGTTGAGTAATCTCCTTTAAGCTCCGCTCCTTGTGTAGAGTAAAGTATTTCTGGTTGTAATGAGAACTGTTCGCTAAAGAACACTTCCGCCAAAACTCCTATGTGGAATCCTGTTTTACTATCCATATCGGAGTTAGTAATATTACTGAAATTAACTCCTCCTTTAGCTCCCAACTTAACATCTGGTACTTGGGCATTTGCAGTAAAAATAAGACTTGCAAATAAAATACTTGTCAAAACAATCTTTTTCATAATTCAATAGGTTTTTGTGATTACTATGGTTTAAAACTAGAGATTTAATATTTACACCAACACTATAGTTTCGTTAAAAAGATAGTTTTTATACTATAGATAACAATACTCAGCTTATTTAAGCATATAATTAACAATGCTGGTGCTGCTATAGACAAATCCTCCACATGAAACAGTAAACGCTTTCCATACGTATCCTATCTTTCTTACTTTTATAAGACATTCATTTCTATATTATCAAATTTAGCTTCCAGCTCGTATGCTGGATTGAGATACTGATTTCAAATCTATAAATATAGATTTAAACAGACATGCGGTACACATACAGTGGTGGATACTAGTATACATATCTCTGACATGTATAATTAATTAAAACACAGTAATAATAAAATAGGGCTTCGAAATAATTCGAAGCCCTATTTGTATAAATTATGTTTAAAAGACCTTAGTCTCTTACTCTTTCTTGGTATTGTCCTTTTTCGGTATCCACACGAATCTTATCACCCACATTAATAAACAATGGTACGTTAACCTCCGCACCAGTTTCTACTGTAGCTGGCTTGGTAGCGTTGGTTGCGGTATTTCCTCTTACTCCTGGTTCGGTTTGTGTAACCTCTAGAATAACGTGCGCTGGAAGCTCCATAGACAAAGGTATACCATCTTCTGCATTGATAAGTATGGTTACCTCCTCTCCTTCTTTCATAAGTTCTGGCGTGTCTACTGCATTTGCTTGTAAAACAATTTGTGTATAATCTTCCGTATTCATAAAGTGAAACTCCTCATCGGCACTATATAAAAACTGAAATTTTTGTGTTTCTACACGAACCTCATCAATTTTATGTCCAGATGGAAAAGTATTATCTAAAGTACGTCCTGTTGTTATACTTTTTAATTTTGTACGAACAAAAGCGGGTCCTTTTCCTGGTTTTACATGAAGAAATTCCACCACTTTATAAATATCATTATTAAAGCGCATACAAAGTCCCCGACGTATATCTGCTGTTGTTGACATCTTATTTTTCCTCTTTAATGGTTAATTAATTTGATTTAAAATAGCCTTTCATAATTCCGCGTTTCGAGTTTTTAATAAACTCCAAAATCTCATCGCGTTCTGGCGTTGCTTCCATTTCGGCTTCTATGATTTCTGCTGCTTGGCTAGTGTTATAATTTTTCTGATATAAATACCTATAGATATTCTGGATCTCTCTAATTTTCTCCGAGTCGAAACCTCTTCTTCGCAATCCTATAGAGTTAATCCCAACGTAGGATAATGGTTCTCTAGCTGCTTTAACATAAGGTGGTACATCTTTACGTACCAACGATCCTCCTGTTATAAAAGCGTGGTCGCCAATTACACAAAACTGATGTACCGCTGTCATTCCTGCTAATATTACATGATCTCCTACCGTAACATGTCCTGCAAGAGTACTGTTGTTTGAGAAGATACAATTATCGCCTACAATACAGTCATGTGCCACGTGGCAATATGCCATAATAAGACAGTTTTTACCAATGATGGTTTTCCCTCTATCTGCTGTTCCCCGGTTTACGGTAACGTATTCGCGAAGTGTAGTTCCATCTCCAATTACGGTAGTGGTTTCTTCGTCTCTATATTTAAGATCTTGTGGAATAGCCGAAATAACTGCTCCTGGAAAAATGGTACAGTTTTTTCCGATTCGTGCTCCTTCCATAATGGTAACATTGGAACCTATCCAAGTTCCTTCTCCAATCTCGACATTGTTGTGTATAGTAACAAAAGGTTCTATTACTACATTTTTAGCGATCTTGGCTCCTGGGTGAACGTATGCTAATGGTTGATTCATTTAGTCATTTTTAATTTTAACAATCTGTGCCATCAATTCTGCTTCTGTAACAATCTGATTATTTGCATAAGCAACACCACCCATATGGATAATACCGCGACGAATTGGTGATAAGAGTTCTAATTTAAATATTAGAGTATCTCCTGGATTTACTCTACGTTTAAACTTAACGTTACTCATTTTCATAAAGTAGGTTAAGTAATTTTCTGGATCTGGTACAGTGCTTAACGCAAGTACGCCCCCTGTTTGCGCCATTGCTTCCACGATTAAAACACCTGGCATTACTGGACTTCCTGGAAAATGTCCTTGGAAGAACGGTTCGTTCATAGTAACGTTTTTTAGGTCTACTACATGCGTGTCCGACAGTTCCATAATCTTATCGATCAATAAGAAAGGTGGGCGATGTGGTAACAACTCCATAATCTGATTTACATCCTTTACAGGCTTTTTGCAAACATCGATTCTTGGAATTTTATTGCGCCGTTCCTGACGTATTATTCTCGCTAATTTTTTAGCAAATTCTGTATTCACATGGTGTCCTGGCTTGGTTGCAATAACTCTCCCTCGGATAGGCGTTCCTATCAGTGCCAAATCGCCTATTACATCGAGAAGCTTATGACGTGCTGCTTCGTTAGGATGGTGTAGGGTAAGGTTGTCAAGAATACCATTGGTTTTTACCGATATATCATCTTTTCCAAAGGCTTTACGGAGTTTTTCCATGGTAGCTTCCGAAGGCTTTTTGTCTACATAGACAATAGCATTGTTAAGATCGCCACCTTTTATTAGGCCATGCTCCAACATAGCTTCTAACTCATGTAAAAAACTAAAAGTACGCGCGTTCGCTATTTCTGATTTAAAGTCCGTAATAGTATCTAGGTTAGCATTTTGCGTTCCTAATACCTTTGTTCCGTAATCTACCATAGTAACCACTTGGTATTCCTCGGCTGGCATTATAATAATCTCACTATCGGTTTCTTCGTCTCGGTAAGAGATTATATCCGACACCACATACTCTTCTCTTTCTGCTTCTTGAGTAACTATTCCTGCTTCTTCTAGAGCTTCTACGAAAAACTTAGAAGACCCATCCATAATTGGTGGTTCGGGTGCATCTAGCTCTATAATACAGTTATCTATTTCCATCCCTACCAATGCGGCAAGAACATGCTCGCTGGTGTGAATTTTCACCCCATTTTTCTCAAGGTTTGTTCCACGTTGGGTATTTACCACATAGTTTACCTCTGCTTCTACCACTGGATGTCCTTCTAGATCGGTACGCACAAAAGCATATCCATAATCCTCTGGTGCTGGTTTAAAAGTCAAAGTAACATTCTTACCCGTATGTAATCCCACTCCAGTGAGGGACACTGCTTTCGCAATGCTACGTTGTTTCACTATACAATTACTCATTATCATGATTTTTCTCTATACTATCTAATCGTTTTACAATGGATGGAAGATTTTTAAAATGTACATAACTCTTATTATAATCTCCATAAGTCAATGCTGGGCTACCTTGTAGTACCTCATTATCCTTTACATTTCTGCCTATTCCTGTTTGCGCTTGCACACGAACATTATCGCCTACTTGAATATGTCCTGCTACTCCAACTTGGCCGCCTATCATACAGTTTTTACCTATTTTTGCCGAACCTGCTATTCCTGTTTGCGCTGCAATCACTGTATTCTCATCGACCTCCACATTATGGGCAATCTGAATCTGATTGTCCAACTTCACTCCTTTTCGGATTATAGTAGAGCCTAAAGTAGCACGGTCTATAGTGGTTCCTGCACCAATCTCTACGTTATCTTCTATAATTACATTACCTATCTGCGGTACTTTTGTATAGTGACCATCTTCGTTTGGCGAAAACCCAAAACCATCAGCACCAATAATTACTCCAGAATGTATCATACAATTATTTCCGATTTGTGTTTCGGAATATATTTTTGCTCCTGCAAATATAGTGGTATTATCTCCTATATGCACATTATCGCCAATATACGCGTTTGGATAGATCTTCACATCCTTACCTATACTCACGTTTACACCTAAATAAGAAAATGCTCCCAAGTATAGATTATCTCCATAGGTAGCATTATCCGAAATAAACACGGGCTGTTCTATCCCGGACTTATCCATTTTCACCTCGTTGTAAAACTCCAAGAGTTTAGAAAATGCTTTATATGCATTATCTACACGTATCAAAGTAGTAGTTATAGGGTGTTCCAATTCCAAGTCTTTATCGACTATAGTAATGGATGCTTCTGTTTTATATAAATAGGGCGTATACTTTGGGTTAGATAAGAAGGTAAGACTCCCTAAGGAACCTTCTTCTATCTTGGCAAGCTGGCTTACTTCTACGTTCTCATCTCCCTCCACTACACCATCTAATATCCCTGCTATCTGAATTGCTGTAAATTTCACACGTGTATTTTTAAAATTCTTTTATTCATTTGCATTGCATTACTGCATATAAATCTTAATTACGCAAAAATAGAAAAAAAACTGCCAATTACTTCACTTTTGGATAACACAGAAAATACTTTTGCACTTTCTCCGATAACATCTTTAAGTTTAACTGATCGCTTGCATGCGCAACATCCACTACTTCTCCTTCGGGAGTTAAGAGATGAATTGGGCTTCTATCCATGCTATAGGCTTGGTTGCTAATTTGGCCAGTGAACACAAAATAAGAAACTTCTTTGGCAGTAAGTTGAAATTTTTCTTGAATTTTTAATTTCTTCTCTTCAAATCTTTCTTTATCAATAGGGCTCTTTTCTATGACTATTTTTAAAAACTCTCGATTTAATATTTTTTTTGATAGGGTAGATAGGATAAAATCATCTACTTCTATCCAGGCTTTCATAGCCGTAATAATATCGCTATCGTCCAAAGCCGCAAAGGATTCAAGGGTGTCTTTCGAGAAATTCTCTAGACTAACGCTTTCTTTTAAGAAAAATGACAACGCATCGCTAGCAGGCAATTCCATGCCTTTACTCACCAACTCCTTTGCACGTTTTAGCATTTTGCCCAAAAGCTGCTCGGCCACTACGCCTGTTTTATGAAAATATACTTGCCAATACATCAATCTACGAGCAACCAAAAAACTTTCTACCGAGTAAATGCCTTTGGACTCTACTACCAAATGATCGTCTTTCACATCCCACATGGCAATAAGACGCTGTACGTTTATAGCACCTTCGGATGCTCCAGTATAAAAGCTATCTCTCCGTAAATAATCCAAACGATCCAAATCCAACTGGCTAGCTATAAGCTGATGAAAAAACGGCCTATAGTATTCGTTTTTAAAAATCTGAATCGCCAAATCCAACGCCCCCTCCATCTCCTTATTCAATGCTTCCATAAAAAGCAAAGAGATGTTTTCATGATTAACATTCTCTACAATACTATGCTCCATCGCGTGCGAAAACGGTCCATGACCTATATCGTGTAACAAGATTGCAACACACAGTGCTTCTTCTTCGGCATCGGAAATAAACACTTTTTTCTTTCGTAAGGTTTGTACCGTAACCTGTGCCAAATGCATGGCTCCTATAGCATGCAAAAAGCGGGTGTGATGAGCACCTGGAAATACCGTGTAGGACATACCCATCTGTGATATACGTCGCAGGCGCTGAAAATAAGGATGTTCTACCAGTTTAAATAGAACACCATTGGGAATGCTTATAAATCCATAAATAGGATCATTTAATTGGGTAGTGTCTGTAGCGTACTTCAAGTTAGGCGATTTTAGTATTTCTTTATAGGAGATTGTTAATTCTTAAGGCTATTTTTGAGTAACCTTCAAATTACACAATTACTTACTATAATAACAAATATACATATATGAGGCATATAAATATACTTTGGGTGGACGATGAAATAGAATTTCTAAAACCCCATATACTTTTCTTAGAACAACGAAATTATAAAATCACCACCGCACAAAGTGGTACCGAAGCTCTGGAAATAGATAATCTAGGCAGTTTTGACATTGTTTTTTTAGATGAAAACATGCCTGGAATGACCGGTATTGAAACCCTGTCGGAATTAAAAAGCATGCATCCTAATATCCCTGTGGTTATGATTACCAAGAGTGAAGAGGAATACATTATGGAGGAAGCGATAGGCTCAAAAATTGCAGATTACTTGATAAAACCAGTGAATCCTAATCAGATTTTACTCTCGCTTAAGAAAAACTTAGACCACTCTAGATTAATATCGGCAAAAACCACTTCCAATTACCAACAAGAGTTTCGTAAAATAGCCATGGAGCTAAGCTATACCAATACTTTTGAAGAATGGGAACAGCTATATAAAAAATTGGTTTATTGGGAATTGGAGTTAGACACCATAGAGGATACTGGCATGATGCATATTTTGGAATCTCAGAAATCCGAAGCCAATCAGGAGTTTGGAAAGTTTATAGAGAGACGATACCCAGAATGGTTTAAAGACGGAGAGCAAGCACCTATTATGTCGCACACTTTATTCAGACAATGGGTGGTTCCCGAACTAAAAAAAGAGCAACCTACATTGTTCGTTGTGATAGACAATTTACGTTACGATCAGTGGAAAATAATAGAACCGCTTATCGCCAATTATAAACTCGAAAAAGAATCTACCTACTACAGCATCTTACCTAGTGCTACGCAATATGCCAGAAATGCCATATTCTCTGGGTTAATGCCGAGTGAAATGGAAACTCTATATCCGAATTACTGGAAGAATGATGTGGATGAGGGTGGAAAAAACTTATTCGAAAAGGAGTTTTTAGAATCTCAAATAAAAAGACTTGGGCTAGACCTCAAGTGGAGCTTTCATAAAATCTCCAACCTTGGACAAGGGAAGAAGTTGGTAGATTCTATCAGATCTTATAAAGACGACGATTTATTGGCGGTGGTATACAACTTTGTAGATATTCTTTCGCACTCCAAAACAGAAATGGAAGTGATTAAAGAACTGGCTTCTACTGACAAATCCTATCGATCCATAACCAAAAGCTGGTTCGCCAACTCGCCATTATTGGAGATAATCCAGCTTGCAGCGGGACTTAACTTTAAATTGATTATCACCACCGATCATGGAACGATTAACGTAAAGAACCCTTCTAAAGTAATAGGCGATAGAAATACAAGCTCCAACCTACGCTACAAAACAGGAAGAAGCCTAACCTATAACGAGAAAGATGTATTGGCTATTAAAAATCCTAAGTCTATACACCTACCAAATATCAACTTAAGCAGTTCTTTTATCTTTGCTAAGAACGATTACTTCTTTGGATATCCAAACAATTACAACTATTATGTAAACTACTATAGAAACACCTATCAGCATGGAGGGATTTCGCTAGAAGAACTGATTATTCCTTTTGCGGTATTGAATCCAAAGTAAGTAGTAAAATCTAAAGCATAAAAAAACCACTCTGTAAATCATAGAATGGTTTTTTTATGTTTCTATAAAGTAGGTGGGTTTTCTAAAGGAACGAATATCCTACCGATACAGTAAACACACTGTTTTTTCCAGGATTAATAAGATTTACCCCCTCTGAAGTGGATTTAATGGAATCACTCAAACCAAAATTATAGCGTCCGTCCAAGCGAAACCCAAATGGAAGATCCAATCCAATTCCGACTAAACCAGAAACATCAAATTCTCTTGCCTCTGCACCACTGCTAATAGAGTTCTTCACATTATCGTCTACTATAAATCCGAACTGTGGTCCTGCCTGTATGTTCAACCCTTGGAATAAGTAATACTTAAACATAACTGGAACATTCACATAGTCCATATTTATTTTATTATGGTCGAACTTAGCTCCTTGTTGGGAGTAAAGCAACTCTGGTTGAATAGCGATGTTGCCCATTCGGATAGCAGCAAATGCACCCACTTGAAATCCAGTCTTACTAGACATGTCTAGGCCCTTTGTGTCGGAAAAGTTAGAGAAGTTGGCACCTGCCTTCAATCCCAAGTCCAATTCTTGAGCAGAAGATACCTCTACTCCTAAAATTCCGATTAATACAATAAAAAACAACTTTCTCATAATTAGTAAATTTTTAAAGTTATACAAACATACA
>Ga0079223_10000365_pt1 | contig 22116 bp, 20 predicted proteins | sample Stecom2011_FD_75072 | JGI IMG/M metagenome (GOLD analysis project Ga0079223, IMG submission 75072) | Agricultural soil microbial communities from Utah to study Nitrogen management - Steer compost 2011 | ecosystem: Environmental > Terrestrial > Soil > Agricultural land | place: USA: Utah...
CGGGAAGACCCGACCGTCCCGTAGACGCATTCGCGGTCCATAAGTATTAAAAATCCGCGCAATACGCGTTTCTAAACCATGCGCATGGTGATAAGCCATGGTTAAGGCCTCCTGGAAACGTTTGGCCTCATCGTACACCCCCCGCGGCCCGACTGGGTTTACATGGCCCCAATACTCCTCTGTCTGAGGGCTTACCGTCGGATTACCATAGATTTCAGATGTGGAGGCAATAAGTATGCGCGCTTTTTTCACCCGGGCTAATCCCAACAAGTTATGCGTTCCTAAGGAGCTGACTTTCAACGTCTGTATGGGCATTCTCAGGTAATCGCTGGGGCTGGCAGGTGATGCAAAATGCAAAATATAATCCAACTCACCGTCTACATGGACGAAGTCACATACGTCCTGACGAATAAATTTAAAACGTTCATGACCGAAATGCTCCTCAATATTTCCCAAGGTACCGGTCGAAAGATTGTCCATAGCGAGCACATGAAACCCTTCCTCCAAAAGGCGATCACAAAGGTGTGAACCTAAAAACCCCGCCGCTCCTGTAATAAGTATCCTTCCTTTAGGCATCATTGTGATTATGGGTTTGGATTATTTTCCTGCTCAGTATAACAAAAATAAAGGATTTAAGTCAGACTCTCAATTAATAAACAAAAATTTCAATATAGTACATTATTCCTTTACTTTTGCCTCAATGACAGTAACTACACAGGAAATCGATTTGGTGTACCTTTGGGTGGACGGTGAGGACCCCATTTGGAAAGTAAAGAAGAGTCGATTTACCGAGCTGGTTTACGACAATTCTGAAACGCACAATAAAGGAAGGTATACGGATAATGATGAATTAAAGTACGCCCTCAGGTCTGCGCATCAATACGCCCCATGGATTAGAAGGATTTTTATTGTAACGGATAATCAACGGCCCAAGTGGCTTGACACCAGTCATCCCAAGATCACCGTCGTAGATCACCGGGAAATTTTTCCGGAAGATGCGCTGCCTTGCTACAATTCGAGCGTGATCGAATATTTTTTGTATAAAATACCGGGACTATCCGAACGATTTTTATACGCAAACGACGACATGTTTTTTAATGCGCCGCTTTCGCCCGCATTTTTCTTTGCGGAGGTCGATGGGTTTCCAATCGTCCGCATGAAAAAAAATCTACTGGACATCTGGCTGTATCCCTTAAAGCGGATGACTAAAAAAGGTGTGGGTCAATACGCAGAAACGGTCAGGCGGGGCGCGACCATGGTGAAAGAAAGATTTGGCAAATATTACGCAGGAACCCCCCATCATAACATTGACGCCTACCTCAAGTCGGATTATAAAAAAGCGGTAGAAGATGTATTCAAAGAAGAAATACTCGCTTCACAATTCAATCGCACCCGAAGCCGCAACGATGTTCAACGTTCCACTTTTTCTTTATATGCATTAAGTCAGGGCAGAGCCCATCTAAAATATGTTGGGCGACGGACCTCCAGTCGAATACTTTTAAACAAGCATGATTTCAGGGCTTATCTAGAAAAGTATCACCCGAAATTATTCTGTCTGAATGATAGTCAGCGGATCACAGATGCGCACCGGAGTTCAATAGGGGAGCTCCTTCAACAGCAATTTCCACAAAAATCCCCCTTCGAACTATAATTCAAAGGACGACTTTTCAGGCAAAATATGGTTAAATGAAGCACTGACCTCCTCCATAACTTGCTCAAAATTTCGCATATGCTCGTTATCGTTGATGCATACCAATTTATACGATTGATCCCGAATCGCCTGAATGGCCTTTTTGGACCTGAAAAGCAATGGAAACATTTTGGTGTCCTGGTAGGTGTTGTAAGGCAGAAAATTAGACCTGCAAATCTGCCAAGTGCGGAACAATTCCTGCGTGTAATCTTTGGGACTACGGAATCTGTGCTGAGACATTTCATGCAGCTCCGCACCAGCGTAGTCCCAAACCTCTTCAAAAGTAGATTTCAGGTAAGGCTGAGCATTGTGCGGCGTACGCAGGGTGACAAATTTATCATATCCTGCTAACAAACGCGTTAGTCTTGCTTTGCTGCCATATTCATCAAAAAACCATTTTTCATGATCTCTTTTGAAGACTTCTTTTTTATCGAAGCGCTGATTGATGAGCCGAATATTATTTTTCAGACACTTACTCCAAAGAGAAAGGCCCAAATTCAAGCGAAAAGCTGCGATATCCTGCGGGATTCCTCCCTTGAAGAAGCGCTCGGGCGGCAAATGGTCGATTATAAAGAAATCATCATTGAAATAGACAAAGCGATCCGCAATTCCCGGAATCTGATGTAAATAGATCTCCAGCACACTGGAGTTAAAGCTCGGCAAATATTCTTTCGGAATATAATCTTCGTGATGCACCAAGTTAATTTTAGGATGAGAAGCATCCAGCCAATCCGGCTTTTGACCACACGTAACAAAATGGATTTTTCGAACCCATGGCGCGAATTTATCGATCCCCCGAAACCAATACTTCAACAAGCCATAATCTCTGAATCTGGCGACAGAAACTTCGTTTTTGGTATTGTCTATTTTACCCGAATAGGTGGCAAAATCTTTTTGCCATTTGGGATCATTCATGTCCACCCAGGTCACTACAAAGTCTATTTCCATAAGGTGACAAAGTTAGGGCATTTTTGTGGCAATTTCATTTAGGTATAAAATAAGTCTGATGCGATGCGGTCTGCCAGGAGCTTTCCGGATCGGGTGAGTGTAAATTTTTCGGCCTGATTTTCTCCGCTTTCGGCTTCCGTGGTTTGTGTTTTTCGCTGGACCAATCCTTGTTTTTCGAACGCCTCCAAGCCTTCCTCCAAGGGACCCCAGAATTTTCGCTCAAAACGGCCTTTCACCCACTTCAAATCCAGCCCCCATGAAGTTCTTAATGAGGTCATGATATACTCATTCAGTCGATCTTCGGTACTGAGCCATTCCTCTTCCGCCGCTGGCACGCCTCCTATTTGAATGCTTTTTATATACTTCGGGTTATTCGACGCGTTCCAATACCGACGATTTCCATCATACGAATGCGCAGATGGACCAATGCCGAGATACGGCAAGCCCCGCCAATAGTTCGCATTGTGTATGGCTCGGTTTCCGGGCAGCGCCCAATTCGAGATTTCATAATGCGCATACCCCAATTCAGCGAGCCGATCCATCAAGTATTCAAACTGCTTTGCGCTTTGATCCTCATCCATAGGGGGTTCCTGTCCACGCCGGACGAGTGTGCCCAAGGCGGTACGCGGCTCTACGGTCATGCTGTAAGCAGAAATATGGGGCACGCCCAAGCGCGTCAGGATTGAAATGTTTTGATCCCACTTTTCGTCACTCAATAAGGGATATCCGTAGATCAGGTCGGCGGTAATATTCGTGATGCCGGCTTCCTGTGCATTTTGTATGGCGGACTCCGCCTCTCCAGCTCCGTGAGCGCGGTTCATCCAGCGCAGGTCATCTTCAAAAAATGATTGAACCCCGATACTGAGTCTATTAATGCCTGCTTGGCGAAAACCCTGAATTTTATCCCGGGAAAGGTCATCGGCATTGGCCTCTAAAGTCACTTCCTGCAAGGCTTTTGTGTCGAACAATTCGGCACATAGCTGAAGAAGCCCAGCGATTTCCTCCGGCTCTAAAATAGAGGGAGTCCCGCCCCCAAAATAAATGGATTGCAGTCGGTTTTCGCCTTTGAAAAAGTCTGCGGCAGCTTGAGTCCGCAACTCTTGCTGCATAGCCTGCAGCATCTCCGACTTGTATTTCAAAGAAGTAACAAAGTGAAAATCACAGTAATGACAAGCCTGTTTGCAAAAAGGAATATGAAAATAAATGCCTGCCATGAGGCAAAGGTAAGTTAAATGTGGGAATTAGGACGATAACTTAATATACACGTTTTTCACGACCCTGATTTAAACCGGTTGATCGCTTCACGGGTGAAGCTGGAAAGCACCAACTCGCCACTAATCTCAGCGCGAGCGGCCAACAACTCATCCCAATCTTCTGTTCCTACCCATGCTGCTTTTTTTAGTGCTTTCATCGCGTCCGGGCTGGACAACACCAGCTGTTGGGTGAGCGCTTCGATGGCGGCATCCATGTCATCGGTACTTTCGTGCACCGAAGCATATAGCCCTTTTTCTCGTGCCCATTCCGCACCTTGAAACTCAGTCGCATGTATGCTGAGCTGGCTAAAGGCCGAAACACCGATTTTTCTAATAACGGCCGGACCGACGACAAAAGGCCCAATTCCTATGGCAAGTTCACTCAATTTGATCGCGGCATGAGCGGTTCCAATGGTGTAATCGCCCGCAGCAGCCAACCCTACTCCTCCACCTACTGCCTTGCCCTGCACCCGCACGATCACGAATTTTGGGGCTTTTCGAATGGCATTGATCACGGATGCAAAACCAGAGAAAAACGCGCGTCCCGTTTCCCGGTCCTTAATGGATATCAACTCATCAAATGAAGCGCCCGCGCAGAAAGCCCGATTTCCGGCACTTTTCAGGAGGATAACCCGCACTTCCGGCGTTTTTCCGAATGCTTCTATCGCCGCTGTAAGCTCCCGCAGCTGCTGGCCCGGAAGGGAATTACTCTGGGGGTGATAAAACTCAATGATTCCGACTTGTCGGTCTATCGTAGATTGAACAAATGCTTCCATAAGCTGCTAAAATATATTAAAATTTTCGTTTTAGGGGTCCAATCGCTTCACCATGGTCAAAATAGTCGCTAAAGCTACCGTTTCCCCGGTTTCATCGTAGATATCGACTAACCAACGGACAATTCCCTTGGCCACGTCATTTTCATCCTTTTTCTCCTGGGATATTTTCTCTTTACAAGTAAAGCGCACCCCAATGGTGGAGCCGGGATAGACCGGCTTGATGAAACGACATTCATCCAAACCATAATTCAGTAGCACGGGTCCTTTTTTTGCCTGTACAAACAAGCCAGCTGCTTTTGAAAGCAGGTAATAACCATGCGCGACGTTACGATCGAAGGTCGTGCCCTCCAAAGAAGTCGCGTCCACATGCGCATAAAAATGATCTCCAGATAGGTTGGCAAAATTATTAATGTCCGATTGAGTGAGGGTATGTTTTGCTGTAATCAGGGTGTCGCCCACCTGAATTTCCTCGAAATGCTTGGAAAAGGGGTGCCGCTCATCCTCTCGATAATTCGCACCATACTGATACTGCGCGCTGATGGCGGTCAGCTTATTGGGAGAGCCCTGTATGGCGGTGCGTTGCATGTAGTGCAATACGCCTCGTTTGCCACCCATTTCCTCGCCTCCACCAGCGCGGCCAGGCCCACCATGGACTAAAAGCGGAAGTGGTGATCCATGTCCCGTGGATTCCCGGGCGCATTCGGCATCCAGCACCACGATTCTTCCATGCATGGAAGCCGCTTCGATTACAAATTCCCGTGCGATGTCGTTGTCTGCGGTGACGATGGAGCAGACCAAGGACCCCTTGCCCATTCGCGCTAATTGAACCGCTTCCGACAAGCCCCGATAGGGCATAAGGGTAGATATAGGGCCAAAAGCCTCAATATCATGGACATTCGTTTTTTGAAAGGGATCGGTATTTAGGAATAGGATAGGGGAAATAAACGCTCCGGCCTGCGTGTCTGCCCCATGAGTTTCTACCTGCTCCAAATCTCCAAACACGATTTCTTGCGTTTGCGCGAGCTGTCTGGCCTTTTCACGCACCTCAGCCAATTGTGTTTTTCCAGCCAGCGCACCCATTCGCACACCTTCTACCTGAGGATCACCTACCCGAGTGCCGGCCAAACGCTGTCCCAGCGCAATCTGCACGTCCTCCAGCAGGTGTGCCGGTACAAGCGCTCGCCGGACGGCAGTGCATTTTTGTCCCGCTTTTACCGTCATTTCACGAACCACTTCCTTGATAAACAGATCGAATTCCGGCGAGCCGGGGGCTACATCTTCGCCCAATATACAGGCATTTAAAGAGTCCGCTTCCAGATTAAAAGGCACAGCCTCTGATATCAATCGGGGATGCGCTTTTAACTGCTGCCCAGTCGAGGCAGAACCTGTAAAAGTAACCACGTCCTCGGTCTCCACATGATTCAAAATACCCCGAGCAGAACCGGCTATCAGCTGCAATGATCCGGCCGGCAAGATTTCGGACGCTACGATCGCCCGAACCACAGCCTCTGTCAGGTAAGAGGTGAGGGTAGCTGGCTTCACAATCGCGGGCACACCCGCCAGCAGATTGACCGCTATTTTTTCTAACATCCCCCACACCGGGAAATTAAAGGCATTGATATGAATGGCCACGCCCCGCTTAGGCGTTAAAATATGGGTCCCGATAAACGTACCGTTCTTAGACAATTGGTGCGTCGGGCCTTCGATGTAAAACGATTCATCGCCAAACTGCCTTCGCAGCGAAGCATTGACAAATAGATTACCGATTCCGCCCTCGATGTCCACCCAGCTGTCCGAACGGGTCGCCCCAGTAGCCCAGGAAACCGTATAAAACTCCTCTTTTCGTTGATGTAAGTACAGGGCGAGGCGCTTCAGCATCAATCCACGCTCCTGAAATGTCATTTTCCTCAAAGCCGGACCACCCACCGTTCGTGCATAATCCATCATGCTTCCAAAATCCAACCCATCGGAAGAGGCCACCCCAATTTCACTGCCGTTAATGGCGTGAAAAAGCTTTTGCCCCCCCGAGCCTTTAATCCATTGACCCAAGGCATAATTTTCTACATATTTCGCCATATCTTCATCCCTTTTTTAATACGCTGACTATTGATCAATCCACTTCTATTCACTCGACTTGGTTTCGTTCCATGTTTTATATGTGCTCTTCATGGGATCGAAATAATGCTTTGGCGCCTCCCTCAACGGTTCACACACCTTCCAAGACTCCTGACAATCCATCGGAAGCTGCATGTACTCCGCTGTTCCACGCTCTTTCCACGCCAATAGCTCATCACTGACTGTTTTGATCCGTTTTGCCGGGTTTCCGACGATCAAACTGCGGGCCTCAAACACCCGATCTGCCTGCACAAAAGCCAAAGCCCCGACAATGCTTTCATCGCCGATCTCAGACCGATCCATAATCACCGCATTCATTCCGATCAATACATTGCGCCCAATGTTCGCGCCGTGAATAATCGCGCCATGACCCACGTGTGCTTTTTCCTTCAATCGAACCGTGACGCCTGGAAACATATGGATCGTACAGTTTTCCTGCACATTGCAGAAATCCTCAATGATGATCTGTCCCCAATCTCCTCTTAACGCACAACCCGGACCAATATACACCTGCCGGCCAATAATTACATTGCCCGTCACCGCAGCCTGAGGATGCACAAAAGCCGTGGGATGCACGACCGGCTGATAACCATTAAATTCGTAAAACATCTTTTTCTTATGTTCGTTCTAACACTACTGCAAAACCTTGCCCCACACCCACACACATGGTCACCAAAGCATAGCGCTTTGACTGCAGCTGTAATTCCAAAGCGGCCGAGTTCAAAATTCGCGCACCGGTCATGCCTAAGGGGTGTCCCAATGCGATAGCTCCTCCATTCGGATTCAGCCTGGGATCGTCATCCGCTAAACCCCAAGTCCGGGTACAGGCCAATGCTTGCGCACTAAAGGCTTCATTCAATTCAATCACATCGATTTGATCCAGCGTCAAGCCCGCTTTCTCCAGTGCTCTTTTCGAAGCCGGAACTGGGCCAATGCCCATATAACGCGGTTCCACTCCCGCCACGGCGCTGCTCATTACTCGAGCCAAGGGTATCAAGCCGTAGCGCTTGAGGCCGGCATCGGAAGCCAGCAAGGTGGCTGCTGCGCCATCATTGAGCCCCGAAGAATTCCCGGCAGTCACCGTGCCTCCCCGACGGAAGGCAGGATGGAGGCCCGCCAACACCTCGACACGGGTTTGGTTTTTAGGAAATTCATCTTTGGAAAACGCCACAGATTCTCCCTTTCCTCTCCGCAGGTCAATGGGAATAATCTCCCTGCCCAGTCGACCGGAAGCCTGCGTCCGAGCGGTTTTCAGCTGCGACGCATAGGCAAAGCGATCTTGATCCTCCCGACTAATCTGATGAAGTTCTGCGAGGTTTTCGGCCGTTTGACCCATCGCGTCCACCCCATAAAGGGCTTCGAGACGGGGATTGACAAAACGCCACCCAAAACTGCTGTCAAAGACCTGTATTTGGCCACTGTAGGCCTGCTCTGCTTTTCCCATCACCATCGGAGCCCGAGTCATGCTCTCCACGCCGCCACTGATCATCAGGTCCGCTTCACCCAATTGTATGGCACGCGCCGCATGTACGGCAGCCGACAGCCCCGAAGCGCACAGGCGGTTAATGGTTTCTCCCGGCACTTCAAACGGAAGACCGGCTAAGAGCAAGGACATGCGCGCTACATTTCGATTATCCTCACCCGCCTGGTTGGCGCAACCCAGCACGACATCCCCGATCTCAGCCGGATCCATCGTCGGATGCCTTTGTATCAGGGCTTGAATCACTTGAGCAGCCAGATCATCGGGCCGAACACCGGCCAAACTCCCTTTCAGTTTTCCGATGGGGCTCCGCAGCCCATCGACGATGTATGCATCATTCATAAAATTTTTCTCCTTTTTCCAGCATTTTTCTCAGCAGCGGACTCAATCGATATCGATCCTCCCGGTATTGTTCATAAAGCGAACCCATGCACGCACAGACACGATCCAAGCCCCATTCATCCGCCCAAGCCAACAGGCCTTTTGGATAATTGACCCCCTGAATCATGGCGAGGTCCAATTCCGATTTATTCGCCACGGACCAATGCAGGGCATCAGCTGCCTCATTGATCAACATGACTAATATTCGTTCAAAAATGTGTTGTTTTTCCGTTTCGGTCAGGTTCAAGGCTGGGTGCCCCCTAACATCTCGGACCGCCACCTGCATTTTTACACCATTTTCATCGTAATGATAAAAACCCCGACCCGACTTTCTACCTAAATATCCCGCTTCCACCAAGCGCTTTTGGCTCAATGAAGGCTTATAGCGCGGATCAAAATAGAAGGCCTCGAAAACCGAAGCGGTGACGGTATAATTAATGTCGTGACCGATATAATCCATCAACTCAAAAGGACCCATTCGAAATCCCCCCCGCGCTTTCATGATCGAATCCACGCTATTTAGGTCGGCGAGTCCTTCCTCCCAAATTCTCAACGCTTCGCCGTAATAGGGCCGTGCGACGCGGTTCACGATAAAGCCGGGTGTGTCCCGCACCTGCACCGGCGTCTTTCCAAATCGGGCCAGCCAGCCCTGTATTTCTTCGGCCAAACCCATCCTGCTTTGCACAGCCGGGACGATCTCGACCAATTTCATCCGTGGAGCGGGATTAAAAAAATGCATCCCCAAGACTCGATCTGGTTTTTTGCAGGCCGAGGCGATGGAAGCGATGGACAGGGAAGAGGTGTTACTGGCCAATATGCAATCTTCCGAGACGATCGTTTCAATGGCGGCAAACAAGTGCTTTTTTACCGCTAAATCTTCGGACACGGCTTCCAGAACCAGGGATCGATCGTGAAATGTGTCCAGACTATTCACCCATTGTATATTTTCCAGGGTGGTCGCCGCCTGTTCGGTCGAGATTTTGTGACGAGTCACCAGCTGGTCGAGGCTTTGGCTCAATCGCTCCCGAGAACGCTCCAGTGCAGCCAAATCCCGGTCATACAGCAGCACCTCACATCCCCCAACGGCAAAAACCTGCGCGATTCCGGTGCCCATGGCTCCGCTTCCTAAAATGCCTATGTTTTTTATCTGCAACATGTCCTCTACGGGGTTATTTTCCTTTAAAAGTGGCTTTTCTTTTTTCCAAAAATGCCCGAACCCCTTCTGAAAAGTCTTCGGTGCGTCCTGCCAAGCTTTGATAAGCGCCTTCTTGCTTCATTTGGCTGTCCAAGCTGTTTCCTGCTGATAAACGCAGTAATTTTTTCGTATAGGCCAATGCTTGGGTAGGAAGGGAGGCCAGTCGCTCCGCCAGTTCGAAGGATGCCAAGGCAAATTCATCGTCCGGATAAGCCCGGTAGATCATGCCCATGCTTTCGGCTGCGTTTGTTGAAACTGGCTCTCCTAAAAACAGGAGTGCCGCCGCCCGCTGCCACCCGATCAAACGGGGCAAAAAATAAGTTCCACCACTATCCGGCACCAGGCCAATTTGACTAAAGGCTTGAACGAATCGCGCGGACTCGGCTGCTACCACCAAATCACAAGCCAAGGCCAAATTTGCCCCCGCACCCGCAGCGACCCCATTCACGGCGGCCACTACCGGCTTTTCCATTTCGCAAATGCGCTGGATTAGGGGCATATAGCGTTCTTCCACCATGCGGCTAAAATCGGGTAAGTTTTCGGTCTGCAATTGGCCGTCCTCTAAAAATTCGCCCAAATCCTGGCCTGCACAGAACGCTTTCCCAGAGGCCGTGAGCAAAACCGCTCGCACCGAAGGGTCTCCACCTGCCTGGTCCAGCGCTGCTTGCAGCTCCTGCGCCATTTCGAGGTCTAGACTGTGGTACACCGCCGGTCGGCTCAGGGTAATCCGGGCTACGGCCCCTAATTGTTCGTATTGTATCCGTGCTTTACTTGCCATGTTGTTCATTGGGGATGACATTTAAAATAATCAAACGGTTCGAGGCAGTTTTCACATTGGTAAAGCGCCTTACAGGCAGTGGAACCAAATTGACTAACCACTTTCGTTTCCTGCGAGCCGCATTGTGGACAATGCACCCCGTGTTCTTCTTGAAATAAGCCGCGTGGATGCCTTCCTAGATCGGCCTCAGGCCCGACTGCAGCTATAGGTGGGGCAATCCCATAGGCCTGCATCTTTTCTCTTCCAGATTCGCTTAGCCAGTCGGTGGTCCAAGCAGGACTCAATTGTTCCTGAATCTGAACATGCCTGTAGCCATATTCCAAGAGTTTTAGGCGTATTCCCATTTGGATCTCGTTCATGGCAGGACAACCGGAATAAGTCGGCGTGATGGTGACGATCAGCCCGCCATCATCCAAAAGCTGGATATCCCGCACCACACCCAAATCAACCACACTGATCACCGGAATTTCCGGGTCGGGAACCTCCTCCAAATAATTCCAAATATCTTGTATTGCCTCCATGATTTCACTCCATGTATATCCATGTACCCTGCCTGACGGGCCCGAACCGACTACCAGTTCAGACCAGGGTAGGTTCTTTGCATATATTGCAATTCTGTTAGTAAATAACCCATATGTTCCGTGTGAATCCCCTGCTTCCCACCATGTTGCATAGGTGCCTGTTGAAGATTAGCCTCCAGTCGGGCCTCGCTTAAAATCTCTTCTACATGCGCGCTCCAGCTTGACTGAAAGTCGCGAGGATCTGCCAGTACACCTGCAGCGATCAGCTCTTCCTGGTAATCGGCCAGCAAGAAAAACTCCCCCACATAGGGCAGCAGTAAGTCCACTGCGTTTTGCATGCGTCGATGGCTTTCATCCGTACCATCCCCCAGCCGAATCATCCACTCGGAAGACCAACGCAGGTGATACTTTGCTTCTTTCAAAGATTTTTCTGCAATGGCGCGCAGCATGAGGTCTTGAGCATGCTTATTGAGCTGCTCCAAAAAAAGCACATGGTAGGCATCGAAAAAGAATTGCCGCGCGACGGTTTGTCCGAAATCCCCATTGGGTAGCTCTACCAGCAGCAGGTTTTTATAGGCTCGTTCCGGACGCAGCATAGCCAGTGTGTCCGCAGTGGCCCCACCTCCGGTCAAATTCGCTGCATAATCGTAATAATGATGCGCCTGTCCCAGCAGATCCAGGGCGATATTGGACAATGCAATATCCTGTTCCAACACGGGGCCGTGTCCACACCATGCACAGAGCCTTTGCGCCAAAATCAGGGTATTATCGGCCTGATGCAGCACGAAATCCCTTAAAGCAAGTTGATTTTTATCCAAAACCCTCATTTGTATAAGTGCTTATATATAAGTGCTTACATATTTTTAACCGCATCCGGCACTTCGTAAAAAGTAGGGTGCCGATACACTTTGCTCGACGCAGGATCAAAAAACGCGTCTGAATCTTCCGCATTGGATGCATGAATGTGCTGAGACTCAACTACCCAGATGCTCACTCCCTCCATTCGGCGGGTATATACATCCCGTGCGTTTTCCATAGCCATGCGTGCGTCTGCAGCGTGCAAACTACCCACATGCTTATGATCCAGCCCCTGCCTACTCCGGATAAAAACTTCCCATAAAGGCCATTCTGCCTTATCCCTGTACATTTCTTTGTTCTCTTTCATATCGCTTACGTTTTTCTTGATGGGCCATCGCGGCTTCCCGCACCCAAGCCCCTTCATCATGCGCCCGGGTTCTGCTTTCCAATCGCTGCCGATTACAGGGTCCCCCGCCTTTAACGACCCGCCAAAACTCCTCCCAGTCAATTTCTCCAAAATCATAGTGTCCCCGCTCCGCATTCCATTTCAAGTCAGGATCGGGTATCTCCAGCCCCAAATATTCAGCCTGTGGCACCGTAATATCCACAAAACGCTGCCTCAATTCGTCATTGGTAAACCGCTTAATTTTCCACTTCATGGACCACTCGGTATTCGACGAATCCTCATCTTTAGGACCAAACATCATCAACGTCGGCCACCACCAACGATTTAGCGCGTCCTGAGCCATGGCTTTTTGTTCCGGAGCACCCGTACATAATTTGATCAAAGACTCGTAACCCTGGCGTTGATGGAAAGACTCTTCCTTACACACCCGCACCATTGCCCGGGCATAAGGACCATACGACGAACGGCATAACGGAACTTGATTCAGGATCGCCGCACCATCCACCAGCCATCCGATCATGCCAATATCCGCCCAAGTGAGGGTAGGATAATTAAAAATGCTGGAATATTTCGCCCGGCCCGAAAGCAGGTCTGCAATCATTTGATCCCTGGAAGCCCCTAAAGTCTCCGCCGCACAATACAGGTATAAACCATGTCCAGCTTCATCCTGAACCTTCGCCAATAAGATTTTTTTTCGGTTCAATGTCGGAGCCCGAGTGATCCAATTCGCCTCAGGCAGCATCCCCACGATTTCCGAATGGGCATGCTGTGAAATTTGTCGGATCAATGTCTTTCTATATGCATCAGGCATCCAGTCCTTCGGCTCGATTCGGGAATCCAGCGCAATTTTTTCATCGAAGCGTTCCTGTAACTTAAATTCTTTCATTTGACATCGTAATTAACAGTAACTTGCTCTGAAACCGGATGAGACTGACAGGCCAGAATAAACCCCCTTTTAAGCTCATCGGCTTCCAATGCATAATTCACATCCATACTTACCTCTCCTTCTTCCAGCAGACATTTACACGTCGCACAAACCCCGCCCTTACACGAGTAAGGGAGATCGGCTCCATGGCTCAATGCAGCATCCAAGATGGATGCACCGTGCAAAGGCAGATTGAAAACCATACTGGAACCGTCCAATTTCAGGGTCACCCGACTCTCCGGCCCACCAGACGATTCGGCCTGTAAAATCCGTGCTGTTTTCTTTGTCTCAGCCCGTGCACTATAAAACAGCTCAAAATGGATCTTTTTCTCATCCACACCCGCATTTTCAAACGCAGCCTTACATAAAAATATCAACGCTTCCGGCCCGCAGAGAAACACTTCATCGATTCCTTTTGGGTCAATCAGCTTAGAAAGGAAATAATCCATCTTCTCGCGATCTATTCGCCCAGTTAAAAAATCGATCCCTGTATGTTCTCGGCTTAACACATGATAGATGCTGAGCCGGTCCATGTATTGGTTTTTCAGCGCTTCCAGGGTCTCCCTGAAAATAATGGATTGTTTATTTTTATTGGCATAAATCAGGGTAAAACGGCTTTGTTTTTCGGTCGTCAATACCGATTTAATCAAAGACATAATGGGCGTAATCCCCGAGCCCGCAGCTACAGCCACATAATGCTTCCGCTGATTATTAATGATCTGCGTGAAAAACTTTCCCTGCGGCGGACTGACCTCCAATTCATCCCCTACCTGTAGTCGATCATGTACATAGGCCGAAAAATAGCCCGAAGGAATCCGCTTGACAGCGACTCGAAGTTCCCCATCTAAAGGGCTGACACAGATGGAATAGTTTCGGCGCAATTCCTCTCCATTTTCAGAAAAGGCTCTAAAAATCAGGTGTTGCCCGCCTTGGAAGGCAAACACGTGTCTTAACTCGAGTGGCACATCGAAGGCCACCGAGACACAGTCTTCCGTTTCTTTCCTCAGATCCTTTACTTTTAAGGGATAAAACACGCTACTCATCACATCATAATTTGGTCTGCCTCAAACAAATATATAAAATTCACATCAATAGGACAATAGCTCGGCCAACAAGGCAGATAATTTTTCCGCATTGGGCAGCATTTCTTTTTCCAAATTAGCGCTCAGGGGTATAGCCGGTAAATCCTCGGCCCCCAACACGCGAACAGGAGCGTCCAAGTGCTCAAAGCATTGTTCCCCAATCCATCCGGCCAGGCTCTGGGCAAATGAAAATTGCTTCGGCTCTTCCGTAAGCACTACGCATCGTCCGTGTTTTTTCACACTTCGACGAATGCTTTCTTCATCCAAGGGGACCAAGGTTCGGAGGTCGATGATTTCCACACGTTGATCCCAATTCTCCGACGCTTTCATGGCCCAATACACCCCCATTCCGTAAGTAATAATCGTCACGGTGCTGGCGTCATTCCTTTTTTCAGCATCTTTCACGACCCGCGCCAGACCAAAAGGAAGCAGATAGTTCTCGTCCGGCTCCCAGCTTGTCGCGGCTTCTGTACCTGGGATTTTGCTCCAATACAAGCCCTTGTGCTCTAACATTACCACTGGGTTTGGATCGTAAAATGCGGCTTTCATCAAACCCTTTAAATCCGCACCATTGGACGGGTACGCTATTTTAAGCCCTTTGATATTGGTCAAAACACTTTCCACCGAGCTCGAATGGTAGGGGCCTCCACTTCCATAGGCACCAATGGGAACCCGCAGAATCATAGCTACCGGCCACTTACCATTAGAAAGGTAGTTACTGCGGGACACCTCGGTAAATAGCTGGTTCAATCCCGGCCAAATATAATCGGCAAACTGAACTTCGACGATCGGCTTGAGTCCCACGGCGCTCATTCCGACGGTGGAACCCACGATAAAGGCTTCTTGAATCGGGGTGTTAAATACGCGGTGATCACCAAATTGCTTCGCCAAAGTCGCGGCTTCTCGAAAGACACCGCCCAAGCGCGCGCCCACATCCTGCCCGTAGAGCAAGGCTTCTGGATGACGTTCCATCACTTCTCGAATAGCACGAAGTGCGGCATCCACCATCACGACTTTTTCTGCGCCCTTGGGGGCACGCACTCCCTGTTCCTGGAGAACGGGGGTGGGCGCAAAAACATGGGTGTACAGGTCCGCCGGGCGCGGATCCTCTGCAGCCATCGCCTCTTTAAAGTCCTGTTCTACCTGTTTTTGGATCCGGTCCTCCATCGACTTTAGCCCGTCTTCGTCTAAACCATGCGCGCGTAATAGGGCTATCATTTTAAGGTAGGGGTCGCGCGCTTTGGCTTCTTCCAAATCATCCCTGTACCATTCTTTTCGCACGCCGGAGGTATGGTGATTCAAGAGGGGCACATTGGCCAAAACCAATGCTGGGCGCCGCTCTTTCCGGACCACGGCCAATGCTTCTGCGAGCACCTGATAACTGGAGACAAAGTCGCTTCCATCTACCCTAAAAACCTCAATGCCCTGAAAACCCTGTGCGTATTGTCCCACATCCTGGGCCATAATCTCGTCGCTTTTGGCAGAGATATTCCAGCCATTGTCTTGGACCAGATAGAGGATCGGCAGTTTTTTTAAAGCCGCCATCTGAAATGCTTCTGCGACCTCACCCTCTGTGCAACTGGCGTCACCCATGGAACAGACAGCAATAGGAAAGTGGTCTGCGTTGGATAGGCCTTGCTTTTCCTTGTATTGAAGGCCCAGGGCAATACCGGTAATCGGAATCGCTTGCATGCCGGTCGCACTGCTTTGATGGGGAATTTGTGGCATATCCGACCGCCTCAGACTGGGATGCGCATAGTAAGTCCGACCGCCTGAGAACACATCGTCTCGTTTTGCGAGCAATTGCAACATCAACTCACGGGGCGTAATACCCAATGAAAGCAGCAAGGCATCGTCGCGGTAATAAGCACTGAGGTAATCTTCGGGCCTCAATTGTAGACCAAGGGCAATTTGAATGGCTTCATGACCCCGTGAGGTGGCATGCACATACTTGCTGGTCACCGACTTATGATGTTCATAAAGTTCAGTCAATGCTTTCGCGGTGAGCAATAGCTCGAAGGCCTTCTTCCATATATTGATCGTTTCGGACATGGTCATATGGGTGTCGATACCGAAGCATCGGGTTTATAATGGTTCTCTTCCGGCCTAAAGATATAAAATTTTATTTGTTGTCCCCAAGCTGGGAGCAACAATTATTTGGAGGCTAAACAGGTTGGGCTATTGTTTAGCTTATTTTATCAATGCAATTTATGCCGTCAATGGCCGCAGAGACGATGCCTCCTGCATATCCGGCGCCTTCCCCACAAGGAAACAATCCGCGCACTTGGGGATGCTGTAACGTTTCCTTGTTTCTGGGAATACGGATGGGAGAAGATGTGCGAGATTCTACCCCGACCAGCAAGGCCTCATCGGTATAATACCCTTTCATTTTTTGACCAAAAACCGGCAAGGCAGCTTTCAGCGCCCGAGATACAAATCCCGGAAGCAGTTCGGAAAGTTCTACGCTTTTGGTTCCCGGCTTATAGGAATTCGAAGGAAGATCCCTGGAAACCTTTCCCGCTACAAAATCGGTCATGCGCTGTGCTGGAGCCACTTGTTTCCCACCACCCGCTGAAAATGCTTTTTGTTCGATCGCTCGTTGAAAGTCCAGCAGGGCGAAAGGGTTTTGTGCGGCTCCGGGAACATCTTTTAGCTCAATCTGGACCACGGTGCCCGAGTTTGCATGTGGATTATTCCGCTTGGAAGGGGACCAGCCATTAACCACAATTTCACCCTCAGCGGTCGCGCAAGGGGCGATCACTCCCCCCGGACACATACAAAAAGAAAAGACGCCCCGGCCGCCGACCTGCTCCACCAAGCTGTAATACGCGGGAGGCAAGTGCTCGCCGCGCACTTCACAATGGTATTGTGCCCGATCGATGATTTCCTGAGGATGCTCGATTCGAACACCCAATGCAAAAGGTTTGGCTTCCACCAGAAGATTTTTTTTCTCAAAAAGCTCGAAAATATCTCGAGCAGAATGCCCGGTGGCCAAAATCACATGCGAACCCTCGATAGGCGTTCCTCCTGCCAGTTTTACACCCGTCACGGCCCCCGAAGTAATCAGAAAGTCCGTCACTTTGGACTCGAAATGAACCTCTCCGCCATGTGCGATTATCGTTTCTCGCATGCGCTGCATGATGCCGGGCAGTTTGTTCGTCCCGATATGCGGCCGGGCATTGACCATAATATCCACAGGCGCGCCGTGCGCCACCAAAAGCCTCAACACATTTTGCACGTCGCCCCGTTTATCGGACCGGGTATAAAGCTTGCCGTCCGAGTAGGTGTCGGCTCCCCCTTCACCAAAACAATAATTAGATTCGGGGTTGACGATGCCGAACTTGTTCAAGTTCGCCAGGTCCCTGCGCCGGGCTTGCACATCTTTTCCCCTTTCAAGGACGATGGGCTTCAGGCCTCGCTCTATGCAGCGCAGCGCAGCAAAAATTCCAGCAGGCCCGGCACCGATGATCAATACGGGCGCCGCGTCCCCCACCTGTTTTCCAACAAAAGTATACGTCTGAACTTCTGGCTCCTCGTCGATAAAAAAAATGACCCTCAAACGGTACAGTACCTGCTTCCCGCGACCGTCTATAGACCTTTTTCGGACCCTAAAACCCTTAACCCGATCAGAAGAAACGTTGATTTTCTCCAATCCAAGCGTCAAAATATGAGCTTCATCGTTAATTTTTTCGGGCACAATGGCCAATTCTACTTCTTGTTGCATATGTTTGTAGGGACAAAAGTACAGAATAAACCAGATCGTATGACTATAGGTCAATTATTTAAAAAAATACAGCCCTTCACCAAACCGTATAGGCACCTGATATTTTTTGCCTTTATATTGACGATCATCGGATCCTTTGCCGCTCAGGTCAATGCTTTTGTATTGAAGTATACGGTGGATTCCATCCACGATATGCTGACTGCGGGCCAAGGCCTTTCAGCAGGTTGGCGTTTATTGGGCTTCATCGCCGCGATCCTTTTGGGCAAGGAAATCGTGCGGGCGGCGGTGGTTTTCGGTCAGAAATTTTATGGGGAGAAGCTGCGCATCATGATCGCTCGCGACGTGTCGCAAACGGTGGTAGAGAAAATTCTTACCTATAAAATGGCTTTTTATACCGCTCCGGACAATGAATCTGGCAAATTACAAACCCGAATCGATGCGGGCATCAGCAGCATTACCCGATTGGTCCAAAACTTTTTCGTGGACATGTTGCCGCTTTTTGCTAATGCGATCGTGGCCTTGGTGGTGATGTTTATGGCCAATTTTTATGTGGGTTTGGTCGGTTTGCTGATCGTGCCGATCTATTTTTTTGTTTCTAATCTACAGGCCCAGAAGCTATCCGGATTTCGAAGAAATATGCGCAGTTATCGTGAGCGTAAAAACAATCAAATCATCAATCTGATCAATTCCATTCTGGTCATCAAGTCTTTCGTGAGGGAGGATACCGAGGCGGAACGTCACCAACAAATCCAGTACGATATGACCGAGAATCAGCTGGAAACACGAAAAACCAGTTTTATGTTCGAGAGCATCAAAAGCTTTATCGAACAGATCGGAGTGGTGATCGTCATCGTTCTGACCGCTTTTTTAGTATTGGATGATCAGATCACGCTGGGAGCCATTATGTTTCACGTTTTGCTATTTAACAATGTGTCCGCACCGATTCGTCAACTTCATCGCATCTACGATGAGGTAAACGATGCCCTCATTTATTCTGAAAGCTTTTTCGAAATCTTGGAAAACGAAGGTCAAACCGAACCCAGCGGAACTTACCGGCCCGAACGGATTCAGGGATTGATCGAAATGAAAAATGTGGATTTTACCTACCCGAACGGGCATCAGGCATTGACCCAAGTGAGCATGACGATTCGACCGGATGAAAGTACGGCCTTGGTGGGCTTATCCGGCGCGGGGAAAAGCACGATCATTAACCTGTTGGATAAGTTTTACGAGCCTACTGCGGGCAATATTCTGTTGGATGGGGTGGATCTGCGGGAATACGACACGAATTTTTTACGGGACAATATCGGCCTGGTTTTACAGAAAAACCATATTTTTAAAGGTAGTATTTCTGAAAATATACGTTATGGACTGAGTGAAGCGCGTTTGGATCAGGTGATTGAGGCGGCTAAAAAAGCCTATATTCATGATCAGATCATGGATTTGCCCGAGGCCTACGATACGGAAGCGCACCTGTTGTCGGGTGGGCAACAGCAGCGCTTGGCCATTGCGAGAATCTTTCTAAAGAACCCGCCCATCATATTTTTGGATGAGCCGACGGCCAATCTCGACGCCATCGCTACCGAACAAATCAAAAACAGTCTGGATGCGATTAAAAAAGGAAGAACAGTGATAACGGTTTCGCATAGTATTTCACAAATTATCGATGCGGAAAACATTGTGGTGCTGGAAAAAGGTCGCGTCATGGAAGCGGGCGCACATGAAGAACTTTATAGAAATAAAGGCGTGTATTACGAGATTTTTAGTGCGATGGCGAATAGTTTGAATATCCAAAAAATTAGTGATTCGATTGAACAATAATTGCACGATGGAAAATGTGATAGCTGTGCGATCCCGTGTGCGAACTTTTTAGTAAATTTGTAACAACATGTATGGTTCGGCGTCCAAGATATTAGCCTTTAGAAATTAATTTTAAAAAAAATGAGAAGACTGATTATTATTGTTTTGGGTCTATTTGTTACCCTATCTTTTAGTTCCTGTGGATACAATACCTTGGTGAACTTGGAAGAAAATGTGAATGGGAAATGGGCACAGGTAGAAAATGCTTACCAGCGCCGTGCAGACTTGATCCCTAATCTGGTAAATACGGTAAAAGGTGCGGCCGATTTCGAACAAGAAACGCTGACTCAAGTCATCGAAGCTCGTGCAAAAGCGACTTCCGTTACGGTGGACCCATCCAATTTGACTCCGGAGGCCATCGCAGAATTTCAACAGTCCCAAGATGCTCTATCTCAATCTCTTGGGCGCTTATTAGTGTCGGTAGAGCGTTATCCTGAGTTAAAAGCAAACCAGAACTTCCTGGAGCTTCAGGCTCAACTGGAAGGAACTGAAAACCGAATTTCCACCGAGAGACGGGCTTTTAATGAGGCTACTCAGGGCTATAACGCTGCGGTCAGGCGATTTCCGAATAACATTATGGCCGGAATTTTTGGCTTTAAACAAAAAGGATATTTCACGGCCGAAGCGGGTGCTGAGCAGGCTCCTGAAGTTCAGTTCTAATCGCGTGCTGATCACGTTTATATAAAACCGCTAATGGGAATTTTTAATTCAGAAGATCAGGCTCAAATTCTTCATGCCATATCCTTAGCCGAAAACCGTACCTCGGGAGAGATTCGAATTGCGGTCGAAAAACGGGTAAAGGGAACGGCAATGGAGCGAGCTGCGTATTTTTTTAACAAATTAGGGATGCACAAAACGTCGCTTCAAAACGGTGTTCTGATCTACTTAGCGGTAGAAGACCATGCCTTTGCGATCATCGGAGATCAAGGAATTCATCGTCAGGTGGGTTCTGATTTTTGGGAAGAAACAAAGGCCTTAATGCTCCCCCACTTCCGCGCTGGAAACATGGCTGAAGGTTTGGTAGCTGGAGTGGAACATGTAGGCGAGCAACTTAAAGAGCTGTTCCCCGCTGCTGACGGCGATATTAACGAGCTGCCAGATGAAATTTTCTATGGAAAGTAAACGATATTTATGCCTCCTGCTCTCACTGGTGCTGCTTTGCGGTGCTTTGGCGGTTCAGGCTCAAGATTTTCCACCGGCCCCAAACCGCTTGGTGAACGATTATACGCAAACGCTTAGTGCCGCAGAGCTGGCGCACCTGGAACAAAAGCTGGTGGCCTTCGACGATAGTACATCTTCTCAAATCGCAGTGGTGATTATGAAATCGGTAGGGAGATACGATATCGCTGATTACGGAGTTCGTCTAGCCCAGCAATGGGGCATAGGCAGTGAAGAACACGATAACGGTATCCTCCTCTTGGTCGCAATCGGTGACCGGGCTGTTACCATACAGACTGGTTATGGATTGGAGGGGGCTGTTCCGGACATCATTGCCCATAGAATCATTGAAAACGAGATTAAACCGGCATTCAGGCGGGAAGACTACTTTACAGGTATCGATCGCGCAACGGACGCTTTAATTTCCTATACTAAAGGCGAATACAATAATCCGCGCAGAGAAAAAGAGGGCGCTGGCGGGTCATTTTTGATCCTCATCATCGTACTGGTTATCGTTCTATTTTTGTTCAGAAGTAAAGACGGGGGGGACAATGACGGTCAAGTCATGGGCAGAAAAGGGGTTTCCGATGTCTTCTGGTGGACGCTACTTGGCGGAATGGGAAGCGGCGGAACACGTCACCGTGGTGGAGGTGGTTTCGGTGGAGGCGGTTTCGGTGGAGGATTTGGTGGTGGCTCACGCGGGGGAGGATTCGGCGGATTTGGTGGTGGCGGATTTGGTGGCGGTGGAGCGAGCGGCAGATGGTAATGTGGCTGCTGATGGGGATAAAGGCCCAGTTTTTGTTACCTTTACCCAAATGGAGTCGAAATTAAAATAAAATTGATGAAAAAAATGATCTTAACCGCTTTAGCGGTAATCCCTTCGCTTTTAATCGCGCAGGAAGATTTTACGATTACAGGAAAAGCGGGGAATCTAAATGCTCCCGCCAAAGCATATATAAACTATCGTACGGCCACAGGAACAATATTGGATTCTGCGAACATTGTGAATGGGGAATTCAAATTTCA
>Ga0079223_10000366_pt1 | contig 22106 bp, 20 predicted proteins | sample Stecom2011_FD_75072 | JGI IMG/M metagenome (GOLD analysis project Ga0079223, IMG submission 75072) | Agricultural soil microbial communities from Utah to study Nitrogen management - Steer compost 2011 | ecosystem: Environmental > Terrestrial > Soil > Agricultural land | place: USA: Utah...
AAGGGAAAAGTTATCGGTTGAACAATAAATCTAAAAAGGAGGTGTAGAACAATATATTTTACCTGAAAAGTGGCTGGTTTTGAAGTGCCCATAAGTGGCCTATTTTGAAGTGCCCACCGACAGATATAGAAAAACGGGTACTTTTAAAAGATTTACTGCTACTTAAATAAAATGATCTAAAATGATATTATATTTAATATCATTTGTTTGAAAGCTGCTTTTTTATTGTGAGCATTTCTTAATGCTTGCTGTACAGTTTGGAGGTTAATGTGAAATATCTGTTCCCATGTGCATTAATGATATCTGTTTTCTGTACTGCTCCATTAAGAGATTATCCGGTGCCAGAGATTTCTACTACTTCTGATACTCTGCAGGTAAAAAAAACAGTATCTGATGAGCGGGTGGAAAGTGTTGTTCCTGTTAAAATTCCAATTGATCAGTGGGTCGGGATGGATGTTTTTGTTTTGGAAAAACCTGAAGTTTTCAGGCAGCATGGTTATGAGTTTTTCTTTTGCAGAGAATTGGATTCTTGCAGTGAAAAAAGTGATTCCATAGTAAATCATAAAAATGGACGAATACGCTATGAAATTCTATCCGGGCAGGTTTTAAAAGTAACTGATGTAGAGTCGTTGGGAGGCGAATGGTTAATTGCTTTTGAACACAACAGTATCAAGGAAAAAATCTATGGTAAAACACATAAATCTGCAATAAAGGAGATCGGGTTTTTGATTGATCTCGAAAATGCACGCCAACGGTGGTTTGGTACAACAATCTTTTCAAAAAAAGGTATTATCTCGACAGTAAAGGAGGATGGATCCGGGTTTTCCAGTTTAAAAGTCGGGCATCGTGATTCATTAAAAGTTTTTGATATTAGATGGGGTTATACTCCTCTTCCTGTTGATCCGATCTGGCTTATGGTTGAAACATCTCAAGGTCATAAAGGGTTTATTCCCGTGAGGTTTAGTTGGACAAATACAACTGTGGATCAGATTCGGAAATCTGATCCATGGAATACATTGCTAATGGAGGAAGACCCGTCTGAAGTTTATTCATGGGATGAAAACATGTGGGAAATTATTGATAATCATCGTATTGTGATTGAAATGACAACAGAGCAGGTTTTGATGAGCTGGGGAGAACCATTAGAGCGAACTGAAAAAGCATACCAGGGGGTTGAGATGGAATGTTGGATTTATGGTTCCCATGAATTGTATTTTAAAGAAAATCGGATGATTGCATTTTTAGAGATTAATAACAGCATGATTCAAAAGGAATTATAAGTGCTTAAAACAGTTCTGAAACAGGCTTTTTTAAAGTAGTTTTAGACAAAAGATCAATACCTGATGTTGGCCTGGTAGTTAAAAAAATGTTAAATTAAATAATCTAAAAAAATGAAGTTCAGATAAGATAACTAATAATTAAAATAGACATTTAATTTGACTGCTCCGTTTAAGATTTTTTAAAGAAGAAGAGTTTTTGATAGGAAAATTTATTTGAAATGAATTTTTTTCGTAATGATTGTCTGTTTTTTTTTTTTAGTTTAGATGAGATCCGACAGGCAGGATCGAGACGAAGGGAGAGTGTAAACAATTACCTTCATTGTAGTCAGCTTGAAACCCGGGATGAATAAATTGATTGTTAACTCTTTTGATAGTTCTCATCTTAAACTATTTTCAGTCTCGCATTATTTTACAAATATAGAACAGGAAATAGCATGAAATATTTGTTTCCGATTGTTTGTGCTGTAGTTTCTGCAGTGCTTGTTTTTTTGTTAATGTTCAGGAGTATCAGTTTTCAAAAAGAGCAGTTTCAGGCAGAACAGTTGGAATTTGCTAAACAGAGTTTAGAAAAACATTTAGAAGAGTATAAGATACAGATTGAAAAACAGTTAACAGCTTTTTCTGAAGCTGTTTTGTCGAACCGCATTTTTTCACTTCGTCTTTTAGTCGAAAAAGATAGGTCTTCAGCAGATATTACCGAATTGGCTTCAAGATACCTTGGTCCTATGGGATTTTCTGTTCTTGATATTGCAGATTCTGAAAATCAGATACTTTCATCGGGGCATTTTCCTGCAAATGCCGGTAATCGACTAAGCGACATAATTGAAAAGCTCTCTTCGGATCCAGTTATAATAGATGAATTTGTAATGGGGTCAGAAAAGTTGATGTTGAAGGCAAAAAAGGAATTCAGAATTGCTGATATTCCGTTTCTGGTTATCGGTGGTGTAGAGATTAATGAGGATTTCCTGGATAGACTTGTTCCCTGCGGTGGAGTACGGGTGATTCTTAAGCGGGGAAATGACTATTATGGCATGGCTGATATTCGTTCAGCTTCAGAGATTAAGGATAATAAAATTATAATTAATGATAAAGAGTATCCTGCAGTTGAGATAGAGTTATCTTATGTTGGAGAAAATGAGCCGCCTGTACTGATCGTTATTCTTGAGAAATAATTCCAGTTTTTTTCTGGTACAATGGTATTAATATGATATTTAATATTATTGAGATCTGGAAACAGTTATTTTAAGAATTCAAAAAGTGAGAGTTATTTTGTTTAAAAACGGACTAATGAACAAAATCGAACCAATACAGGAATCTGTTTTCAAGAAAAGCCACATTTCTGTAAAGGGCTATTTGCCAAAAGTCAATATTTTTATTGAACGTGATCGTTTTATCATCAAAACTGCCGAGAATAATGATGAATTGATAAAAGCGCTTAAATTACGTCACGAGGTTTTTTATCGGGAACTTCTGAATAGAAAGTTACTTCTTGGGATAGATTACGACAGGTTCGATTTGAAATGTGACCATCTGATTTTAATTGATAAAAAAAATGGTAGATATTTTGGTACTTATCGATTAAATTCTTCAAAATTTATTAAAAAATTTTATTCAGAAACTGAGTTCCGTCTGGAAAATATTATTAATCTTGAGGGCACAAAACTTGAGCTGGGCCGTGCATGCGTACACCGTGAATATCGTAATGGATGTTCTATTGCTCTATTGTGGCGTGGAATAACAGAATACATGAAAACTACTGATACAAAGTATCTTTTTGGTTGTTCAAGTATTAAAACTATAGATAAACATAAGATTGCAGCTATTCATAAATTTTTGATGAAAAATCACCAGATTCCGTCTGAATTGCAGGTAAGTGCAAAAGGAAAATTTAAAATCAGGAATTTTAATAGTTCCCTTGATGCTGTTACTTCTGATGAAGTGGAAAAGGCTGTAGAAATGATTCCACCACTTTTAAGATCATACCTCAATATGGGTGCATTTATTTGTGGAGAACCTGCTTTGGATCGAAAATTTAAATGTGTTGATTATTTTACATTTTTTAATCTTGAACAGTCAAATAAAGTACAAAAAAAATACAAGGTATGATTCGTCTCTTTTTCAAAATACCTGCTTTTATTATTACGCTTCTGTCTTATATTACGATTTCGGTTATAGGCGACCTGGTTATAACCAATCCTGTAAAAAAAAGGAAATTTTTCTCAAAAATAACCTCTTTGGGGTCAAAACTGGGATTGTACATTCTTGGAATCCATGTTAACGTTTGTGGGAAAAGCGCAACAAAGCAGATTAAACCTGTTCTTCAGGTTGCAAATCATATGTCATATCTGGATATTTTGATACTTTCTTCTATTTACCCATCTCTTTATATTACTTCTGTTGAGTTGCAGAATACCCTTTTTTTAGGGTTGATGGCTCGTTTGGGAGGAAGTCTTTTTGTTGAAAGACGAAGTAAAACAAAACTGATACAGGAGATCGACAGAATAGTGTCTGTACTCCGGAAAGGATTTACCATAACGCTTTTTCCGGAGGGTACATCTTCTAACGGCGAAAAGGTCCTTCCATTTAAAGGAGCATTATTTCTTACTGCTAAACGAAGTAATGTTGAAATTCAACCTGTGTGTATAAAGTATTTGACCATAAACGGAGAGCCAGTAAGTCCAACAAACAGAGATTCTGTTTTTTATTATGGTGATATTGTATTTTTTCCTCATATTCTGAAATTACTAATGGTGAAAAGAATCGAGGTAGAAGTAACTTATTTTGATCCGATAAAAACCGATGGCAGGGATCGCAAAGAACTCGTTGATATTTCCTATAATAAAATATCATCTAAATTTATGAATGATTATGAAGCTCAAACCAAAATCGTTGAAAACACTGAAAAATGTTTGCAGAAAAAACTGTGAATGTTGTAGTGATTCTTTGCTAAGAACAGATCGTGCTTTAAATCGAACCTGAATGGGGGCGATTAATTACGATGAGCCTCAGCGAGAACCTCGCTATCGTGGAAACGGTTTTATGGCTGTGAAGATCATATCTCTCTGGTTTTTTCCGGTGTTGGAATCGGTATCGTAATCAAATCATTGAAACAGAGTTAATAAAGATAAATAAGAACCAATGCCTGCCCGAGCCACGGTTGATGAGCATAGTCGAGATTTAAATGTACCAACCACGCATAGTAAAGCATCCGATTTAATTTTTAATGTGCCAATGATTGTTAAAAGAATCCCTTAAAGGAATCGTCTGATTCAGGTCGAAAAGAGAACAATCAAAATTCATGCTTTATTTCTAAACCTTAATTTTTAAATAATATAAAACCAGATTTTAGTTCATCCTGTTGCTTTTTTTCATTATATTATATGAAGAGTAATGATTTCATGGAGGAATTATAATGAATATTGAAAGGATTCACAATAACATTGATTATAATCATTATGAAAATAATTATTATAATCAGAAGAAAGAAAACAGGCATAAGGTTTTAAAAAAACCGATTAATGCATTCGTTTTAAAAAGTGCAGAGATATCAGACAAGAAAAATTCTATTGATAGTGACATTCACTGGCTCACTCATTTTGTTAAAGATCTTCCAGATGAACAGGTTAATGCCCGTTTAGAAGGGTTCAGGGAAAGGTATCAGGTGATTGATGATTGCCTTGTTGATAAGTTAATTATGGAAGAACTTTAGAAACTTTTTTTAAAACACAGATTAATTTTTAGTTACAAATTCATGGGAATAGCTGAAGAAATCAAAAAGACAATCCAGGCTAAACTGGTTATCCGGTATCAGGAAAAGGATGATTTAAAGAAACCGGACAGAATATGTGTTATCTGTCATAATCCTTTCAGATGTGAAAACATATTATGCCTGTACATTAAAGACGAGGGGCATATTTGTGAAGCTTGTGGTGAGAGGTTTGCTCCTGAGATGATGAATGCTGTTGAAGAGTGTAATAGAGACAAATTGAATAATTTGTTTGATAATAAAATGAAATATCAGCTTTCTCTAACCACAAAAGAGTGGGAAGATATTCGCGAAAACCTCTATATTCTTCAAAAAGTAACTGTTGAACTTGCCAGGGGCATTTCTCGGGGTATAGTTGAAGCGCCTACTGGACATATAGGTTTATTGCATTATGCAAAAGATATTGAAAAACCTCAGCGCAAAGACGGAGAGTCGGATAAAGATTATGATTTGAGGGTCAAAAGCCACAGAATGATCAAACTTTTTGATAAAATCAAAAAAGAAACATACGAAAGAATTAATCTGCTTCAATCCTATTTCGCAAAACTTGGAATGCCGGAAATATTTGAAGAAAAGAAATTCTGAACGAAAGTTCAAGTTCTTACATTTTAATTTATGTAATTTCTGGCTAAAAAATAAATATTAAATCTTTTACTTTTCAGTTTTTGATACAGAATACACCTGTGTTTTAACTTCTATTGGATCAGATTCCAGTTCGATATCAGAAAGAATGGAATCAATCTGCTTTGCATTATCGCATGAGGAATCCGATTGCTTCATCATTTCAGATATCTTACGAATTTCAGAAAATTTCGTTCTCAGTTTTTCAGTGAGCTGATTGCATTTGTCGGAAAGATCCCGCATCTCTTCTTTTTCCCGAAATCGTAGAAGAACGCTCATTTTCCCTTCAGATAAAAGTGTTGCCCATTGTTCAAGTTTGTAAATAGGAACTGCATATTTTCTTGAAGAGTAGAGTCCGACGCCCAGAGAAACAAGCAGGGAAACTACTGAACTTATGAGAAGTGTGGGCAGAATCAGGTATACCAGATGATCTCTGGTTAATTCTTGAGAATATTTGTCAAGTTGATATACTATCACTGTCTGATATTTAAGATAATATACCAAAAGGAGACTACCCGAAGAGATAAGTGTTGATACAATAGCTGCAAGTACGATTTTGGAGACCAAGCGCAGTTGCAGTGATTTCTTAATAAAAAAATTACCTATTGGTTTGCGGGCGGTTTTTTGGTTCATATATCTCCTCCTGATTCAAATCGAATGTAATTCTCAATATAGTATAGCATTATTGCACATTTATTTAAATTCTTTTTTTGATTTCTACGGTTTTTGGGTTATAAGCGGTTTTCATCTTTGATTCGCGAAACTATTTTAGTTAAATACAGGAATTAATAAAGTTTTAATATTAAATACATTATCGAACCTGAAAAAAATGTTTCAGGGCGGATCTATCAGGGAGGTTTATGAAACAGTGTGCTGCGTTTTTGTTTATTCTTTCAGTTCTGGTAATTAATGGTGTGGCACAATATTCATCCGATTCACTTCTTTTCTCAATTACACTTAATGATGATTCTTTAAGTTTATACGGTTGCCGTTGGGATGATAAGGTTCAGTCCAGTCTTGGTGGTCCGATTCTTATGATTAATGGACAGCTTTTGTTTTATTCCAGACATGGTTATGTATTGTACAATGAAAAAGGAAAATTGCTGGATTCTCATTCTTTGTTCAAAGAAAATAAAAAACGTAAAAATGGAGAAAATCCAATAGAATTATTATTTCCTCTGGACAGTATTACTTTGTTGTATTGTCGGAAACCAGGTAATAATCAATCTTCCGTAGAATTGTTTAAAAAAACTTTGTATAAAAAGAATCTTGAAAAAGTAAGTTCAGAGATTAATCAAGCCTATTTACAATCTGGTTCGGGGCGTTTTTTTAATCTGGTAAATAACAATATTATTGATGAAATGAATAAAGACAAGTTTCTGAAACCTCAACTGGTAGGTTTCAGCACTACTAGTGAAAAAGCTGCAAGATGGTGGACTGTAGATAAGTTTTTTAGTATAACATCTCCGATAATTGTTGAAAAAGAGGGCGCTTTTCAGAGCTTCTATCCGGGAATTAAAAAAGATCAAAAGTGTGAAGTGGATGCTCATCTTGTGGAACCTCTGGGTGTATTCTCTATGAACGGGCAATATTTCTATCATGGTTTGTATACTACCTCTGGAAACCAGGATGATCAATATTTTCAGGTAGTGGTGATTAGCAATCAAAATGGTAATATACTATACAGATTGAAAATACTTAAACAGGATATCACAGATGCAGTACTTCAGCATGTTGAAGAAAGTAATACAAATTATACTGTAAGAAGAGCAGAACGTCATGTATTCGTTCCTAATGTTGACGGCAAAGGTAATGTTTTTTTTGGAATGATAGATTTTAATACCCGCAAAATCAACGTATACAAAAAGTTTCTTACAAAATATAATCCGGAAATATGCAAGCCGGCACTAAAACCTTTGTTTGATTATGATGATGGCATTGTTTTTACTCCAATGGTTTTAAATTGTGATGAGATGTCAGGAACAGGGGTTTATCCGGAGTTTACCAAGTGGTCGGATACCGGTCTTGTTAATGTGAATCCTGATGAAATGAAAAAACAGGGTTATTCAGTAAAAATATTCCGTTCCACAGATAGTGAACTGAAAAAGAAGCTGGCACGAATCCAAAAAACACTTCCGGAGCATCTTCAGGCAATACAGGATTCTTTAGTGTCTCTGGAAACATCATGGTGCCCGTATTCTGTTGGATTGTATAATGCAAAAAAAGGAAGAATCGGTACATTCCATTATGGGATTGATGAAATAGTGTTTAGTGTCCGTATTTTGGAAACTACTGCTACGGATATATTTGTTCGGGTCGACCTTGAAAACAGAGCTGAAATAGTTGTTTTTTCTCCTGATGGAGAGTATAGAAACGGGTTCGTTTTTAATCAGAAGAATTATCGTGAAAGAAGAGATCAGATAGTAGTGTCAAAAGATATGATTATTGTTGAACGGGATTATGAGCACTCTACAAAAGGGGCCAGATATATGCAATGGAAAAGGAAATTTTAAATTAACAGTCAATGAAGCTGATCAGATGTTCTTTCCTGTATCGGATTTCTCCTGTAAGAAAAGTGTATCAACCATCCTGTATAATCAGCACATATGCATTGTCTTTTTTACAAGTAAAACAGATATAAGTAGGAAAGAGGAAGAAAATCTACTTCGTAAAACTGCCAATTCACAAAACATATCCTCAAGAAGACTAATTTAAAATCTAAAGAAGAGTGAGTCCATAGGGAGTTTATCGTTAATTTAATCACGTCTATTCACAGTGGTATCTGATAAAAATCCAAGGCTAAAAGCGTTTTTAGAACAATTCTGGGATGTCTTTGTTAAAGGCTGGGTTCACAAATTGTACAAAGCTGTTCATGGTGGTAGCCTTTTTATAATATGTAAAAACCGGATGTTGCTGGCCTGTTCGGGAAATTAAAAAAAATTGTTTAAATTTTTAATTTAATGTTGTATAATATCATATTTGTGAATATATTTGTCCAAAATAAATCAGTGTACAAGCGCATATAGACCTCATTTGAGGGCAAATGGGCTTCAAATCCCATTTTCAACAACTGTTGGTTTCAAATGTTTCAAAAATAGAGTTTGCCTGAATATGTGTGATTAAATGGTGATTTGTAGAATAAGGGCAGAAAACCAGTTTTAGAGATTGATTTTGGGTAAATGGGATTTATGAAAAAATATTAATTATAAAATAAAGGATTAAGATCGATGGTTGGTTCTGGTGTTCATGTGATGATAATTGATGATGAGTTATCTATTTGTATGGGGGTTTGTAATTTACTGGAACTGAATGGGTATAGAACTGCGTATGCACTTAGTGGGTGGGACGGGCTTGAATATCTGGATAGTAATCCGGATGTTGATATAGTACTGCTTGATGTTAACCTGAGTCCGGGGTTTAATGGTCTTGAGGTTCTTAGAGAAATTAAAGAAAAACAAAAATATGTTCAGGTGATTATGTTTACTTCACATGATACTCTTGAGATCGGTTTGGAGAGTATGAAAAGAGGTGCGCTTGATTTTATGAGTAAACCATTTAATGAAAAGGTTTTTCTAAAATTGACAAATTTGGCACTTGAGCGAAAGCATCTTGAACAAATTCGGGATCTGTACCTTGAAATAGTCGTTCATGATCTTAAAAACCCTCTTCAGATTGTATCCGGTAGTTTTGAAATGTTGAAATACGGTATAGATCAAAATAAAAGTGATTTGCAGACAAGAATGTTCGAAACGGGTAAAATGGGAATCAGGCAGATCGAGACAATGATAAATAATATTTTGACAATATCAAGATTAGAAAAAAAAGCCATGACAGCAGAAAATCAACAGTTTTCAATTCAAGAGCAGGTTGAATCTTCATTACAACTGTTTCAGCCTGTAAAAATCGAATTTGATTCTGAGTTGCCTCAGGTTATTTATTCTGATAAAGACCTTTTTAATCGTATTTTAACCAATTTGACAAGTAATGCCCTTCGTTTTGTTACTCCTGGAGACCCTGTGAAAATATCAGTTGAAAACAATGATGAATACATACTTGTTTCTGTTACCAATAATGGATCATTTATTCCGGAAGAATGCAGAACCAGGATTTTTGATAAATTTATCAGTATACGAAAAAATAATAGTATGATTCGAGGGCAAAATTTCGGTTTGGGTCTTACGTTCAGCAAAATGGCTGTTGAAGCTATGGGCGGGAAGATTTGGGTTGAAAGTGAGAATGTTACACCCAGCACAACATTCAAATTTACAATCAAAAATGATGGCAAGCGTATCAGCCGGCAATTAAAAAACAGTTTTAATTTGTGTTAAATTGTGTCAATAATTTTGCAATGGAATCGTTGTTTATTCAGCTTATGAATAATGCAATCCAATGGTAATTTCTTCAGCATAATGCCGATATACTTTTTCAAGGTGGCCGAATCTATTTTGTATTCTCGGGGTAGAACTCGAAAAAGTATCAATTTTGAATGTTCGATCACGGAGTTTTAGTGGGTCAGCAAATATATTGTGAAAAATTTATCAATGGACCATTTCGAAACCAAATAATATGGGATCAAATTCGTTCGTATCACAAATATTCTGAATCAATTCCCTGCATAGAAAGTATCGTTCAGAAAAATACCAGCCCTCTTATATCCGAATGGATAATCAGTATTGATGGAGTACCTTTTACATGGCAACAAATGGAAGTTTTTGAACTACCAAATGGATGTTTGAAATTTGAACTTACCTATGGTGATTTTGACCAGTTCCATGGACAATGGAAAGTTGAATCTACTGAATTCAATTTATTAAAAATATCTTTTCAATTAGAATATTCTCTGGGAATTCCGGTTATTGAAAATATTACAGGTAATATAATACAGGAAAAACTTGTAGTTTTTGTAAATTCGATGCTTGATACTCATATAAAACAGATCGAAAATACCTTTATTGAAGAACGCCGGTTCGAACGTTTTAACTTTGGGACTTTGTTTAAATTTTCTGTTGATAATACAGAAATTGTTGTCGAACTCGTCAATTTATCACGTGGCGGTATGTTAATAAAGTTAATAGATGGTGTGATAAAACCTCAAACAGGTAAACTGATAAGTTTTAAGTTAGCAGGACTTTCTCTGGATTCTGAATGTGTGGATTGCGACATGGAAAATTGTGTAAGGGTAATATTCTGTTCTCCATTATCGCAAAAAGATTTAAATGATATTTTGTCGACCTGGAGAATGAAAAATAAAACCTGTGAAGATATGATCAGTTTTTATCAGATTTTATCAAAACAGAAAACTTCAGAATTATTAAAAGACCCGATATAATGGCGAATGATATAATCGAATAAAATCAGCTTCAGCCTATAAAACTTGCTTCGGAAATTAAAATGTCTTGAAGTTGCATATTCTATTGTGGTTGTTGAAGATATCAGCTCTCAACAAGTTTCATGTAAGAATAATAAGTTAACAGGTTAACCAAAATACAACAAATAAAATAGATCACTAATATAGCTAATACAGTAAAGTTTTATTTTCTGATGCCGATAAATATTATATAAAATTAATGTATACTGCGACAAAGGAGCTGAAAAATGGGTATTTCTGTTAATGGACCATCCGGAATTGATACGCAGTATATAATTGAACAGTTAGTTGCACTTGAGCAGAATAAAGTTACTAAAATTGAGAATGAACAAAAAGCTTATCAGCTAAAAATTGATGCTTTTTCTAAATTGAAATCACTTTTAACTGATTTAAGAACAAATGCTTTGGCACTATCTGAAAAAAAATCTTTTGACCTTTTTTCTTCAAGCAGTTCAGATGAAGACATTGTAACTATTAGCGGTGGAACCGGCAGTGTCGATGCATCTTACGATCTAAGGGTTTTTCAACTTGCCAGTGCAGAGAAAATGATTAGCGCTGACGGCTTGATTGAAGATCAGAATGCATCCCTGACAAGCCTGGGGGTAATTGATGGTATTATAAGCATTGATGGTGTAGAAATAACAATTGATAGCAGTGATTCTCTTCAGGATCTTCGCATGAAGATAAACAATGCAACAGATTCCAGTGGGAATAAATTAGGTGTTTCTGCTTCTGTTGTCAGGGTTAGTGATGATAATTATCGCCTAGTTCTTACTTCAAAAAATACGGGTAGTGATGGTGTAGAGTATAAGGATATTTCAGGGAATGTTTTGAATAAATTAGGAATAATCAATACGGAAGGTGAAAAAGGAAACGTTTCACAGGAACTTACTTCATCGGGAAATGTACTTGAAATGTTTAACACGCTGGCAAATGATGAAATTATTCAGCTGAGTGGAATAGATAATAACGGGGAGGTTGTAACAAAATCATTTGCAAAAAAAAGTGATGATAACGGAGACTTTCTAAAACAGATAAAAGCTGCTTTTCATAATATGGTTGATGTTCAATTCGATGGAGACGGAAATCTGGTAATTACTGATGAAGTTACAGGATCTTCACAGCTTGCTTTGGATTCACTTAAAATTGGGTCAAATGATTTTACTTTCAATACAAGTAGAATCGGAGCGGAGGGTGAGGGGGTGCTCTCTGCAGGAAAGGATGCTTATTTTAGTGTCGAAGGTATTTTCATGAATTCTGACACTAATACAGCTTCAGGGTTTATGACTGGAGTAACTTTTGATTTTCATGCAGTTAGTACACAAAAAGATGTCAGAGTTTCACTCAAGCGTGATGTCGATGGGATCAGGGATAAGTTTCAGGAACTTATAAACAGTTTTAATGCTATTGCCAGATTTGCAAAAGATAGTACGAAGATAAAGGATCCGAATGATGAAAACAGTGCTGCCGGAGTTCTGTCCGGAGATTCTACTGTAAACAATCTTGTTTCCAGTATACGTTCTTTTTTTCAGCAAAATTCAGGTCTTTTCGAGGGAACATATACCAATTTTACCATGTTAGGCCTGAAAACTGATACAAAAACTGGTGAATATTCTTTGGACAGCGAGATGTTTGACAAGGCATTAAATACAAATCTTGATGAAGTAATGAATCTTTTTACAAAATTTGGAACATCTGATAATTCCAATATCGTATTTGGAAGAAGCACTTTAGAAACCAAAGAAGGGAAATATGTACTTGAGGAGGTAGATGAGGACCATTTGCGGATAAAATTGGAGGGAACATCTGAATGGTTTATATCTGATGCAAGAAGAGGTGAGATAATTACTTTTTCAGAAGGGCCGGTAAAAGGGCTTTCATTGACTGCACCAAGCGGATGTATCGGAGGTGGTAATACAGCGGCTTTTACATTTTCAAAAGGCCTGGGAACAGTGCTCGATGAGGCAATTCAGAAATTAACTGACAGCAGTGAGGGAATGATTGCTTTACGACAGGAATCATGGCGAAGGAATATACAGAGTACAGATGATCGTATTCTTAGAATGAATGAGAGAGTTGAAAAATATCGGGACAGATTAATTAAACAGTTCAGCAACATGGAAGTGGTTATGAATCAGATGCAAGCACAGACATTAAGTATGCTTAATTCATTGGGGATGTATTGAGTAACTGGTTTCGGAGAGGATGAACATATGAATAATCAAGGTTATGCTGCATATAAAAATACTACTATTGATACTGCAGATCAGGGTAAACTTATTCTGATGACATATGATGTTGCAATAAAGAATTGTAAATTGGCATTGGATGTTTTTAATGATCCGCAGAAACTGGAGCAAAGAACAAAACTTCTCTTTAAAGTGCAGGATGCAATTACTGAATTAATGAGTGCACTGAAAATAGATACAGGAGAAATTGCCAAAAACCTGTACATGCTTTACGATTATATGCTTAGATCTGTTGTTAATGCATCGGTTAAAAACAGGAGTGAAAAAATTGCAGAGGTACTACAATACCTTGAAGAATTAAGAGAAGCATGGGCTTTGGCATCTGTCAATGTAAAGAAAAGTACTGTTTTAAATCATATTTCTACAAATTATTCTGGGTAAAAATTATGTCATTGTACAAGAAGTTATTACACATCAAGAGTATGTATGAATCAATTCTGGATATAACAATAAAATTTGCAAATGAATTTAATGTTGAGATCTCTGAGGATGTCTTTAAGAACAGGGCTTCGATTTTGTCTCAAATAGAAAGTGAAGAAAAGCAGTTGAAGCAGCTTTACGGTGATCTGTTCAGATCAAAACATCCGGATATAGTCGATGAAATTGTGAACAGAATTAATTCAATTATCTCTGTAGATAAAAAAATATCAGAGAGATTCAAGGAAAAGATGGTTACAGTAAAGTTGGAGTTGTCCGGTTTATTCAAAAATTCTCGTGCAGCTGCAGCCTACTCTGTACAAAGAAAATGCTAGAAATCAATAAATATTGAATACTATTAATACATCTGTACTTACTTGTAATCAACATGATGATCAACTTGATCGCAAAGTATTTCGCATATTATATCATTATATGTAATTTGGAAACGATTTCATCTTTGCTGATAAGGTTTTCTGTACCTTTTTGCATATCTTTTAGACGCACCAAACCTCGTTTATCCTCTTCACCACCAAGAAATATCGTAAACATGGACCGTGCTGCATTGGCATATTTCAATTGCTTTCCTACAGAAACATCTTTTAATGAAAATTCACAGGAAATACCGGACGAACGTATCGTTTGTGCTGTAGCAATAAGATCGGCATGATTGAGATCTGCGAGGGCAACCAGAAAAACAGTGCTTCTTGAGGGCATACCCGGATATAAGTTTTTATCTTTCAATAGTTCGCCGAGTACTACGTCACCAGCAGCAAATCCTACTGCAGGTGTTGATGGACCACCATACAACTCAACAAGTTTATTATATCTTCCACCTCCAGCAATCGCACGTAAACTTTTCTTGATATCAAAAACTTCAAATACAATGCCGGTATAATATGCTAATCCTCTGACAATTCCAATGTCAAAAACAGCATATCCGGAAAAAGCGTAAAAATCCAGTAATCTAAAAAGTTTCTGGAGCTCATTGATAGCTGGAAATGATCCGAATTTATTTTCTATGTAATCAAGCGATTCTGCATTAAAGATATCTTCAATGTATGATCGTAGATTTGCTTCCGGTACAATTTTTTCAAGGTCATTAAGGTATTGAGATTCACTGATCTTGTTTTTTCTGTCGAGCAGAGAATAGAGTTCACTGAACCGTATTTCAGGGAGTCCTATACTGGAGAAAAGCTGGTCTAAAAGAGTCCGGCTGGAAATGCGCACCTTGAAATCATTACTGGTAAATCCCAGGTTTATCATCATGTGAATTACTGCAGCAATCAGTTCGGCATCTGCAGTAATTTCTGATATGCCGAGAATATCCATGTTCAGTTGGAAAAATTCTCTAAGCCGTCCTTTTTGCATTTTTTCGTATCTGAATAGACGTGGGATGGAATACCATCTGACGGGTCGTTTAATTGAATTCCCTTTTGATGCAACCATTCGTGCCAGTGAAGGTGTGAGTTCAGGACGCAGTGCCAATGAACGATTTCCCTTATCTTTGAATGTATAAAGTTGTCGTTCAATTTCTTCACCTGATTTTTGCGTGTAAATTTCAAGATGTTCAAACATAGGAGCTTCTATTTGCTCAAATCCGTAACTTTCACATGTTTTTTTCCATGATGAAAAAATGAATTGCTGAAAAGCCATCTCTTCAGGATAAAAATCCCGCGTTCCTTTGGGACCGGAGGCTACTGACATGAAAAATCCTTTTTTATATAGTCTGACCAAAATAAAAAGATAAAATACATTTTGGATGAAAAATTATCATCGAAAAAGAAGACTGTTGTTATGGTTTGTCAATATGGGTCATGCTTGTTGGAGATAGGTGAGTTTAATTTACAATAATAATTCAGGAAAATAAACAAAAAGAGTCTCTCAAACGAGAGACTCTTTTGTTTGTGTTTGAAGAAAACTGAAATGTTATTCTGTATCGATATCTTCACCAAGTTCTTGCTGTAACCTTTCAAGTTCTTCCTGAAGTTTTTCATCTTCACTCTTGATTTTTTCAAGAGCTTTGTTTTCAGAAGCTTGTCCGGAGCGTTTTTGAGCTGTCGCCAGAGCGTATTCAATATCATCTTTAACCTGAGCCATACTTCTTGCAAAAAAGGACGCTCTTTGAAAATTATCAACATACTTCAGATGTGATTTTATTTTGCCAAAATAGTCTTTTTGGAAGTTATGAAGACTATCAATCTGGCTTATAACAATACTGGATTGTCTCGCCTTACTGAGTTCAGAAGCTTTGGAAGACAGTTCTGAATATTTTGAACGCACATCCTGGTAATCAAGATCTTTTGAAGAAAGTTCTTCCTGATGAGGTCCTGAATAGTTTTGAAGATCATTAAAAGCAGTTGAAAGGAGGCCAACTGCATTGCTGAAATTTTTCTGAATCATATGCGCGTAAGCCTGTATAAGCGATCCTTCAGCTTTGAGAACTGGATTATCTGCAGTAGAAACAAGTTCCTGGCCTGCTGAAATACAATCGCTCCACTGTCTTGCTTTGAGGGCTGTCCATCCCAGTCCCAGAAGAGCATCGGGATAATAATAACTGGTTTTGGGTACAGCACGTAATGCTGTAACAGCTTTCGCGAGGGGGCCTTCCTGTTTTGTAAGATCTTCATAGAAAATGAAACCAAGAAATACAAATGAACGATTAATGATTTCTTCTTGTGATTTGGTTGAAGGTACAAATTGTATACAATTCTCTAAAGCTGATATGGCTCCCTCAATGTTATCATTAAGAGCATCACAGACAGCTGCTGAGTGTTGAGCAAAAACATAATCAGGATGTGTATCTGGTATTAGATCGAACAACTGTTTGGCTTTTGAATGATTACCTTTTTTCAATTCGGATTCACCCATGACATAATACCCATGAAATTTGATTGAATCTGGTACACCAAGCTTATTGAGTTCATTAAACTGTTGTTCAACCATAAGAAAATTATCTTCGCGATAATAAACTTTCATGAGACCAAGGTCTGCAAATGGAACAGCAGCACTTCTTGAAAATTTCTGTTTTGTCTGTTCATATGCTTCAATGGCTGTTGAACGCATATCAAGCTCTTCCTGACAACTGCCTATAAAATAGCTTACCCAGTCATTTTTGAAGAAATCAGGGAATTCAACATAAAGCTGACTAAAAAGAAACCAGGCATCCCAGTAATTGCCCTGGGTGTAAAGTTCCAGTGCCTTGATATACAGATCATTTGGAGCAACATTGGCCATTTTGGCCATCTTTCGTGCATATACCTCTTCACGATGTTTCCCGAATTCACCATTTAAGTAAATCGTATGACTTCCGGCTTCACCATTGACCATAGATATATACTGATATAAAAATGAAAGATCCCTTCCGTTATTTATGCTGGGCATATCTATACCACCTGCAAAACCCCAGAATTCTGCTCCCTCCTGGGAAAAACCTAAAAGCCCGTAAGCTTTTATGAATCGAATAATCCATCCACCCAGTTTTACATTAAGATCCCATTCTGTACGAACTGATGAATCCGGATGGAATTGATTCGCAGCAACTGCAATGTCTTTTATTGTTAAATCTATACCTGATTCAATATACTTTTCCCAATATGTAGAATTTAGAGATGCTCTCAATGAGATTGGGTATTTATCTTCTGAATCAAATATCTGGACATATATGTTCTGCAGATCTATGCCAAAAATATGACTTCCAATAACAGGACTATTAAACAGGTGATAAGAAATACCTGCATCTAAACCAAATCCCGTGCTGAGGGATGACTTTTCCGGGTCTGGTAGAGTGGACAGAAACAGGTTAACATTAGCACCAATTGTTAAACCTTTCCATAAATTATTTGCGTAAGACAATAGAACTACATTACTGTTATTCTTTACCTCTTTTCCCGGTATGGGTATAAGACTTTTATCTGTAGCTTCATAAGAATCAACTCCCTGGTTAAGCCAGGTAATTGCGGCTGTTTGATAAAGGCCGATGGGGTAAACAACACCAAGTTCGCTCATCCTGAAAGCATTAAGAGTTGAAGAAAATGCAAATTTTGCAGAAAGATAATTTTCTTCGTTAATGAATGCAGGATTTGAGAGTGGAGAGCGTGATGCAAAAAGGTATCTCCATCTTTGTGTAATTAATTGTTCGCCGGGAAGACCATCAGCAAACAAAGTTGTAATTTGTCCTGAAAGAAAAAATATACTTAAGATCAGGACTCGTTTAATATATTTACGACTGACAGGTTTTATCATGATACATTCCTCTGATTTAATATGTTAATCTTGCGCCAAGTTCTTCGTTGTCGGTTCCTTTTGCTTTGCAACAATGTGCCGGATCGGATTTGAAATTCATGATAGTGCGAGGTGAGATAAATGCAGGATCAAAAGAAAAATTACCGCTTGGAATTGGTTTGGGGCTAAACAAATTTCGATAAAAGTTGTTATTTGATACCTGAATCCTTTCTGCATCAGAAAGAATTTTTAATCCGAATCTTTCGTTAAATGCTACGACATTGTTTTCAATAATAAATTCTGAAGAACCTCCGACTGCAACTCCATGATTTCCATTATAAGCAATAGAATTATGGTTAATTGTTGCATTCGTTGATCTGACATCCCATCCCTGAATTCCTGAACTACGGTTGAAAGCTATTATATTATCCTCAATTTTTGGCAAATGACGGACAACGATAATACCAGTTTGCCAGTTTTTAATTATTCTGCAGGATGCTATTGAATTACCAGAGCTGTTTGAGAAGATCCCGATTGTACCATTACGGATTTCAAAGCCGGAAATAGTGGAATTTTTTCCCATTGTAACTACTGTTCCTCTTCCACCTCCATCTATCACTGCCTTGAAAAGAGATCTGGCGATAAGAGTTACTCCAGGAGCAATAAGAACCTTTTCCCGGTAAACACCGTTATCTACCCAAACGGTATCTCCGACACGGGTTTTCATCATTGCTTCAGAAATACTGTTTATGCCCATTGAAGGCACTTGTACTGATGCTGCAAACCCTGAAAGAGGTATTAACAATGAAAAAGATAGTGCCAAATAAAGTTTAATGTTTTCTCGGATTCTTAACTTTCCCATAAAAATGCTCCCGGTTATGGTTAACTATCGATAAATTCCCAAAAAAAATGCCTTTTTAATATATAACTCTTGCCCCAAGATCCTGATTATCCGAACCTCTGCCAATACAACGAGAATCTTTGCTTAATATAAAATTAAGATTTTTTGAATCAGAAAACTCCGGATTAAATGAATAATTATCTGAAGGTAAAACACCGGTAAACCTGGTGTTCTGGTAGAAATTATTGTTAAGAAGACTAATTCTGACGTTCTCTTCAGATGGTTTGATACCGAACTGATTATTATATGCTATGATATTGTTTTCAACAATAATACTTGAATTACCCCCGATAGATACACCATGGTTGTTGTTGAATGCAACTGTATTATGGTTAATAGATGCTGAAGTAGATCTAACGTCCCAACCTTGAATACCGGATCCATTATTGTACACAATAACATTATCTTCGATTATTGGTAAGTTACCTACACACATTATGCCGGTTTGTTGATTGAAAACTATTCTACATTGTGAAATCTTAACACCTGCTGCTGTAGAAAAAACACCGATTGTTCCATTTTTGATTTCAAATCCTTTTATTGATGAGCCGTTGCCCATTGTAACTATTGTTCCTCTACCGGTACCATTGATTATTGCTTTAAAAGTAGCTTTTGAAATAAGGGAAACTCCAGGTGTTACAAATATGTGATCTTTATAAACACCATCTTCAACCCAAACCGTATCCCCCTTTTTAACTGATGCCATTGCAGCAGATATTGAAGGGAAATCAGCTGGTACTGTTACATTAGCCGAATAGGCTACAGCGATTACTGATAGCAAACACACCATAACAAAGTGAATTTTTTCTGTTTTGTGGTTCATAATAAGTTCTCCGGAGAGGTAATTGTAATTTATTCGATTAAACTACGGCCAACTACACGTATATCCAACTGTGCATCATTAAATTAATACAGATTTCTTTAATACGCAACAGAATTGAATGTTCTATTTAAGACATTTGCCGTTTTTATACAAATAATCTCGAATTTAATGTTATGGTTAGAAAAACTTCTTTTTGTTTTTGCATTTATTTTTGTACATTCCTGCTAATATGTGATTTGATCAGTGATCTGATATGACCATACAAAATATATTTGGCCCAAGCATATTTGAGTTTTGAAAATAAAGAATCTAAAAATAATCTATTTCTTAGTAAGGTATAAGAGGGATCAAAATAGCAATTAAGGTGACATCCCTGGCAGAAATTAAAAGTTCCCTGTTTTTTAATAAAATTCTCTCGAATGCTGTCTTTAAGCATGAAATTGAGATTGTTATTAAGTGAAACAAGGTTTTTTCTATGATGATAACATGGCAGCGCAAGCTTGTTATCTGGCATAATTACAATTGTCGAAGATACTGCTCTGCAACAGGGGTTATTTATTTTATTTCCTCCCAAAAATCGCAGCCTAAGATGGGCACGGTTCAAATATACACCTCTTTTGCGCCCATAACGCAGTGCTTTGTTATGAGTTTTTTTTGAAACCTTGTCATCTCCAGATAATTCAAAAACCGGATCAAGAATAACTATTAACCGTTTCCTGCTTGCAATCTGATATATTCCTTCAAATGCATCAATATTTTCATCGGTATATGTAAAAAGTAGATCCGGTATAAGGTTGAATTGAAGTGCTATCTCTATGCTTTGCATTACTGCTGCAAATGATGGCACTCCTCTAATTTTATTATGAAGGTAGGGAGTATCTGCATCTATACTGAAATGAAGCAGATCCACAAGTCCACTGAGTTTCGGTGCAATTTGTGGGAAAAGAATACAATTTGTGGTTAATGATGTAATATATCCAAGTTTTCGTGCTTCTGAGAGAAATATGGGAAGGCCTGAATGCAGTAAGGGTTCTCCGCCGGTGAAATCAACAAATTTGCATCCGGCTTCTCTCGCATGCTTAAGATTTTGTATCACTTCATCGTTTTTTGCATCAATTTTCGGGTATTCGTTCCATATATTGCAGAACACACAACGAGAATTACATCTATTGGTTATGTAATAATGTAAAAGAAGAGGTTTCATTATCAAATACGTCTACCTTTCCAGATTGTGAAAGGCTGAAAAATGAAAGAACATATCAAAATTACAAATTCGAATAATAGAAAAAAATAAAATAGCGGAAATAACATAGCCGAATGGGTAGAAGCGGTTTTTTTAAATGAGACCGCAACAAATATCCATGTAAGAAACAGGTTCGAGATAGTTAATGTCAGTGGAAGCGGGGGGAGTATGCCGGCCAGTAATACCAGCGTGGAGAGGTTCTGTATTAAAAAAAACAAACCAATTGCAGTTAAACCTGAACGTATCTGAAAACCTCCGGAAAACCATCTTCTTACCTGATGTAAGAAGTTACCAAATGTTGAAACAGGATAAGTCCAGGCTTTAGGGATGAATGGTTCTGCACAGAGTATTTTTTTCTTTTGTTTCCGGAATTCAGCATACAATAATTGATCTTCAGTTATGCTATAACCTGTTTTGTCATACCCACCTACATCAAGATAGGCATTGCGATTTATCAGCAGATTATTCCCCATGCATGAGCTGGGGATCCCGATTTTATGAAATGAATAGGCAACAGCAAAAAGAAATTCAAGCTGGAATGCTTGTACAGAGCTCAAAATGTTGTTTTGAAAGGTGATAGAAGTATGTCCGAATACCAGGTCTGTCCCTGGTTTTGCATAGCGCATTAAAGAGAGAAGCCAGTCTGATTCAAACTGCATGTCTGCGTCTGTCAATATTATCCAATCATATCGTGCTCCTCTTATACCTTTATCAAGAGCCTGTTGTTTGCTGGTCAGATTACGCGATTTGTTGAAATTCGATTCAATAAGATTAATATCCAATCTGCTTGACCTGGAATGTGAATGAATTATTTCTATAGATTTGTCGGTAGAATTGTCATTAATAAATATAATATGAATTGGAGCAGAATAGTTTTGTTTTTCCAGTGATGAAATCAGGGGACTGAGATTTTTTTCTTCATTTCTGAATGGGATAATAATTGATACCCCCTCTGCTGGTGTTTTTTGCACAGTTTTATTGTGTCTGGGTATGAGTACAATAGTTGTAATGAGAATGATCAGAAGTCCGGTATAACATGATAATAGAAGTGAAAGTATCACTATGAGATCTCTTTTTGGTTTTTATGTAAAATTCAATCACTACAGTCCAAAATAAAATTATTTTTTGATTAAATGAACTGTTTAATGTTGCAATGAAGTAAAAACAGGAGTTTTTTAAATCTCAAAAACTGTTTAATTGATTTAATCTTGATA
>Ga0079223_10000367_pt1 | contig 22089 bp, 12 predicted proteins | sample Stecom2011_FD_75072 | JGI IMG/M metagenome (GOLD analysis project Ga0079223, IMG submission 75072) | Agricultural soil microbial communities from Utah to study Nitrogen management - Steer compost 2011 | ecosystem: Environmental > Terrestrial > Soil > Agricultural land | place: USA: Utah...
CACCTCCATCCCAATTATCTTTAGTAACACGATCGTTACCTTCAACAATATTCCCATCCACATACGCCATTCCATAAACCTTACGATCCAACATGCTTCTGCCCGATTCTGGCTTTAAGATTCGATGACTGATAGGCTTATCCATTGGCGTTACAGGACCTGGCTTATAGTAGTTGTTAATAATATTGTATTTTGTGGTATAATCACCACCATCGACCGACCGATGCCACCAGTTGAAAATTACGTTGTTGGCAAAATTAAAAACACCATTCCATCCAATAGACGGGTTACGCCCCGTATTATTGGCAAAAAGATTTCGCATAAATGAACAGTTCTCACCGCCCAAAGTGGCACCAAAAGCGTGATTCCATGTGTCCAATGCTTCAGCAAAAATGGAGTTCTGAATGGTAATATTAACGGTTCCCAATTTCAAATCCTTTTTCCCTGTGCTGTCGTTCCACATATGCCTATAAATCGACATGTTTTCATCCAATCCCCAAGTAGCAGAAATGTGGTCCATCATAATATTTCCCACAGGATTTCCACCAATTGAGTCGTCTCTTCTTCCCACCCACGTGTCTCCTCTACGGAAGCGCAAGTGACGCATAACCACATCATGGGTATCGATCCAAACCGATTCGCCAGCAATACAAACACCATCCCCAGGAGCTGTTTGCCCTGCAATGGTAACATAAGGTGCACGAATTACCACGGGGCTTTTAAGTTGAATGATACCAGCCACATTAAACACTATAATTCGAGCACCACCCTGTTCACAAGCCCATCTAAATGAACCTGGCCCATCATCGGCAAGAGTGGTAACAGTAAGGACTTTGCCACCTCGACCACCAAATGAGTACATGCCTCCTCCTTCAGCACCTGGAAAAGAGGGGATTTTTGCTTGAGGAAGATCTGTCGGACGAGCTGCCCAAGGAATATATGGTTTTCCCTCTTTGGCCTGTTGCTCAACTATTGGCCAGGCCACTTTCCACGCACTATCAGAGTGCTGATCCATGCTCTTTTTTAGTTGAGCAATTGCTTCCTGATTCTCTTTTGAAATTTTAGGATATTGTGCATTTAAAGAGATACTTCCACCCATTAACACAAATAACGCAACCACAACTCTTGATACAATCTTCATAGTATTACTCTTTTTTTCTGATAGTATTCAGTTTAATAAATGCCACCAAACTTTGATTAAACAATCAGTTTCCTAAAAACACTTTGTTTGTATTAACTTCTCCATTATCCGATATAACCTTAAGCAAATAAATGCCTGGAGATAGTTTTTCTACGTCAAGGTTATCTACCTTCTTACCCTTCTGAACCACTTGTCCAGAAAGATTATACAACTGAACATCAACCAACTGATGAAAAACAATTCTCCCTTTCTCCATTTTAAAGATTCCTGAATTAATCAAATTTGGAGAAATCCCTGTTGATTCTGGTAACGATTCAGAGCCATCGCTCATGGCACCCATCTCATTTACAGTTACAATTTTATATTCAGAGGCATCCACAATCACTTCTGAAGCCAGAAAGCTATTGGTAGAAACTACCTCAACGATACGACCTTCTTTATAAATAGCATATCCTACTGCGCCCTCTACCTCCTGCCATTCTAATAGCATCCCATCCGCAACAACTTTTAATGGAGCATGCAGTGCAGTTGCAGTTTTTTTAGGCAACCAATTGACAATTCCTTTTCGAAGAAAGAAATTGGACAAATAATAAACTGTAGCCTCCTGCTCTGTAAGCTGTGCACTCCATGAGACACGCTGCGAAACATCGGCCAAACTCCCGTCTCTGTTTTTATTCAAATACTCAGAGAATACCGCCGATTCATGATTGTTGTCATTCCATTGACTCCAGCCCGCAGGTTTAATATGCCTACCTAAAATACAATTGATATAAGCAGCAGAGGCATTGGGTTGCCATGGTCTGCCAAGAAAGACAGATTGATCAGCAACATCAGGAGCTGCAGTCAGGTTACAATTTGTAAATAAGAAGCCATGGATGAAGCGACTACCACCCAGCTCAGTAATCATTTTACTATCGGCTGGTGCAGATATATATTGGCCTCCAGCAATGCTATGAATGTTACAACTGTCAAAAACGGCCGTGGCATCACCATAAATGAAATCAGTATTACCTTCAATATGACATTTGAAATTATACTGCCGATTTTTGTGTGCATAATAAGTATCCTGATGCCCTTTAAACACACAATTCTTGAAAACCTGCCGATCGCCAGTTGTGCGAATAGCTACCGCCTGTGCTCCAGGACCATAACCGTTAACAACGGTTATATTTTCCATATAAAAATCAGCACCTTCGGCAAGAAGAGTATAACTGTCAGCACCGAACATACCATCCTTTCCCTGATAATCACTCCATGTAATTATCACATTGTTTACATCTTCACCAATTATGCTTACGAAAGTTTTCGAAGAAGAGACAATTAACTTTTCTTGGTAAACACCATTTTTTACCAAAATCAAAGTTCTTTTTTCCTGATTGTTAGGAATAGAGGATATTGCTTCACCAATAGTATTAAAATCACCTGTACCGTGAGCATCCACAACAATATCATAAACCTGACCAAAAGCGATATTGACAAATAAGAAAATTCCAAAAAGAATACAATATCTCATAGTTTTTATTTTTTATTGCTTCACTATTTGTTGAGAGATTGTTGACCCATTTTCCAAATAACTTTTAACAAAATAAACCCCTGGCAAAAGATCATCCGTGGATACAAAATCGCTCGATCCTAAATTCTCAACTTTCTTCACAAGAGATCCCATGCTATTGAAAATTTCTACTTTAAAAATAAATTCGGAAGTAGAAACAAAAAGTTGCCCTTTCACAGGATTGGGATAAAAAGTGAGCTTCTTAAGCTCTCTCTTTTCTATTTTAGTTGGAATTTCTTCTCCTGCAAGTTCCATTAAATAGAGCTCCAACCATGAATAGCCTGAAGGAGTAATTTGACGAGCATCGGTTTCGTCCAAGTGGTTTAATCCAAAACGGACTTCCCATTCATCAGGAATACCATCCTTATCTGAATCCAACGGTGCTTGGTCACTGGTAATGGTTTCATAAACATCCCAAGCGGAAGTTTCTTCTTGAGCGTCGGTAGGAACTAAGTTTCTTTGCGTATCTATCAAGCCAGAAGCAACTCCTTTTTGCGGTGTTACCTGTCCATCTCCCGTTGTGTATTGATATCGAACAATGGGAAGATCTCCTTTTGCCTCTTCCACAATACGGGCATCAATAACATCACGTTTTGGTAATGTTGCTCCAGCATTGGCCAGAACAGACTCCTTGGCTTGTAAAGCATCCTGTGTATAGTTTTCATAAGCTTCCAACTCGCCCGCAGCACCAGTAATTCCTATAGTTTTTAGAAGTATTTCATCCCAACGTATATTGGCAATTCCACCAACTTCAGAACCATCCACACCTAACCAGTTATCGTCGGATTTACTGGCATTACCTTCCATAGTATTACCAGAGAAGAACCATTTTGCATAACCATCCAATGTTACGCCAGATCGATTTTTTGAAGGACGCGCAAAGATGGGATCCGAAGGAGTTGCTGGCCCAGGAATAAAATAGTTGTTTACAACATTTACTTGACTAAAACCCAAGCCATTGGTTCCTTCCCATTCACCACCATAGAACGCTCCTTTGCTGCCCCAGTTGTAATTGACATTATTGCGGTAATCTACCAATGCCTCTTTATCGGTATTGCTTGAACCATTAATACGAGGCATGCGTGAATTGTGATGTGCTAACAAGTTGTGGTGATATGAAGCATACTGTCCTCCCCACTGTGTTGCATATCCCCGAGCACCTTTTTTATGTACAGAGTTGTACAAAGACTCGCTTATTATAGACCACTGAACTGTAGTGTTAATGTTGCTTGAAAAATGAGTGGTCTCTTCAATGGCCCAGCTAAAAGAGCAATGGTCTATGATAAAATTACCGCCATTCTCTATCCTAAATGCCGACACCTCTTCACCCGACTCATCTCCTGGGCGAGAACGAATGTAACGGATAATTAAATTCTTACTTCCACCAAAGTTTAGAGTGTAACCTCTAAAACAGATGCCATCGCCCAAAGCTGTTTGACCAGCAATGGTCAAATTATCACGTTGCACCCGAATGTCACCCTTTAAATTAATCACTCCAGACACTTGAAAAACAATAGTTAATGGTCGTTTTACTTCAATATCGCCAATTACTGGATTGTGTACAATTTCAATGCCTTGCTTAAGCGCCCATCTAAAGCTCCCTACAGGTGGATTGGTAACATCGTCTTCTAAGTTGGTCACAATAGCGACCCGCCCTGAAGTTCCATTTCCTCTACCACCTGTGGCAAACCTGCCATAGCCTTCAGCACTGGGGAAAGCCACCAATTGTGCGCTTCCCGAAACTGTTATGAAACTCAGCAATAGGTAAAAACATATTTTTCTTATATTCATCTCTGTAGTTTTTAATTATTTATTCAGCCAAAGGATCAAAAGTTCCATACAACCAGCCTTTGGTCTGCTCAATAGCTTTACTGCGTCTGATCACTTGTTGAGAAAGAGGGAAAAAGTAATATGGATCTAAATAATTCAAGACAGCACTCTCATTTTCTCGACCGAATGCAGCAAGTGTGGCATCCATCTCTTTGAGTGTGCCCGCAAAATACTTGGTGGCATCGCCGGGACGTTCAATATCTACATGCCCCATTACAACGGCTGTATCAATACGACGCCATCCTCTGTATTCTCCACCACGGATAACAGATTTCCAAGATCCAGCCGCATCAATTATCAAACCATAGCGTTTGGTTCCATTCAACTTAGGCGTATTAGGGCCTAAATCTTCAGTAAACATTTTTCGACGGCGTAAATCCCAATAGCGCTTATTTTCATAGGCAAATTCGATGAATCGCTCATTCATTATCAACTCTCTCAAGACTTCCTTGGACAATCCGCTACCCAATCCATAATTATTTGCAGCTTCAATGCCTGCTCTTTCTCTTATTTGACCTATTAAACCAATGGCTTCTTCACTTTTCCCAGTTTCGTTGGCACACTCAGCTAAGTTCATTAACACTTCAGCATATCTAATCTCTATCCAAGTAGTAGAAGTGTTTTTCGTATTTTCAATAGCTACAGATGGATCACTGGCTTTACGAGTGTAAAAACCAGTAGCTGGAGTTCTCTGACCTTCCCCTCTATATTGTGCAAAAGTCCAAAGGACATCTAAAGCTCGTCCACTCATTTCCCATCTGCTTCCATTGTAACCTATAGTGGCATAAAAGCGAGGATCACGGCCATTCCAAAAAAAAGTAGAATCATATCCCGAGTCCTGATCTGAGATCATTTTTCCATTGGCCATAGGAAATGCTTTTACCAAATTCCAAGTGGGTGCAGCGCCCATATCTCCCCCACCAGATGGTGGCCGGATGGTGAACTCCCAACCATTTTTAAAATCATCGGTGTTGGCTTTGTAGGCTCTATACATAACTGCTTCCGAGTTGTCTTCGGGCGTAGAGGTGAAAATCTTATCAAATTCAGGATACAATCCAAATCCATTTTCATCCAAAATACTTTTAGCTTCCAAATTTGCATTGTATGCATCCACCCATCTTTCATTTTTATTCTGCGGATTGAACATAGGACTTGCCCATGCCAATAGCACTCTACCCTTAAATGCTACAGCAGCGCCACTTACAATTCGACCCTTATCCTCGTTCAACTCCCATTTATTGGGAAGATATTCAATAGCTTTGTTCAAATCTGAAACTATTGCTTCAATGGATGCTTTGGTACTACTACGAGGTAAATCCAGATCGTCGAAGAATGGATCTTGTGCGGTTAATACAATCGGAACACCACCATATAACTTTACCAACTCCCAATAGCGCCAGGCTCTAAAAAAGAGTGCCTGTCCCATCAAAAGACTCTTCTCTTCTTCTGTTATTTTACCATTTTTGATGCCTTGGATGGCTAAATTTATAGCTCTAATCTTGCGAAAAGTGGCAATACTAAATGTGTTTTCGACATTAATATCAGCCTCTTGATAAATACCATATGCAAATGCCAAAGTCTCTTCACCGCTGACGTACCCCTCATCAGTAATTCCCCTGTTTGAAGACATAGAAAATGCTGGCATATTTTCAGCATACAAATTATTTATATACAACTTAGCAGAACTATATCTATCCCAAATTGCATCGTCAACTTTTGTCAGATCCTTTTTATCCAGCACATCTTCACATGATGAAAAGAGTAAGATAATTAAGCTGAATATTATGATTGATATATTTTTCATAACAACTATTTTAAAACTATTATAATGTGAGATTAACACCTAAGTTGAAGGTCTTTAACAATGGATAGGTATTGTATCGAGATATCGCATCCTCTTTATAATCAAAAGTACTTATAGGCGTCCATAAATTAGTGCCTGAAAAGTAGATGCGAAGTGATGAAATCCCCCACCCAGAAGTCATATATTCTGGAAGCTTATAGGAAACATTCATAGTGCGAAGTCTGAGTTGATAATTTTTCTTCATCCAAAAGTCAGAAGATTTTTCATTATCCGAGGCATATAGAGGATTTGGATAAGCTGCATCAACATTATCAGCACTATAATAATCCTTCCAAAAGGCAGGGCTGTTATCTTTAAAAGTAGGAGCAGTGCGAGCTAACTTATCAACAATACTGGATGTAGTTCCATAAGCCATGTTGAATTGTAGACTTAAGGAGACCCCTTTCCAAGAGCCACCCATAGAGACAGAGGTGGGTAACAAGTTCTTCCACTCCATGCTGTCATTAATTTTAGAGATATATGTAATATCATTTTCATCTATCTTACCATCGGCTTCATGAACGATTCCTGGTTCGCCAGCAGAGACATTACCTAAACGCCCTATATCTTGATAATACAACATACCTACGGTTGCTTCTTTTCCAAAAACAGTATATGGAACACCAAACTTTTCAATATTAGCCGCATTTATTGCATCAAGTTGTTCTTGGGTTCGAATAATGTCTTTTACCAAATGTCCTTGTTCTGCACCCTCGGCATAAGTGCTTTTTCCAATTGGATATCGAAAATCCAGCGGAATTAAATCAGTAGGTCTATCAAGCACCCGGTTGGTATTAAATCCAAAAACTCCTTTTAAAAACCAACTTCCATTCTTCCCAATACTTTCTTTGTATCCTATTTCCATATCATATCCCCACGACTCAAGACGCCCAATGTTTTCACTTACCATCTTTTCGATACCCGCTGATGTTGGAAATTCAACTTTTCTTGTTTCCAAAATATCAAAGTTGTAATTATAGAATCCATCCAATGATATAGATAAACGACTGTCAAAGAGCTTGAGATCTATTCCAATATTGGTTTTGTCTGATTTTTCCCAAGTTGCCCCAGATGCCACTACTCCATCGTTTTGCACTGCAATACCACTCTGTGGGCTTCCAAAGAGATAATTATTACTAAGACCATATTGCAAGCGGTATTCATAATTTCCAGTATAGTCGGTTCCTGTTCGACCGTAAGAGGCTCTGAATTTAAAAAAGTCAATAAAACCTATATTATTTTGAAAGAAATTCTCTTCTGAAATTATCCAACCAGCAGCAAAGGCAGGAAACCATCCACTCCGATTTCCTGGTGCAAACTTGGTGGAAGTTTCCAATCTGACAACTCCTTCAAAAATATATCGATCTGCAAAACTATAATTCAACCTTCCAATACCTGATAGTCTTCCTGATTCATTTCTGCTTCCTTTTGAAGTTGCCTCTTCATTGTTAAAACCCTGCTGGGTTTCAACTCCTACCAATGTCTGCGTACGAGCTGTTGCACCAAAATCATTTCCTGAGGCTTCGGTTTGCTCATAAGTTCCAAATAGATCGAATTTATGTAAATCAATTGACTTTGTATATTTCAACCCAGTATTCAGCTGATAATTTTGACCATAACCGTAGGACTCACTAATAGCATTTCTATTTTCAATGGTCTTAGTTTCCAACAGTTGATCACTGTAAATGTATTTTCCACCATCAATAGCTTGGAAAGTATAAAGTTCGTAAGGCACTGAATATTCTTTGGAATAATTGTGTCCCTCTCTTCTACTATATGAAATCGAAGCTTCCAGTCCTTTAATATATTCAAACTGATATTTTAGCATTAAGTTAATTGTATTCCCCTTGTTTTGCGATCTTCTATAGCTATCTGTATCAAAAAAAGCAAAAGGGTTACCTCCTTTAAAACTACTGTTTTCAGTGTAAACTGGCAATCCATCAATGTGATGTGGAATCCATTTGGGAGATTGCAACAAAGGTTGGAAGAGATTCTCCATAGTATTGGTTCCCACTGATTGGTTGTATGGAATATCTACAATTTTATTGTCAATATTCAAAGTTACAGAGGCAGTTATATTTTTTGTAATGTCGGCATCCAGCCCCAATCTATAAGAGTATTTTGTTACGTCTAAGTTGTCAAAATTACCTGTTTCATACACATGTGAACCTGCAGCGAAATAGCGTACTTTTTCTGATCCTCCTGAAAGGGTAATTGAGTTTTTCGTAGTAGAAGATAGTTTCCAAGCATCATCCAACCAATCGTAATTAAGATTCTTAGTTCTTTCCAACTCGTCATCCGAGAATAGGATATCTGGTGTTTCTGCATTCATTACATTCAATATACGCGCTTGATCATAGGCACTTAACATCTCTGTCTGCTGAGTGGCATCACCCACACCATAACTTCCAGAGTAGTTTATCCGCATTTTACCCTCTTTGCCACGTTTGGTTTGAATCAGAACTACTCCATTTGCACCTCGTGCTCCATAAACTGCTGCAGAAGCATCCTTTAAAACAGAGAAACTCTCAACTTCCGAAGGATCCAATAAGTCAAACTCTTGTTGGGTAACTATAAACCCATCCACAACATACAATGGATCAGACTCTTTAGGTACACTACCCGCTAACCCAAAAGTATTATCGCCCCGTATGTTAATTCGTGTAGGGGCTCCAGGCCGACCAGTAGGCTGAGCTGGATTAACAGAAACACCAGCCATTTTTCCATCCAACAAGCTGGTGATGCTGGTGACAGGAAAATCTTCCAATTCATCCACCTCTATACTAGAAATGGATCCAACAATATTGGCTCGTTTGGCAGTTCCATAACCCACCAATACCACCTCATCGAGACTTGTTATTTCGGTCTTGAGTGCAACATTAATTTCATTTCGTCCATTGATTGGGATCTCTCTAACTTGAAAGCCAATAAACGAGAAGGTTAAAATATCGCCCGTATAAGCTTCAATAAGATATTTTCCTTCAGCATTAGTGATGGTTCCTCTCAAAGGGTTGCTGGAAGGGACAATATTGACACCAGGCACTGGTTCGCCATGATCATCTATAACTGTACCTCGAACAACTATTTTATCAGATGTCTGAGCACTAACAGATTCTAATAATGAGAATTGAATGCTAAGGAATATAATTGCCACAGAAAACGATGCATTGCATAATAAATGAATCCTTTTAATAACATTTTTTGAGAAAACAAGATTTTTCTTCATTTGCTTAATATTTGGTTTTGAAAGCCTTTATTCACAATGAACAGAGCTGATTTTATCTATATATTATAAGTGAAATAGGTTTGATTATTTTGCTTAAGCTTCTTGATGATAAAAGATAGTCGAAATCAGATATACTCAGCGTAAATGTGATGTTAGTCAATTTAAGATTTAATAGTAATGTTTTAAATTGTTAACTATTACCAGCACGATAAAGAAGATATCATAATCCTTACTGTTAATTGCAGGTTTCGAACTGCAGTATTTGCAAATTCGAACCCTGCAATTGAAATCATAGATGAAATACTTATCTAGTACTTCTCAACTTACTACTTTCTAATCTTAGTTACGGACATCTTTACCCCTGCTTGAGCTTTAACAACATAGATTCCAACAGGTAAATCGCTTATAGATACTTCTTTTTCATTTACAACGTGCTTTACCAAGGCACCAGTAAGGCTATAGATCGAAATTTCAGCCAACTCATTGACCGTAACCAAGTTGGTGGAGTATGAGATACCCAAATCGTTTAATTTAGAATTAAAAATAGAAGTAGGTAGATCTCCATATATGATCAGATCATGAATACGTGGCACTTGCCCGCCAGCCACTGAGAATCTAATTTTTAGATGATCATCATATTCTGCATCAGGTGTAAAATAGAGGCGATCTTCCCAAAGCATCCCGTATGCAGAAGGATCGCATCTAATTGCATTAGGCGTATCTTCTAATGAAAACATGTCTCTTGTAAAGCTGGTGGTGTGATTTCCACTTTGATAACGTAGTGTATCCCAGTTAGCACCGTTGTCGAGACTAAACTCTACCAATACGCCTCTTTTGTTTCCTCCCGCACTGGAGTGTGAATATTGTATCATTTCGATATAAGGGATGTTGCCCAAATCAACTTCAAAATAACCAGGAATAGTATAATGTGAAGGATATTCACGACTGATTTCCACAAATCCATTAGATACTCCAGGGGTATTAACACCAGATCCTGGCTCGTTAGTCTCATCTCTATAGGCGTAAGCGGTCATCCATTCTGGTGCAAAAGCACATTGATACATATTAAATCCTACTACACTACTGGATCCAATAATCTTTTTATTCACCGTTATATTTTTATATCCAGGGGTGATATAGTTTGGATCTTCAGGATCAAGCTCAGGATTCACTGTACCACGGCTATTTCCTGAATTGGCATCAGGTTGGGAGTGAAAAAATTCAAACCCTTGAAACTTTTCAGTAAGAAGTAAAGTTGAACTGGGTTCGGACCATCCCGTTCCAGTACCCGTGTCTTGTGCCAACACATTGGAAAAACCGATAACAAATGCCATCGTTCCAATTGTAAATAATTTAATAATTTGTCTGTTTTTTTTCATAATCATTTAATTTAAAAGGTTAAACTGATTTTTTGATTTGACTTGATTTAATATCTCAATCTCCAGATTTTACAAATTTCAGCCATCCTGAATAGGTCAATCGCTGATCAATCTCTTTTCCAGTAAATAAATAACTCGCCAACCACCCTACAACAAAAACTACAATATGACTGTAAACCCCAATCATATACTTATGATGGGTGAAGTTATAAGAACCTAAATCTAAAAGCAATTTCTCTTTCCCCTCCACACCAATTGGAGACGAAGTTAACAAAGCATATCCTGTAAAAATGACACACGCACCAATACCAAAATAGAGCCCTTGTTTGTTGGCCTTTGGAACAAAGATTCCCAACAAGAATATACCAGCAACGCCACCAGAGAAAATAGCATAGAGCGCAAATACAATTCCCAAAACGCCCTCTCCTCCAGCATGAACGTAAAACATGGCAATTCCCATCGCACCTAACCCAGCTAAAACAACAAAAAGTCGACTCATCAACATTTGAGCCTTTTCGGACGCATTAGGGTTAAATCGCAAATAGTAGTCTTTCAGACAGACAGCTGACAAGCAATTTAAATCGGAGTCAAGACTCGAAATAGCAGCAGCAATAAGTGCAGATAGCACCAATCCTACAACCCCCACTGGCAATTTGGTCATAATAAAATAAGGAAAAACTCCATCTGCTGGAATGCCTTCAGGCAAAACATCTCCGGTAATTTGATAATATGAAAAGAGTGCAGTTCCGATAAACATAAACAAGGCCCAAACTGGCACACTCAATAAAACACCAATTAAAGAGGCTTTAACAGCTGACTTATCGGATTTTGCAGTTAGATAACGTTGCACAATAGTTTGATCGGTCCCGTATTTTTGGAAAGCATAAAAAACACCATTCAAAGCCATTACAATAAAGGTTAGATTTACAAACTCCATATCAAATGGTCCAAATCCAATTTTTCCATTTTCCATAGCTACATTCCACACTGCAGCTGGGCCTCCCTCGGGGGTAAAGAGCAAAATACTAAGAGCAACCACTCCACCCACAATTAACATTATCCCTTGAATCACATCCAACCAAATGACTGCTTCAATTCCTCCCAGCATAGTAATAAGAGTAACAATAACGCCTAAGACCAATATTACTGTTAAAATTTCCAACCCCATCATCTCACTCAAAGCCATAGCTATAAGAAAGAATACTGTCCCCATCTTAGAAAAATGTGTTAACACAAATGCCAAAGAAGTGTATATTCTGGCAAAGAAGCCGAAACGCTGTTCAAAATACTCAAAAGCACTTAGTTTTATCACCTTCCTAAAAAGCGGAACAATAAACCAAATCACAAAAACGAGAACTAAGGGAACCATTAAGCCCTGAACCAATCTTATCCAGTTGGATGAGAAACCTTCTCCTGGATAGGCTAAAAAAGTAATACTACTAATAAGAGTTGCCAAAATTGACATCCCAATAGCCCAAGAAGGTATAGACCCTGAAGCTTTAAAATAGCTATTGGTGTTATTTTGTCTTTTAGAAAAAAAGACCCCTACTCCCAATGAAACCACTATCGAAAGGACGATGATGATATAATCGATTAAGTGAATATGATTCATTTATGTACCTTTTAACACTTTTATTTCATTTCTAAAAAACCAAATTCTCGGGCCAATTATAACTACCGGGTTTGGTTGTTATGCAAAGCCCTTTATATACTTCCGTTCTCATTTGTATCACACCAGCCTCAATTTCCTGAAAAGGATAAAGGCATGTTATTCCAAGCCTGCTAAGCACTTCAAAAGTAGTAGAACCTCCTTCAATAAGAAGATCTTCCAGTTGAACCTTTTGCATAACCTGCTCTACCAATACTGACATAGCATTTTGTATGCGCATACCCAGCTGTTCGAGTTCAAAATCGTCGAAATTTACTGCAACAACTACTCGTTGATGGTTTTTGATACGGCTAGAAACATCTTCAGCCCATTGTTCAATGGATTCCAATTGATTTGATCCCCCTAAATAGATTTCACGAGGCATAAAAGAAAAATAAACTCCAGCATCTTTCAATTTTTGCATCATACTTTCATCTTTGGGAAAAGCACTTCCAAAAACAAAAAGAGCTTTATGTCCCAATTTATAATTGCCTTTCTCTTCTATCGGTGGAGAATACTTATGATTCAAAACAGCATCAAAGAAACCAGCGCCTCCTGCGGGAATAGTAGAGCTATTTAATTTTTCTACCCAACTTTTCATCTCTTCGTCATTGGCAATGTCCCCTACTATTATCCCTTTATCGGGAAGAGACTCATTCGGTCCCAAAGAGGTAAACACATCCGTTCCATTTAGCTCTAAAATGGTTCGAATATTATTAGATGTTACGGGAAATTCAGGATCACTTGCAAAAAAAGTTTTATGAAGAGGAACTTCATTTACAAAATATTTACCATCTATAATGAGTCTTCCAAATGCAGGGTTGCCTGCAACAACAATAACACGCTGCTTATCCATCACCTCCGACTGAGCAGTTAACTCAGAAATTATATTGCCGCGCAGAACAGAATCTAATTTTTTAAAAATATAACTAGGTTTAAGCCGAAGCAATTGTTCAGTTATTCGTGCTATTTCATCTGCGGCTCTGTCAGCACTTAAAGCACGGGTATTGGTGGCTACAATCAAGAGATCGATATCATGAGGCTTACTTATTTCAGTCTCAATGATGACTTTCAATCCATGTCGTAACCCAACTCCACCTATCTCTGCTGCACCCGTAAAATCATCAGCAATAACAGCAATCATCCCTTATTCTTAAGTTTATTATTGTACAATGTAATAGCATAATCAATGGCTAAAACCAGCGCTTCTGAGCTGGCAATTCCTTTGCCTACAATTTCAAATGCAGTTCCATGATCTACCGAAGTTCGAATAATTGGTAATCCCAATGTGATATTTACGCCTTTCACACTTTTCATTTTATTTTTCTCCTTATCCCATGTAAAGCCAAGAACTTTAAAAGGAATATGGCCTTGATCGTGATACATAGCCACACAACCGTCATATTTCCCGCCATTGGCCAAAGCAAAAAGCGTGTCGGGTGGCACAGGGCCATCCACATCAACACCCATTTCTCTTGCTTCTTCTATAGCAGGAGTGATCTCTTCTATTTCTTCATAGCCAAACAATCCACAATCGCTGCTGTGAGGATTCAAACCTGCAACTCCAATATGCGGTTGCTTATAACCCAATTGTTGAAGCGCATCATTCATCAATAAAATCACTTCTAAGATGCGATCTTTCTTCACCAAATCACAGGCTTCACGTAAAGATACATGTGTACTTACGTGAACCACTTTTAGATTTTCGTCAGCCAGTAACATACCATATTTCTTTGTTTTGGTATAGTAGGCATAAATTTCGGTATGCCCAGAAAATGAATAACCTGCAGCATTGATCGATTCTTTATGAATAGGGCCTGTAACGGTTCCATCCACTTCTTTTATTAATGCCAAATCAATGGCCATTTTTACACATAAAAATGCTAACTCTCCAGCTTTTGGTGAAACCACTCCTGGCAATATATCTGAAACGCCACCTTTTGGACAAATGTCATAAACATCCATAGTTCCAGGTTGAAACAGAGCTTGGGCAACATTACTGATACTGTTAATTTTCAAGTCAGTTTTAGAGACGCTTAATGCCTTCATCATTAACTCTACGTTCCCTATCAAAAGAGGGCGACATCGATCATAAATAGCAAAATCAGCAAAAGCTTTTGCTGCAATCTCAGGACCTATGCCTGCTGGGTCGCCCATTGTAATGGCCAATATGGGTTTCGAATATTTCATCATTTTATAAAACGTTCGTTTGTTTCAACTTCACTCGCATCTGTTTCAGGTACTCATCCTCTTCTTTTGGTTTCATCCTATACATAGGTGGAATAACGTCTAACCCACACAATCCTTTTAACGACATCAAAGCCTTTAAAGCCGGAATTGATTCGCTTAGCACTCTCCCATTTTGGTATAATCCAGAAATGTAATTGGTGGTATGTTGCAATCTTTCGGCATTTCTCAAATTATTACTTTTAGTAAAATCAAATAGTTCACGATAGAGTTCTGGAGTAAGATTTGCCGTACTTGGTACAATTCCAGAAGCTCCATGCGTCAATGCTTTTACCGAGAGTGCTGCCCATCCTAAAAGATATACAAAATCAGTTCGTTCTTTCAGCTTTTCAACAAGCAACATCAATCTGTCTTCGTCTCTTTCCGAATCTTTTAACCCCACTATGTTTTTATGCTGACTTAATTCCTCAACAACACTTATTGGAATATTGTGTTTTGTCATAGAGGGCATATTGTAGATGATCAAAGGCTTTAATAGAGCATCGGCCAACACATTAAAATAATTAATCATTTGATATCCGGTCATGGGATAGTATGAAGGTGGTGTTGACACTAAAACATCTGCTCCCATATCTGCATAAACATTTCCCTCTTCGATGGTCTCGGACAGACAGTTGCCTGAAATACCTACATATAAAAGACTACGTCCTCTTAAGAACTTAACAGAAACCGCTACCATCTTCTTTTTTTGTTGTGATGATAAAGAAGAGGCTTCTCCCGTTGATCCTAAAATAAAGGGTACGACACCTGCTTGAATAAATGAATCTATGATGGTTTTAACTGCTATTTCATCAATCTCTCCTGAAGAAAGCACAGGTGTTACCATAGGTACTATGACCCCATTGTATTTATTTCTAAAATCCATCAAAAGCACTTTTATATATGGTTACAGCATCGTCGTATGACACTTCACGTAAATTATTCTTTAACAGACGTTGAACTTTTAAAGCTTCATCTGCCATTTGATTCACAGAATCAACAGGTATAGAGATGGAAGATAAACCTTCAGATATACCACAAGATTTCAAGAATTCACGTAGTTCTTTTAAGCCTTCATGAGCAGTCAATAAATCCGTGGATTGACGTATAACTCCCATTGCACAAGCTACATTCGCAAAGCGCTCAACTGCAGCTTCCATATTAAATTCCATAACATAGGGCAACATCAAAGCATTGGCCAGACCGTGAGGTATGCTAAACATACTTCCTAATGGATATGCCAAAGCATGCACAGCAGCTGTGTTTACGGGTCCCAAACACATGCCTCCATATAAACTACCCAAAGCTACATTATTGCGCGCTTCAATATCGCTTCCGTTAGCACAAGCTTTAGGTAACGATTTTGCGATCAAACGAATACCTTCCAATGCATACATATCAGTAATGGGATGAGCGAACTTATTCATATAAGCCTCCATGCAATGCGTTAATGCATCAACCCCCGTACTTGCAGTAATAGCAGCAGGAATGCCCACAGTTAATTCAGGGTCAATATAAGCCGCATCTGGCACCAAATAGGGACTAATTACGCCCTTTTTACCCCCATCTCTTTTGTCAAGAAAAATTGCATTTGGAGATACCTCACTTCCAGTTCCAGAAGTTGTGGGAATACACACCATCTTGGTATTACGTTTCTTAACTAGCCCAACACCTATAATCTCTTCCCAAGTTTGACTCCCTTTATGCAATACAGCTAAAAGCTTAGCTGTGTCCAGCACGCTTCCTCCTCCAATACCTACAACTAAATCTGGATCAAACGTCCTAACTTTTGCCAATAAATCATCAATATCCTGGAAAACTGGTTCATCCTGAATTGAATAATCTATTTTGGTTTGGATATTAAATCCCAACAGTTTATTAATCAATTGATCCATCTTGGCTTTAAGAGGAGAAATACCCAAAATAAAAATTTTCTCTACGCCTTTTCCTAAGCAATCAGAAGCAAGTCGGTTAATTACGCCATTCCCAAAAATGACTTTGTTCGGATAGTGAAATATTAATTCGTTCATTTCAATGAGTTTGTTTTTACCAAACATTGTTAGTTGTCAGATTCAAAATTCGAGTATTAACGTTCTCAATCAAAAATTAAAAACCTGTTTGCATATCAAACTACTACTGATGTTTTTGAAATTTGCAAATATTTTAGATCAAGAAAACTCCCTTTATGAGAAAAACTCCTGCCACAAAGTCTCCTGCATATATAACACTAAATAATTGAAAATTAATTATTATTTGCAAATGTAATGAAATCGTTTTCACAAATCAAGAAAAATTAAATTATTATCACCCTATTACTAAAAACAGAATGTCTCTGCCTCCCCAATAGTCAATAATACATAATCAAATAGTTTCTTACTACCATTGTAAACAACTGATTTACAATACTAATAAAACAAATAGCATTTTATTTGGTGTCAGAAAGAAAACTCCTTTGATTTAAGCCTTTGATAAGAATAGTCAAAGAGAGGGCTGAATAAGCCTTTGAAAATAAGTTGCTTACTAATTAAAGAAAACTATTTCGAAAACTAAAATAATGGAGTACTCGGCCCTTTCTTGCTAAGACGACATAGAAAAAACGAAGGGGTCATGTCATCATCAACTGCATGATTTACAAGATCTCTTCCAAACTCTCTTACTATTTAATTTTTATTTTATCAACAAGATTTTCTGACCATCAATTCAGTATTTAATATCATCTGAATAGCTGGACGACTTGGGTCGCCTATTCTTTGAATCAACAATTCTGCAGCTCGTTTACCAATTTCATACGCAGGTTGGCGAACGGCAGTTAATGGTGGATTTAACGAGTTTGACCAATACATATCATCAAATCCTACAATAGCCACATCCGTAGGAATCACTAGGCCTCTTTTATGAATAGTCTCTAATGCCTTCAAGGTAATCAGGTTATTTCCTGTAAAAATAGCATCTGGAGGATTTTCCATTGAGAGCAACTCATCACAAAGCCTAATCCCACTAGCATGTTTAGAATCTCCGTATTTAATCAATGATCGGTCAACAACAAGACCATGCTTCTTTAGTGCTTCTAAATACCCTTTTTCGCGATGACGACTTGATGGAATTTCAGGCTTTCCTGAGATATAAGCGATTCGCTCATAGCCTGAAACAACTAAATGTTCCACCGCCATAAATGCACCTCGCTCGTTATTAACAAGTACTACATCCACTTCAACATTTTTCAACCCTCTGTCCACACAGACCATAGGTAGTCCACTCTTCAAAACATCAATGACTTTTTGATCATCCTCCCTCACTGGAGCAACAATTAGTCCATCCACCGCTTCAGATTGCAAGATATCAAGATACATAGCCTCTTTCTTTTCATCTTGATTAAAGTTGCACATAATAAGTGCATAATTATGATTGTAAGCAACATCTTCAATACCATTTAATACATCAACATAAAAAGGATTCTGAATATCAGGAATTAAAACACCAAGTAAATTGCCAGATAAAGTCTTTGATCTTAATCTTTTGGCAACCCTGCTGGGTTGGTACTTTAGTTCTTTGATGGCTTTCAAAACTCTTTTTCGAGTCGAATCGCTTACATTCTTATGATTATTAATTACTCGTGAAACAGTAACTATCGATACCCCTGCCAACTTGGCAACGTCGTTCATACTGGACATAGACTCATTTATTTATAAAACACAAACAAATATAGCTATATTGTAAACGATAACATAAGCAAGATATCAAAATTTTCAAACGGATCACGCTTGGAAAATATTTCTTACAATAGTTTATCTTTCCTTTGAAAACGTTATCACATTTTATTAACTTTGTTTTATATTGTTAACCAGAAGATTAACAATTACAACAAATCTATTTATGAAAAACATTTATGTTTTTTATGGATATGTAATCGTCTTTTAAATTTAAATCTAATTATTGTTAAACGACTACTATCCAAACATTTAATGCCTAACAGCATAAATGAAATCAAAATTATTAAATCGTAATTATATGAAGTGTTTATCTAAAATTTCAACAGTATTAATCTTGATCGTATGGATGGGAGGAGCTGTTAAAGCTCAATATCCCAGTATTCCACAAGAAATGAAAGAAGAAAGTCAAGCGTATATGAAAGAAGTGCAACGCAGATCAGATAAAGCGTGGGAGAAAGCCTGGCCAGTTATTGTAGAGGAAATTCGTGAGGGGCGTCCCTATATTCCTTGGGCAGGAATTCCAGCAGCTTTGCCGCAAGCGAAAATACCGGCCTTCCCAGGTGCTGAAGGTGGAGGAATGTACACTCCAGGCGGTCGAGGCGGTAAAGTTTATGTTGTAACCAGTTTGGAGGACAACGGCCCAGGAACCTTTCGTGAGGCCTTAGAAGCTGGGGGAGCACGTATTGTGGTTTTCAACGTGTCGGGTATAATCAAATTGGATGATCCCATTAGCATTCGTGCACCGTACATTACCATTGCAGGTCAGACTGCGCCTGGGGATGGGGTCGTGATTGCTGGAGAGTCCGTAGATATTGATACGCATGATGTGATCATTAGACACATGCGCTTTAGAAGAGGAGAGGTAGATGTCTTAAGAAGAGACGATGCGTTAAGTGGCGATGCGATTGGTAATATTATAATTGATCATACTTCTACCAGCTGGGGATTGGATGAAACACTTTCGTTGTATAGAAATATGTGGACCCCTGAGCCTAAAACACGGCCAAATCGTGCACCCGAAAAATTACCAACAGTAAATATTACGATCCAAAACAGCATTATGGCAGAAACATTAGATACATACAACCATGCTTTTGGCAGTACTTTTGGCGGATTAAATAGCACCATGGCACGAAATCTATTTGCCAACAACATTTCGCGCAACCCATCCATTGGCATGTGGGGCGATGTGGCATTTGTGAACAATGTATTATACAACTGGTGGAACCGCACTATGGATGGAGGTGATTACAGATCTATGTGGAATATTATCAACAACTACTACAAACCAGGGCCAATCACACCTAAAGATAATCCCATTAGATACCGAATTGCCAAGCCTGAAAAAGGTAGTATAGACTCAACCATATTTGGACGAGTATATGCACATGGTAATATTACTGAAGGAAACGATGTCGTTTCAAAAGACAACTGGGCAGGAGGAATTCAATTAGGTATGTCACATGATGAAGCCAAAAAGTATTTTGATTTTATTCGCTCCAGAGAGCCATTTCCAATGAATCAGGTTACAATTAAAACTGCGCAAGAGGCTTACAACTGGATCATGGAAAATGTAGGAGCCACTATACCTACAAGAGACCCAGTGGATGAGCGAATTATTAAAGAAGTAATGACTGGCGTTGTTGAATATAAAGATGGATTAGGTCATAAAGAGACTGGATTTAACCAACGAAGATTGCCTAAAGATTCTTATAAAAAGGGCATTATTACCGATATAGAGCAAGTAGGTGGATATCCAGAATACAGAGGCACACCCTACAAAGATTCAGACGGAGACGGCATGCCAGATTGGTGGGAAATAAAGTATGGGTTAGATCCTTATGATCCTTCAGATACCAATGGGGATATAAACGGCGACGGTTATACCAACATCGAAATGTATATCAATGGTATAGATCCTGAAACCAAGGTTGATTGGACAAATCTTCAATTTAACTATGACACGCTTCGTGAAAAAGGGAGTCTTAACGAATAAGGAAAGTTCTATTTGAAAAAGAAACCCACCGAAAGAAAATCTAATTTTTTTGGTGGGTTTTTTATTTTCCTATTCATCTATTTACTTGAGCGCTTACGCTCATGCTCTTGCAAAAGTATCTTACGCAAGCGTATAGATTTTGGAGTTACCTCTACATATTCATCTCCTTGAATATACTCCAAAGCTTCCTCCAAACTAAATACTATTGGTGGAACCAGTCGCACTTTATCATCACTTCCAGAAGCGCGCATGTTGGTGAGCTTTTTACTTTTGGTCACATTCACGACCAAATCGCCTTCGCGATTGTTTTCGCCAATTACTTGTCCCATATATACCTGCTCTTGCGGAAAAATAAAGAACTCACCTCTATCTTGCAGCTTATCAATGGCATAGGCAAAAGAAGTACCTCCCTCCATGCTAACCAACGAACCATTTTGTCGTTTTGTAATATCTCCTTTCCAAGGCTGAAATTCAATAAAACGATGAGACATAACTGCCTCGCCAGCAGTAGCTGTAAGAAGAGCATTACGCAATCCAATTATACCTCTGGAGGGAATGATAAATTCTAAGTGTACTCTATCTGATTTACGTTCTATATTACGAAGCTCACCTTTACGCGTAGACACTATTTCTATGGCACGTCCAGACATTTCATTGGGCAAGTCGATGGAAAGCTCTTCAATAGGCTCACATTTTTCTCCAGCAATCTCTTTAATGATTACACGTGGCTGTCCAACCTGCATTTCATATCCCTCCCGACGCATTGTCTCAATCAAAATCGATAAATGTAGCACTCCACGACCAAACACATTCCATGCATCCGCTGACTGGGTGGGCTCTACACGTAAAGCAAGGTTTTTCTCCAACTCTTTATACAAGCGATCATGGATGTGTCGAGATGTAACAAACTTGCCCTCTTTCCCAAAAAACGGAGAGTTGTTAATGGTAAATAACATACTCATAGTAGGCTCATCAATAGCAATTGGATCCAATGGTTCAGGATTTTCCACATCGCAAATTGAATCACCAATATCAAAATGATCCAATCCTATTAAAGCACAAATCTCTCCACACTCCACCTCTTGAACTTTAACCCGTCCCATACCCGAAAAAACGTTAAGTTCTTTGATACGCATCTTATGCACATCGCCTTTACGGCCAACCAGAGCCACGTTCATTCCTGCTTTCAATGTTCCCCGATGCAAACGACCAATGGCAATTCGCCCTAAATAGGCAGAATACTCTAAAGAAGTGATGAGCAACTGAGGAGTTCCTTCCAATTTGTCAGGTGCTGGAATGTGCTCAACAATTGCATCCATCAAAACGCCAATATCATTGGTACGCGCTTTCCAATCATTGGACATCCAATTCTCTTTGGCAGAACCATACACAGTAACAAAATCAAGCTGCTTCTCGGTTGCATCCAAATTAAACATCAGATCGAATACAGCTTCCTGCGCCTCTTCTGGCCTGCAATTGGGCTTATCCACTTTATTAATCACTACAATTGGTTTCAATCCTAACCCCAACGCCTTCTG
>Ga0079223_10000368_pt1 | contig 22069 bp, 31 predicted proteins | sample Stecom2011_FD_75072 | JGI IMG/M metagenome (GOLD analysis project Ga0079223, IMG submission 75072) | Agricultural soil microbial communities from Utah to study Nitrogen management - Steer compost 2011 | ecosystem: Environmental > Terrestrial > Soil > Agricultural land | place: USA: Utah...
AAAGGATGTAGTCGAAGCGACATTTAATAAATTCAGAAGTAATACATTTTTTATGTGGTTAGTTGAATTATTTGGCTCTGACAAAGCTCTTGAATTACAAGCCACATATAATATTGGAACAGCCAAAGGCAATGGCACAATTTTTTGGCAACAGGATTCAGAGGGTAATTTCAGAACGGGGAAAGTAATGTATTATGGCAAAGATGGGAGACGAGACAAAAAGCGAAATTCATGGTATTTACATAAGCAAGTAAAATCAGACTTTGAATTACATCAAGTGTTTTTTGGCGAGCATTTGATTAAAGAAAATCCTGATAAACCTGTGGCATTATGTGAAAGCGAGAAGTCAGCCGTGTTAATGAGTGTGTATGAGCCCGATTACATTTGGCTTGCAAGTGGCGGTGCAAATATGCTGAATAATTATCGACTGTTAAGACTTCCACGTCTCGACCTCGTTTCACCCGATAACGGTGAGTTTGACTTATGGGAGCGACAAACAAATAGCTTTATCGGTCGAAAAATGGACACCCGGGTAGAAAATGCTTTTAGAGAAGGTGAGCTTGAAGCAGGCGCAGATATTTTAGATTTGATTTTACTTCAAAATGAAATGGCATGAAAAAAGAAACCAAAAAACTAGATTATGAAAAATTAGCTAAAGTCATGCTTTGGGAAAAATTCGAAGGTGAAACGTATGAGCAAGTTTTTCTAAGAAAAGATATAAAACCTTCACACACACCAGACCCATACATTGTGGATGTTGTAAGTTATGAGTCTTTGGAAAATTGGGCAAAGCATGGAGAGTTTAAAAGTTTAGAGGAACTTAAAAGCGAAATAATCTTTATATTCAAAAGAGCAGTTGTTGACAAAATAAATAACGAAAAATCAATGCAAAAGCTATTTCCACCAATTTATAACTTTTGCGTATTTGCAACCAATACCGATAAGAGGGGGAAAATAACAGCTGAAGCTGAAAAGATTGCAGAAATTGCATGGTATGGAGATTTAGCGAAAAAGAGACTTCAAGAAAAAACTGATAAAATTTTCAGTGAAAAACCCGACCCTGAAAAATATAAAAAAGTTGCTGAAAAAATACAGAAAATTTGGGGCTTTACTGACATTGAGATTGATGCTTTCAGATATTTCATTTGCCAAACAAGGCATGAAGGGCACAATCCATCAATGAATAAAAGCCTTTACCTTTCATCTAATAAAAAGAAAACAGGTAAAACTTCAATTGCAAGGGCTATTGCATCAATTTTGAATGGTGGCAAAGATGTTATTTATGGAGCAAAATTAGAAACTACATTTGGGAGGGAATTGCAACTTTATAATCATGATTTACCGTATGCAGCGCAATATAATTGTGCAATTCTTGACGAAGCAATGCCGAAGGATAGCCGGAAGTCTTATGGACTTGTTAAATCTATGTTGACTTCCAATACTTGTGTTTATAATCAAAAATGGGGGCGCATGGTGCAACTTGAAGCGAAACGGTATTACATCTATACATCAAATGATGACATTAGCGAGTTCGTGCAGGATTCATCTGAAAGGCGATTTATTCAAATAAACATGGAGCGGTTACCACTTCAAATTGATTTTGATGAAATTTACGACATTTGGAAGAGTTTGCTCAAAATTGCGAACCCGAAGAAAATTGGCAGGAATGGTATAATACATCTGAGGATGTTGTGGGAATTGCAAGCAAGGATGTTGATTATTATACTGATGAATTATTAAGCAACAAAAGTATAATGGAATCAATTTTAAACAATTCAGGCTACACGGTTACAGTCAAGTTCTTTTGTGATTTAATGTTCAAAGGAAAACCAACACGGGAAGAGCGCAATACTGTAAAGTCAGCATTGACAAAACTGATTGGTGAGCCGAACGGCTATCGGTGGAATAAAAGAGAGGTTGAGGAAAAACTTCAAGAAAAAATAAACGAACAGCAAGACAAAGATGGAGTTGATGAATACAGGGAGGTAATGCCTTTTGATGAGGATTGAATTTAATAATAAATAAAACAACAAAGCAAAATGAAAACAATGAAAAAATTATTTTTAGCAGTAGCAATTATTATGATGGGATTAACAGCAATGACTTTCACATCATGCAGTAAAGAAGAAATTCAAACAGGATTAGCAGGAACAGAGTGGAAAGGTAGAACACATGAATACATCTATCACTTCACTTTTGAAGAATCTGATGCATGGGTATCATGGTCAGCTTATGAGGGTGCATACATAACGACTGTTAAGGCTTATTATTCAGAGAGTGATAATAGGGTTGTTCTCCAAAGACAAGGCTCGTCTCTTTACTATGAAGGCGTAATCGATGGAAATATCATACACATTCATGATATACCTAACAATGAGAGATTTGATTTGTACAAGGTTACTGATAAGAATAAATAATCTTTTAATAATCTTTCACACTTTAATAGCCTTATATCCGATTGGAAGTATTATATTTGTACACGTGAAAGAAGAGAATTAATAACTAATTTTTAAAATGAATTATGGGAACTTACAATTTTAAAACAATAGATTTATTCGGGTGTTTCTTCAATGGAATAAATAATATTTTTTTCGACTATGATGAAAACGATAATACAATTGTTCAATTAAGCGTTTGGAATACTGAGAATAATCAAAAGCAAATTAAAAAGCTAAGAGCTAAAAAATACGATGAAAACTTAATGACAAAAACGTACCAATTTACAGATAAAAACGGAATGAATTATTACATCAAAATAGACAAAAAAAATGAATTATGATAAGCAAATATCTCACATTAGAAAATCAAGGAGAGTATAAAATGGCACTATAATTAAAAACCAAAAAAACAATGAAAGAAAAAGTAAAAGTACTGCTTAGAAACAAAGTAATAGAGGAAGTAAGAATCCACAAAACAAACACAAATTCGTATATGTGTAATAGATGCTACTTTGTTGACGAATGTCGACGAACTAGAGAACAGCCTTGCATGTCAATTAATAGAAGTGATAGAAAATCTGTTTATTATAGAAAAAAAATAAACTAAAACATAAATAACTATGATGTACAAAGAACTACCATCAGTGCCACCATTCTCAATTGATTACACACCAACACGGACAGTTAACGAAGGTAACAACTGTATTTGGATGCCGAAAAAACTACCGGCAACGGCGAAATCACGAGCGGGTGAAGAGATAATTCAAAAAAGACCTGAAACAGTGAAAGAGTTTAACGAAATATGCAGAAAGCATAAAGTAAAATCAAAATCAGTTTTTAAAATAATGGGGTGTTGGATTAACAGAGATGGAAAACTTGTTGTTCCTTATAAAAAATCAAACAAATTATGAAAACAAGTTGTAGCTGTGTAATACCAATTAGGATATATGGTAATGAAAATTATAATAAATGTACGAGGTGTAACAAAATAATAAAAAACAAAATTATGAAACCAAGTAAAATGTTAGAATTAGTAGAAAATTTAGAAATAGGCGAAAAGGTGATTATTGAGAAGTATGAAGACCATTTGTTTATTGACAAAAAATCACTCCAAACTGAATGGACACCAGCTCCAAGCGATAACATCAATATTCATGGAGTGGATTTATCAATCCTGAATGAAGAGGATTGGTTTTATGTGGAAATAAAAGGAGACCCTTGGATAGCAAAAAGAAATATAACTGAGGTGAATAGCTCATCATCTGTTCATTACAGTATAGACGGTGAAGATATGTACACAAAGGGTTATCTTTGTCTAGAAGATGATATAAACTTATTACGCAAAGCCACACCCGATGATTTAGCACCACTTTTCGAGAAATATCCACAATATTCACCTGTAAAGGTTGGGGATATTGGGTTGTTTTATGATGACATATATAGTGAAGCCAATAAGGGGGCTGATAGTGGAGATTTATTTATTGGCAGAGTTAAAGCCATTTCAGAGTATGGCTATAAATTTGAGATTGAAAATTGGGGTAGTTATAAACACTTCTTCAAAGTATCCGAAAACGAAACAATAGCCGAAATTAAAGAACGATTTTTAAAGGAAAGCCAAGCATGAAAATTAAAGTAAAACTACACGAAGGACAAGAAGCTTTGCAAATTATAGAAAAAGGGGAATGGATTGACCTACCAGCTCCAAAAGATATTATCCTGAATAGAAATTGCCACAGCAACTTTAAATTAGGAATAGCAGTAAAAATACCGAAAGGCTATGAAATGATAATTGCACCGAGAAGCTCAACTTTTTTCAAGTATAAAATTATGATGACAAACGGAATTGGTATTATTGATTCAAGTTATAGCGGAACAAATGATATTATCCGTTTCCCTTTTTATTGTTTCAAAGATTCAATAATCAATAAGGGCGACAGAGTGGCGCAATTCAGAATTCAACTTTCGCAAAAAGCAACCATCTTTCAAAAACTGAAATGGTTATTCACTCATCGCATCAAGTTTGAATATGTAGATGAATTAGATGAAATTGACAGGGGTGGTTTGGGAAGTACTGGAGTTTAATTGAAACTAAAAAATGATATGATAGAAAAAGCAAAAGAATTAGAGTTATTATTCAAACAAGTCCAGAGAGAAATAAAGAAAAGAGACAAGTTGAGCGATAAGGCATTCAACATGAGTACGCAAAATTCAACTAAAAGGCAAATAGACAATACACGTGGCGACCTAATTGAATCAAGCAGACACATTGAAAGATTAAAAAAGCAAATTGCACGATCATTTAATAACAGTTGCTTTGATGTAGATGCAGATGAGGGGATAAGTAACACAAGTGGTTTTCATGAGTACAAAATTTAGAAATATGAAAAAAACCTACAACAAGTCTATTTAAATCAATTCTAAACAACAATTTAAAACCAAATGAACATGACATTAATATACAAAATAAAAATCAAAGGAAGCGACGAGATTAAGCGACACGAGGTAGAATATCCGATTCATCATTATCAAAATAACGATAAGACAAAAAAAAGCCTTATTTCAGTTGTGAAATCCGACCTATTCAAAAAACTTGAAGCCTTGAGAATAACAGAAAAATCACTAACCGAGTTAAACGGCTACTTTTTCAAAGGAAAAGATGTAGAGGTTTTTCTTGAAGAGGAATTTAATCACAAAACAAAACCTTATTACTTCAGTTGTCGTTTCTTTGATGAAGCCAAAGCAACCTTTTCAGGTAAATTTGAAACAGCTGAAACGGATAGTGAAATCATTTTCGGCTTAGTCAAACGTGAAGCAGTTAGAAAATATCAAGCCTACTTCAACTTCAATCAGGATTTATCTTATTATTCAGTTGTTGATGAAGGTGGCGAGGTGATGTTTGAGTGGGAGAGGGAAAAGAAAAAGAAAAAGTAAAATATAAACATTAAACAAACAAAACATGAAAATATTTGAATTTCAAAAAATAGGTAAAGCGGGAAATTCCGACTGGATATTCGCAATTGATAAAGAGGATGCAATAGAATTCTATTTAGGTTTCACAGGATTATTCAGAAGTGATTTAAATGATTACAAAATAACTGAAATTCCAAAAGACAAATGGAGCGAAAATTATATATTGGATATATCCGATATCGAACCTTGTGAATTTGGGTGTGAAGATTATAATGAAGATGATTACTTTCATGGCTTTAAAATAATTGAAACATTTGCAGAGTATGCTGAAAGAAATACATGTACAGATATAATTGCAACAACTGACTATTAATCAAATAATAATTCATCAACCCTAAAAGAGTAGTTTCACCCGACTACTCTTTTTTTTCTCACTTTTGTAGAAACATCCATCAAAAACACATTCTACAAAGGTTCTACAAACTTTCTACAAATGATAACTTTCTATCAGTCAACGAGTTAAAGCCGTTTTTGTAGATTTGTAGATTATTATCTATATATATATAATATGTATATTCATGTTATATACACAATCACTTGTACGGGTCTACAAAAATACAAAAAACGCTCAAAGCCTTTACCACACAAGCGTAGAGGCTTGTAAATGCGTTTTACAAATTTACAAATTCTACAAAAATATACTGCCAATTTCTACAAAACTGCACACATCTACCAAAAGTGTGCAATGGAATTTCACTGAAAAACCAATTTTTACTTGAAACAGCAAAAAGGCAAAAAACAACCGAAAACACCAAAAAACAACTCAATAAAAATATTTATTCGTTTTTATTTGGTAAATCAAAACATATTGCGTATATTGGGCGAAAATAGGAATGTTAAAAGCATGGCAAAGAAAAAGGTAAACGGTAAAATGTTTTCAAAGGAATATCAACCTGAAGAAAAGTGGACTGAAGAAAAGGCACTTGCTTTGGGTTATGAGCTTTTGGAGTGGATGAAACAACCAATGAATATTTTCTTTGAAGAGTTTCTTATTATTGAGAATGATTATTATGCGGAATTGATAGCTTATTTATCTTCAAAATTCCCTTCGTTTTTAAAGGTTATAGTTAGAGCGAGAAAAATACAAGAATTAAAACTACAAAAACACGCAACTTTTAAAGACACCGATACAGGAATGACTAAGTTTATTCTTATCAACAGACACGATTGGAAAGATAAAACAGAAGAAACAGTAAATCACAAAGGAATTGATGTTGCAATAAATGTACAAAGAAGAAAGCAATAAGATAGACTTAGGAGCTGGAGAGGTATATGGAAGTACCTTGCAGTTTTTTGAGGATGGCGGAAAAGTTGCTATTCACAAGGGAGGTACGGGCTCGGGGAAAACCTATGATATTGTAATGTTTTTAATTACATGTGTTTTGATGCGAATGAAAAATCAAATTATAACGGTTGTTTCTGAATCAAAGCCACATCTTGATATTGGTGCAATTCGTTACTTACAAAACATAACAAAGCAAATCGGTATTTTCTCAAGTGATAATTGGAATATTTCAAAATCAGTATTTTATTATCCTGAAACAGGTTCAACACTTGAGTTTTTCAGTGCCGACCGCATAGGAAAAGCACTCGGAGCAAGGCGTGACTGGTTATATGGCAATGAGATAAACACATTAAAACTTGAAGTTTGGGAGGAATTGGCGAGACGATCAGAAAACATAATTGCCGACTTTAATCCAACGTCTCAATTTTGGTTAGAAGATTGGATAAGATTTTATGACAATTCAAAAATCATAACATCAAACTATTTAGACAATCCATTTTTACCTGAAACGGAAAGAAGCCGAATTGAGAAACGTGCTCAAATGGATGCCAACTTTAGACGTATTCATGTTGATTGTGAATATGGAGTTTATGAGGGTTTAATTTTTGAAGAGTGGACACAAATAGATGAAATGCCAGAACATGGAGTTGAGACGTATGGGATGGACTTTGGGTTTACAAATGACCCAACCACATTAACGAGGGTTCTTGAGACTGATGACGCTTTTTATTTAGACGAATTAATTTATCAAACAGGGTTATTAAATCGTGATATTGTTTCACGAATGGAAAGTTTAGGTTTAAAGAAAAACTATGATAAAATAATCGCTGATAGTGCTGAACCGAAATCAATTCATGAAATAGCTTTAGCAGGGTTTAATATTTTGCCAGCACAAAAGGGAGCCGACAGCATTCGAGCAGGGATAGATAGATTACTTTCAAAGAAAATATACGTTACAAAAAGGAGCTTAAATTTGATAAGAGAATTAAGGAATTACCGGTGGGAGTCTGACAAATTCGGAAATCCTACGAATAAGCCAATAGACACTTTTAATCATTGCTTAGATGGGATTCGCTATGCAACGGAAAAAGATTTAGTTAATTTCGAATTTCATATAGCATAAAAAACTGACAATGAAAAATAAAACAAACAAAGAATTCATATTAATAGTAATAGTTACACTTATTTTATTATATTTGTGTATAGGTTTTGTCGAATTTAATTTTAGGGTTGGAGATTGGACTGTAATCAGTCGTATTTTTGCAGTCCTTTCTTTTTTCGGAATCAATGGATTCGCTTTTTACAATTTATATATTAAGCAATAAACGATAAGCAATGAATTTAATACAAAAAGCATTTTTTGGGAGCCGTGCATCAAAAGCAGTGGGTAGGATTGACTTTAATAGTCTAATTCAAAACACACCAGTCGTTTTTTATAATTTTGATAAACATGATTTTATTGAGAAAGGTTATACTCACAACGCTGAGGTTTATAAGATTGTAAGAAAGATAATTGATAAGCTACAAGTTGCAGATCCTTACGTTTATATTGAGAAAAACAACAACTACACTAAATATAAAAAACATCGTTATTCAAATCTACCAACTGAACACATTAAAAAATCGCTTTATGTAGCAAAATCGCTTGACTATGCCGACGAAAATTCAGATTTAGTCAAGCTGCTTGAAAAACCAAATGATACACAAACATTTGGAGAATTGCGTGAGTTAATGGATATTTTCTATTTCGTGCAAGGTGAATGCTTTGTAGTTCGTGAAACAGAAATTAATTCTGATATTCCAACGGCAATAAAAGTTGTGCCAGCTAATCACGTTCAACATATTTACGACCATAGAGAAAATAAAATAGTTGGATGGGTAGTTAATTGGGGTAAGGGGTTAACTCAAAGATTTGAAGTTGAAGATGTACTCCATTTGAAAATGGCTAATCCTTTCTATGATGTAAACGGTGAGCATTTAAGAGGAATGTCTCCACTTTTAGCAGGTTTAAAATACCTACAATTAGACGATGTTTCTATCGAAGCATGGGTAAAGTCAATGCAGAACGAAGGGGCAAAAGGAATTGTTTCGCCTAATCATGCAGACCCGAAATTATGGCTTGATAAAAAACAAGTTGAAAAAACAAACAAAAACATTCAGGAAAAAATCCACGGCTTTGAAAACAGAAACAAAATAGCAGTATCGGGAATGCCACTTCAATATACTCAAATTGGAATGTCACCCGATGCACTCAACATCATTGAAGGAATGAGAGAATCACAAATTAACCTTTGTGACTTGTGGGGCGTTCCATCAGTTTTGTTTGACCCAAATCCAACTTATCAAAATCAGAAAGAAGCGAGTAAGCGATTTTTAGGTGAAGTAATACTACCCTATCTTGACAGGCAAGAAGACAAATTAAATAGATGGTTAGTTGAACCGTTCCGGAAAAGAGACGGCAAAAATTACGTTATTGATTATGATACATCAAGATACGATGAGCTAAAACCAACCCTTGATGATATGAATGCCCTTGCAGAAATTCTCACAAAGAATGAAATGAGAATAATACAAGGTTACGATACACTTGAAACAGAAGCAGCAGATTTATTATTTATAAATAGCGGACAAGTTCCGATTAATGATTTTGAAGTTTAGTAAAAGATGGCAAGCAAACGACAATTAAAGAGATTCATTTTCAAACTCGAGCGTAAATTAGTTCGAGAAAGAAAAAAGCTATCTTCAAAATTGGCTAAAGAGTTGAAACGTCAACTTGATGAAATTATAGAAAATGATGGTACGTTTGAAAGTCGGACATACGATATTTTGATGAATGCCTACTTAGAAATCGGAATGGAGTTTGCAGATAAACAATTTAATGCTCTGACAACAGATGACTTTTCAAAAGCAGATCGTTTCTTTCTTGACTATTGGAAGGGATGGATTGAGCAATTTATTTCGATTAAGGTTGCAGAAAAAGTCAAAAATATGGACGATTGGAGTTTGAAACGCTACAATGAAGTAAAGCAACAAATAAAAGAGGTGATTGGAGAAAGTCCAATGAGTGTTGAGCCTTCATACATAGCAGAACAACTTCATAAAAAATTGGGTAGAGGTGTTTTTTCAAACAGCCGGGCAATGACAATAGCACGAACAGAAACATCCGCAATTGCAAATTTAGCAAAAGCAAAGAGCGCAGAAAGTTGGGCAGACCAAAGCGAGCAGAGCGGACAAAGGCAGTTTAAAATGTGGGTGCATCGACCATCAAATAGTCCACGTGACAACCACGTTTTTTTAGACGGATTGATAATCGAAACAAACGAATCGTTCCAAGTTGTTGCAGAAAATGGAACGACCGATTACATGAAATATCCACACGATCCAAACGGAAGTGCTGAAAATGTGATTAACTGTAATTGTCAAGTTGTTTACATGAGTGAGGATTATATGAATCAATTAAATTAAAATTGGGATTAAAAACATAAAGATATGAATAAAGATAATTACGTAATAAAGCAAGCCAATGTAAATATTGACGATATTTCAGAAAAGGGAATTTTGTCAGGTTATGCCAACGTTTACAATATTGAGGATACGGATGGGGATATTTCACAGGTTGGAAGTTTCACAAAAACGGTAACGGAAAATAGAAAGCGAATTAAGATTTTAAAAAATCATGATAGAAATCAATTTGTTGGAATACCAATTGAACTTGATACAGAGGATTCTCACGGTTTAAAGTTAACTGCAAAAATGTTACTTGAAACTCCTATCGGAAAGCAAGCATATGAAGAGAGCAAGTTTCTTGTTGAAAACGGTTTTGAATCAGGTTTTTCAATCGGTGGATGGGTAATGAAGCGGAATAAATCAAATTCACAAATCGTTACAGAATACAAGCTAAATGAAATTTCTGTTTTGACTTGTGACCCAGCCAACCAATTAAGTGTAGTCGACACAATTAAATCAATGCAGAAGCAAACAGAATTTACACAAGAGCAATTTTGGAAAGCGATAACAAAAGCGTATGACAATCATAAATTTGATGATTCAATTATAAAAAGTTTAGAGCAATTTTTGTCACTCAATGAAAAAGGTGAGCCGTCAGATGACACTCACAAGTCCATAGAGCCGACTATTTTAATACAGAATATTTACAAAAAATACATTTAACAAGATGGAAAAAACAGAAGAGCAAATTAAAAAAGAAGCTATGGACAATATTAAGGACGTAGCAACCAAGTCAGCAGAGGCGAGATTTGAAGAAATGAAAAAAGAGTTTGAACCAACTTTTGAAACTTTAGCAAAAGCACAAGAGTTGAAAGACTTAAACGAAAAGGTGACTAATTTGGGTGTTGAATTGAAAAAGCAAGCACAATTCAAACAAGAAAACGAGAAGTCAACTTTTAATGAAAACATTGCAAAGGCCATTCAGGAGAATGCAGAAGCAATCAAGAATCACAAACGTGGAAGTGGTGAGATTACTCTTACTATGAAAGCGGTTGGTGATATGAGTATCGGAAACAATTTTGTTGGAGCAACTCCATTCATTCAGGACGTGAGAACAAACCTTATCGCACAGCCTTTCAATCGTGTTTGGTTAGCCGATTTAATGCCACAGGGTACGAGTGCAGGTAACAGCGTTCTTTATCCTAAAGAGGCAGGCGGAGAAGGTGGCGTTGGTGCATGGGATGGCACGGGAGAAAAGCCACAGGTAGACTATGATTTTGAATCACAGTCAGCATTTTTCAAATGGATTGCAGGATATGTAATTGTTGAGCGTGAGATGTTGGATGATATTCCATGGTTAATTTCATACTTACAAAACAGACTTCTTATTGACTTGAAGAGAGCAGAGAACGATTTTGTTTTGAATGGTAGAGCAGGAACAAATCCAGTTGCAGGATTGCTGGACACAGCAAAAGCGTATGACGGTGACTTAGATAAAGCAGTTGATAGAATTATCGATTCAGCTTATGGACAAGTTCCAGAAAACACATTTGATATGTACACAGGTAACATCGCGGTATTGAATCCTCGCGACATCGTGAAAATTGGATTGAATAAAGCTGATGGTTCAGGTGAATATGATTTACCGGGTGATAACGTTAGATTTAACAACGGTGTTTTAAATATCGGTGGTATCAATGCAGTTTCAACTACTGGAATTACAAAGAATGACTTCCTAACATTTGACAGAAATGCAACTATGTTCTTACGTAGAATGAGTCCTGAAATCAGAATGTTTGAAGATGCTGAATTAGCTAAGGTTAATAAGGTAATGTTCAGAGTTGAGGAGAGAGTAACGCAAGTTATTTTTAATGATGAAGCACTTGTTAAAGGTGACTTTACAGTAACTCCAACAGAGTGATAAATAAATTAATAGGGGTGCATTAATTTGCACTCCCTATTTTTAAAATTTAGAAAATATGCAAGAAATAGTTTTATTAAAGCCTTTTGGAAGATTCAAAAAAGGCGACAAAATAGAAGCTAATGAAATGAGAGCTAACTATTTTATAAGAATGGGGGTTGCTGAAAAGTATGTGAAGCCAAAAGCTAAAAAAGAAAAAGAAAATGACAAATCAGGAACTACTAACAAAAGTAAAAGAAAATCTAAATCTTGACATTGATTACGATGAGCAAGATAATTACTTGCTTGGTTTAATTGATTCAGTCAAAAATATGGCATCAAAAAAAACAGGCGTAGATTTTGAAATTGAAGACATGGCAGATGGTATTGCTTACTCCATTATCGACAACGTTTCAAATAAGTTTGATGATGGAAGTTATGAGATAGATGTTTCAATTTTTCAGATGTACAATAATGAACCAATGATTTAAGATACAAAGCTATGAGTTTACGACTAAATCACAAAATACAATTTTTTAAAGAGGAAAAACAGCAAGACAATACAGGTGGGTATAAGGTTGTTCCAATTTTTCAGCTCGAAACATGGGCAAAGATTGAGCAACTGAAAGTCAAGAAAGACATTGAGCAGGCAAACGCAAAATTGCCAAAGGTATTCAGAGTAACAATCAGAGAGCGAAAAGACTTTTATCCAGAGGTTGATAATTTAGTAAAGTGGAATGATAAGCAGTTCGTAATTATCAGTAGTCCACAGATTGACGAGACAATTAGAAGTAGATTCCTAACTTTTGATATAAAATAAAATGAGTAGCAAAATAACAAGTTCAGTAAAAGCCGATCTTCAAAAATTCAAAGAAGAAAAATTGAGGGCGATTAAACTTCAAGTAATGAAGATTATTAAAGATACTGAAATACAAGCTATTCAAGACGCTCCTAATTTTATCAAAATTGATGGTGTTATAAAAGATGGTGGTTTTGCAGGTGAAGTTGGAGTTATGGGTGATGCAGAATCAAAGGAGGGAAAAATGGCAGCATACATTGAGTTTGGTACAGGACTTTCAGCAGTTAGCATTTTAGCACCATATCCAAAAGAAGTTAGAGACACTGCAATGGCTTTCTATGTGAACGGACAAGGTACATTAATTGGAAGCCCTTACCTCTTTAATAATTGGTTAAGGAATTTAGAGACGTTCAAAGAGAACATGAATAAACTTGGTTTAAAAGAAAAGTAAAAGCGAAAATGAAATGATGGATACAGCAACAGAGGTCAGAATTGCATACTTCACAGCTTTACGGAATTTGGAATATAAAGGGAAAACGATTCCAATATTTGATGAAGAGGTGGGAGATATTAACGCAGTTGTTTCAATCGATAATGCAATTGAAGTTTATATTTTACTTCAAAGTCAACAAACAATTGAAAATTCAAGTCAGGATGTTTGCAATTACAGATTAATTTCTGATATGACTGTTAAAGTTGTAACCAAATTTCAGGGAGTAGGGAAAAAATCAATTTGCGAAGATATTGGATATTTAGTTGAAAATAGAATAAAGGGCAAACGTACACTTTCAAAGTTAGACGGAATCGATAGCATAAGGTTGGACGTTTCTCGTTCATTACACGAGAGAGACCAATCACACACAGCATTTTCAAAAGTAATGATTTTCAGAAATTACATAAATAAATAAATTTAAAAATTACAGTTATGGCAAAGTACATTAAAGGAGTAGAAAGAATTTTAAAACGTTGGGATGGCACAGCTTACAAGCCAGTTGTTTGTTTGACAAATACAGACTTTTCACAAGCCTTATCAATGATTGAGAGAAGTAACGTTTGCACAGGTGGCGACGTTGAGAGATCACCCGACACGATTTCAAGAAGCGTTTCTTTTTCGGGCGTTGTTGTTGACACTTCAGAGTTAACAGGTGGCATGACAGACGGTGAGACAATTGAAGAGCTTTACGCAGCACAGGAAGCAAGTAGAGCGAGCGGAGTTGCAGACCAGTGGGTTTTAGCACCTGCAAATGATAGCACGTATGTTCAGGAAAAGTATTTCAAAGGGTTCTTATCTGATGCAAATGATAGCTTCGGAGAAGGTGATGCTACATTTTCAGGAACAATCACAATTAATGGAGTACCAACATCAACAGACCCAAATGAATAATTATTAAAAATTAGAAGACTATGAACGAAACAACGATTAAAATAAAGGGCAAAAATACACTTATTCAGTTTGGTACTTGGGTTATTCAAGAACTGATTGAGAAAGGGTATGAATTGGAAAATTTAGGAGACGAAATTAAACGAAATCCGTTTAAATTTATTCCTCTTGTAATTTATTTGGGTGCGTGCAATGCGAAAAACATGGACTTATCAGATTACGAATTAAAAGACTTTTATAAATTCATTGACAAAGAGGGATTCAACTCAAAAGTAGTAAGTGATGTTATTACACTATTTACTAAAAGTATGACTACCAGTTTGGGAGTTGATGAAGCGGATACAGATGAGGTTGAGGTGAACGAAAAAATCACAAAAAAAAAGGCAAAGTAAATTTTGATGAGGAATTTGTTTCGTTCGCGGTCGGTGAGCTTGGGCTAAGGTTAGTGGAGTTTTACAAAATGAGTTGGCGTGAGTTTTTATTAAAGTCATTTGCTTATAACAGGATGCAACTTGACAAATGGGAACACACTCGATTCATAGCTTATAAAGCAACATTAGCTCCACACCTTAACCACAAGTTTATACCGAAATCAATAGAAAAGTTTTTCCCATTAAAGCGAAAAATTAACAAAGTTGATGTATCGGATGAATCAAAAAAGGTGTATATTGAACACTATAAAAAGTACCTTGAAGACGTAGCGAAAGCGAATCAAAATTAAGTAAAAACTATGAGTACATTTTCAGCAAGCATACAAGCCGACATTAAAAACTTTGAAGCGAACATTGGGAAAGCAACCCAAAGTATTGATAAGTTTACTAAAAATGTTTCAAATCAACTTGACAAAGTAGGTGATTCTTTCATCAAAACAGGAACGAGCATATCAAAGTTTGTTAGCGTTCCACTGACTGGGCTAATAGCTGGGATGGGAGCGTTGGCAATTTCAACTGCTCAAGCAACCAAAGATTTAGATTCGCTTTCAACTATTACAGGCATTTCAACTGATATGCTCCAAGAGTACGAGCTTATTGCAATAAAAGCAACTGTTCCGACCGATGCGCTTGCGAATGCTACAAGTTCACTGACAAGGCGTTTGAGAGACGTAAGCGAGGACGGCGCAGGGGCAAGTGATGTTCTTAAGCAGTTAGGCGTTTCACTAAAAGATGCAAGCGGAGAATTTAAAACAGCAGGTCAACTTTCAGAGGAAGCTATTTTTGCTTTAGCTGATTTAGGCGGTGGAATTGAAGCGAGCGCACTGGGTGTTCAGTTATTCGGTAGACAGTGGGAGGATGTTACTCAGATTGTTGATTTAGGAAAAGACCAAATACAAGCATTAAAGCAAGAGGCACACGATTTAGGTTTAGTCATGAGTGAAGATTCCGTCAAAGCAAGTGCTAATTTTGGAATTGCAATTGACACCTTAAAATTAAGATTCACAGCTTTAAAAAACCAAATTGGAACGGCATTAGCCCCAATGTTAACTGATACACTTCTACCAATAATTGAAAATCAAATCATGCCAGCGATTGGTCAATTTGTGGACTTCATAAAACAATTAATTGATAGATTCAACGAATTAAGCACTCCAACGAAAACAATAATTGCAAGTATCACAGGAATAGCAATTGCACTCGGACCAACTTTAATATCATTGGGTGGCTTGTTAAAGTTATTACCTTTGATTGGAGCAGGGTTTACAGCTATGACTGGCCCAATTGGAATTGCTATCGGTGCAATCGTTGCAGGTGCAGTTTTAATTGTGAAAAATTGGGATGCAATAAAAGAATACTTCACAAGCGGTGGAGGTTCGGAAATGTTTGAAAACGTCAAGAGCTTAGCTCTGAATTTATGGGACAGCCTGAAAAGCATTTTTACAAACATTCGTGATGTTGTAATGGATGTTTGGGACAGAATGGGTAGCGGAATAGTCAAGTCTTTTAAACGTTCCTTTGATATTGTAATTTCGATTATTTCGTTTGTTGCGAAAACATTTGATAATTTTCTAAATATATTCAGAGCTCAAAGTGTAGGAGATGCGCTCGGAGAAATGAAAGTGTTTTTTGTTGATGCTTTCAATGGAGTAAAAGATATTGTCTTGAAGGTTGTTGCTCAAATGACACAAGGAGTTGCAAACTTTTTCAGATTTTTGAAACTGAATAGCTTAGCCGACACAATGGAGGGGTGGGCTGATTCTTTAGTTCCAGTTGTTGAAAAAACTAAAGAGCAAGGCAAGGAGCAATCAAAAACAAATGTTGAAACAGAAAAAGCAATTGCACTGACTGATGAGCTTTCAAATTCACTAAATAATTTATCGGAAGGAGCTGAAAATTATTACACTACAATAAAAAAACTATCTGCTTCAGATTTAGCAGTCGACACAAGCGGAATTAGAACGGATGGAATAATAAATATTGATGTTGAAGGTTTAAGCGAAAAAATGAAAGCCATTAGAGATGTTGTTTTTCAGGAACTTCAAAGATTAAAGGACGAAGCTAACACCTTAACAATAGATTTAGGTCAATTACTTTCAAGTGGAATATCAAACGCAATGCAAGGCTTAGGAAATGCACTTGCAAACGGCGATAACATGATAGGAGCTTTAGGAGGTGCGATAATTGGAACGCTCGGAAATTTAGCACAGCAAGTCGGAGCAATGATGATAACTTTCGGTATTGGTGCAATGAAACTAAAGTTGATGTTAGCGAATCCATTGGCTACAATTGCAGCAGGTGCAGCATTAGTTGCACTCGGAAGTTTAGCAGTGTCAAGCGTTAACAATGCAATGAATAGTGGTATTGGTGGAGGAGGTTATTCAGGAGGAGGTTATTCAGGCTCACGAGGAGCAGAACCAATGCAACAAGGAGCATTTGAGTTGAGAGATTCTTATACTGACTCATTCAAGCCAGTTGAGTTTGAGATTAGGGGAGACAAGTTGGTAGGAATTTTAGAAAAGCAATCAAGCAAAAATAATCGCTTAAGATAAAAAAATAATGGCATACAAAGTAAAATATCGGTTAGATTATTGCAATAAAGAAAAGCTGAACGCGCGTTTAGACTTTGAAATAAAAGACTATACAAGCACTACTATTTACGATATAATCGGAACACAAGACGCTTTTTCTTACAAGGTCAGAAATGAAAAGCCTGATAGAAGCGGTTATTTTAGAACGCTCGAAGCTGACATTAATATCTTTGAAGATGAAAACTTCAATATCGATAATTTACTAACGTCTGATGAAACAAAAATTAGGGTTAAGTTTTATATTGAAGGGCAGTTAGAGTTTGTCGGTTTTATAATTCCTGATTTTTTTGAAGTTTCAATTGACAAGCCACGTGTTATTTCGATGGTTGCAAGTGATAGGATTGGAACGCTCAAAAATCAAACATTGCCACGTGAGACAGGGGTTCAATCATTCCGATACATGATTGAGCAATCACTTTTAAAAACGGGATTAGATTTACCATTAAATTCAACAATTAACTTTAATCCAATTGGACAAAGTGGCGACTTTCTGACAAATACAGGCGGGTTAATGGAAAGGCTTTCATCTGATAAAGGTGCAAGCATTTCTTGTTATGATATAATCAAATCCATTCTGATTGTTTCAAATTCTTTTTTGGTGCAAGAGAAAGGTCAATGGCACATCCTCAATAAATTAGAATATGAAAGCAGACCAAAAACAAAAGATATTGAGCAAATAAATGTAGGCGGTAGAAGGCTTATTAATCCGCCTTCATCAAAGGTTGGTGTGATGGCTGAATTTGGGGGTGGCATAAAAAACCCAATAAACTACAATTTTAAATCACTCGATGGATGGACTTCATATAATGGATTCAATGCTGAATTAACCAATAAAGAAATTATAGGTTATAGTGGTAATAATCCAATATATGGCGATAGCACTATTAATAACTCATTGATTGTATCAACTCCTCTAGGTGGTGGCGTTTATTTAGAATCTGATGCAATAAAGCCATCCGTTACTGGAAGAGAAATAAATTTATCTGTAGATGTTAATTTTACAACAAAGGCAGGTAACGCTTCATTCTATCAGGTAATTGCAAGAAAGGGCAATAAAGATAAATTCTTAAATAAAAATGGTGTATTTGGTGTAGAATTTGGAATTTTAAATTTCTTGTTACTTAGAGCGGAAGCCTCAGAAGATGTTGACCCGAATAGTGCTGTAGTTGCAAGTCAGACACTTGATGGCACATTAGTGTTAGAAGATGATGAGGTAGCAAGCGACTGGGAGTTTTTCATTCGTCATTATAGATTGAGTAATGATGACCCTATCCATTTAGTTAACTTTTCATCAATAACATTTTTAACTGATGGAGAACAAAAAGGCAATTTATTCAAAATAGAGCAAGGTGTTAACTTCACCAAAGAAAGCGAGATTGACACAACTATTTTTGGGGACTTCATAAACAAAGGCATTAACGGATATTTCTACGACTATCAAAGAGACGAACAGAGTTCTATATTTTATAAAATAGGCTCAAATTGGGAGCAATTCGGCTTAGGCTGGCAAGACCAAACACAAACACCATTAACAGCTGATAGGCTACTATTACATTCAGTGAGACAACGTGCAGTAATGTTCAGTGATGCGCACAATATTATAACAGCGGTAATCAAAGGGAAGTTTTCACCATTAGATATTTATTCAGTTTGTGGAATTAAATACGTTTTAGTTGAAGCTAATTATAATTTTTACAGAAATGAAACGGAGTTAAGGATTGAGGAAATAAAGTACGATAACACCGTACTAAAAACTGACTACATTTACTCATATTTTGGTGGTGAAGATACGACCTCAATTTCGGGGGTAAGTGGCGTTTCATCGGGTGGTAGTGTTGGGGGTGGTGGTGCGCCTTGCCTTATCAAAATAGACGAAGACGGCAACTATTATGTTGAAGAGAATTTTTATTCGTTGAAAGATGTTTCAGCTTTTGGTAAAAATGACTTAGGCGGTGGCGATGGAGGCGATGGAGTTGCATTAACTTCATGGATAGACCAAATAACAACGCTTACAGATTTTAATCAAAATACCAATTTCATAAAGCAATCAGAGGTAGTTGATAATCTAACATCTAATTTATCAAACTTACCTTTGTCCGCAAGGCAAGGGATGATATTAAAAAACTTCATTGATAACATTGAAGTTGGTGAGGGTGGGAATGTTATAACTGACTGGGATAGTATTTTAGGAAAACCGAGTACTTTTGCACCGTCGGCTCACACTCATGTTATTAGTGATGTAACGGATTTACAAAATGCTTTAGATGCGAAAACTTCAAAGAGTTATGTAGATGATGGATTGGCGACAAAAGAGAATGTTTTTGATAAAAACACAGCGTTCAATCGTAATTTCGGAACTACTGCTGGAACGGTTGCATCAGGGAATCACACTCATAAGTTTTCAGAAATAACTGATACACCAACTACATTAAGTGGTTACGGAATAACGGATGGCGCAAAATCAGTTGATGTTGATGCACATATTACTGATAAGGAAAATCCGCATGAAGTAACAAAAACACAAGTAGGTTTAGGGAATGTAACTAATGAGAGCAAGGAAACGATGTTTCACAACTCTGAATTTACAGGAACAACTCAATTAAATATGTTGGGTGTGTTAAACTTGACAACATTAGGGGAAACAGAGATATATGGGGGGTTATTAGTTGAAGGAAGCACATCTCTTGGCGATTTATCAGCATCAAGCCCAACCTTCACAGGCACAACAAAAGTGACAATTTTAGAATTAAACACTAATTGGAAATTTGTAAAAGTTGGAAACAATATTGAGTTACAGTACAATGGCGTTACAAAGCAAGAAATGACAAGTGACGGTCACATTATTTCTCATGGCGATGTAACAGCATTATTGGATAATTAAATAATAATTAGTATATTTACAAAAGAGTTTAGAATTTAAAGCAATGGCAAATAATATAGTATCACAAAGTCCGAGTATATCGGAGGTAAAGAGCGTATTAGCGGAAACTAGCAATTCGGTTGGGGGGTTATGTACGTCTCCGAAGATTAAGAAATGGAGTAAATGGAAGCCCGTAAGACATGCAACAAAGGGAGATATAACATTAGCGGAATTAAAGGATGTAGATTTTGGATTAAAGCCACCACCAATATCGACAAGCTATGAAACAGCTGTAAACGGAGAATGGATATACGAGAAACCTCGAGGCACAGCATCAGAACCACGTCGCTTGGGTGATTTTAGGAATTACAACCATACAGCGATGGCTATTGCAACAGCACCATCCAACACGACTATTAACACATCATTAATTGGCACTTATCCGATGGTACTATCTATGAATATTGGGGGTAGCGATTTTCTAATAGGATTAAATGATTTTATTGGTGAGATTGGGAGCTACTATTATGGTGTTGTTTTTGAAAGCGGTATAAATTATGGAACAAAACACATTAAAACAGCTAGCACAACACTAGCGCAAGGTGGTAGCCATTTTGAGATAATAACAAATGAAGCACCTTTCAGCACTTTGCAAAATCAGCCAATCAAAGCCTATCATTTGCTTGTTAATAAAAAAGTTGAGAACATGTCAGTTTTAGGCAGTGTTTCAGCTCTTAATTTCTTGCCTATACCATCCGCAGAGGGTGACAATAATATATCAGAGATAGAGGTAAATACAGGATTAGCGGGCAGGTTTAGCATTGCTTTCAAACAAGTTGGAACAGTGGCGGGCGGTGCGATGCAAGATGTAGGTATTTATCTCGGCCCAACAGCACCATATTTTACAACGTCTGGCAATATATTCTTTAAAGTTGAATTATCAAACAACAGTTTAGAAGATAGAGTTTTTCAATATTCAGACCTTAAAATATCGGTTAGACCAACATTCTTTGGAGATGAATATACGGATAATTCAATATTAAGAGATAGTAGTAATGTGGATGTGACATCTATATTGATACCAGCAGGGCAATCGCGCGAGGTTTTTGTTGGTGCAACTAATATGTTAAACAGAAATAATGGCGCAATAGCAACACCCACACAAGTAGCGGAAATTGTAAGCAGTATAAAATTATTACGAGGAATTGATAGGCTTTCAGAAGTTTCACTTAAAATAAAATCAGTATAATTATGGACAAAAAAAAGACATTAAAAGCAGTATTTTCATTATTAGTAGTTATAGGTTTATTGGTAGGTGCAGGGGCATCTTATGATAATCATATAACACTAACAATAGCATTAGTAGTAGTAGCGTTTATTTACGCATCACAACAAATAAAAGAATTAGGAAAATGACATTAAAATTACAAAAAGAATTAATCGAAAAAACCCTCAATGAAGAGGGTGTTGAACAGCAGGAAACGCAATCACTATCTTATGATATTGTGGAGGGTGAGAATGTAAAGGGCAACGTTCACTTATCACGTAATAGCGTATCATTTAGCGTGTACAACTCAACTTATGATATTCACGAATGGAAATTAAAAATTGAGGATTTAATCACAACTGAAAAAGAAATAACAGAATGAAAAGAATAGATGCAATTACGCTTTACTCAACAATCAAAGATTTGAAAGCACCCGAACTAAAAACAGAGGTGTTCGAGGAGTACATTAATTTAAGAATTAAGCTCAAAGACACTTTCAAAGAGTATCAAAAGTATTCGGACGAATTAAAGGAACAGACTAAGCCAAAAGATTGGCAAGAGGGCGACGATGTGTCCGGGTGGAACGAAAAGTTTAAGCCACTAATGGAAAAACACCTTTCAGAGGAGATAAAACTTAACTGTAAAATATTTGAAGCGAAAGATGTTGCATCATTGACAGAGCGTAATAATCTGAACGGTG
>Ga0079223_10000371_pt1 | contig 22041 bp, 17 predicted proteins | sample Stecom2011_FD_75072 | JGI IMG/M metagenome (GOLD analysis project Ga0079223, IMG submission 75072) | Agricultural soil microbial communities from Utah to study Nitrogen management - Steer compost 2011 | ecosystem: Environmental > Terrestrial > Soil > Agricultural land | place: USA: Utah...
TCGAATGAATAGAATCGATTTGATTTTCCAGAACAGATATCGCCAGCAGCTTGCAAAAAAATCCAGTTATCTTAATCTGGCAATTGATGCTTTTACAAAAGTAGTGGAAATCGGTATCGCAGAATGGACTACAAGATCAATTTTTCAGGCTGGTCAAACTTATGAAAATTTTGCCATGGGAATATTCAAACAAAAAAGACCACAAAATCAGCAACTGTCCGACCGTTTGGCTCTCGAACTTGGAATTGCACAGGCTGTAGAAAAATACCTGATCTCAAATGCGCTGCATTATCATGAAAGAAATATAAAGTTTGCTTTGAATGAAAACATTGAAGATCAGTATGTTCTCAAATCCCGCGAAAAAATTACACAACTTCCTTTCATTGCCGGACACAATTACCTTACCCTTGCTGATATTGCAAGCCAGGCAGAAAATGATATAAATCTTGAAGGCTTTGCATTGATAGCCAATAAATTACAGATGCTTCAGAAAATTGCACCTTATCAGACACGTGCCATAGACCTGTTTCTTAAATGTCTGGAATTGGGAACAAGATACCAGGAGCATAACGAATTCTTCAATAAAACCTCGCAAAGCATTACAAAGGTATCTCTTGATATCGGAAATACATATGCTGATGTCGTTGAAATTGCACGAAGCGCTCCAGTTCCCCAAACTTTTGATAATTACGAAATGTTTATTTACAAAACCAAACTTCTTTCCCAGATAGAAGGGTATGAAGACGAAGCTGTTACAAATTACCTTAAAACAATCAAAATCTCTTCAGCATACGATATTAATGATGAAAATGTATCCAGAGCCAGAGAAAGTATTGCCAGAATACTCTTTAACAGAGCCAGGTGTTACGATCTGCTTTGCATAAACGCTTTTACCAATCCACCATTTCCTTCAAAAATATCTGAAGACGAAAAAGACGAATACAAGGTTCAATTTGAAGAAATTGGCTTAAAATTTCAGGAACAGGCGTTTAAAATTTATGAAAACATACTTGATTATTACAAACAAGAAATTGCTTCAGGTGAATATGTTGTCCATTCGTATGTACGTCTGTTTCAGAATTTTCCGGAACAGTATGGTAAAAAAGTCATTAAAACATTCAAAAATTCCATCACTTCCGGGCCACAATGGAAATACTGCACAGATTCTGTTTCACAATGGTATAATCATGATTTTTCAGACAGTTCATGGAATAATTTTGAAAACACACTGTCATCTGGCAATTTAGACATTTCAGGATTTCCTGATTCTGCTCCTGCACCACTGAATATTAAAAAAAATCTTTCTGATACTTTGAATAACAAAATAAATACTGTTTATATCAGGCGAAGTTTCTATCTGGACAATACACCCCTTAGAGCATCTTTCTATTTTGCCGCAGACGGATTGATTGACTTATATCTGAACAGCATGCATCTTTTTTCTGACTCGTTATCACTTCAAAAAAGTCGAAAATATGATTTAACCGGAAAGTTGAGTAAAAGCAAAAATGTTATTGCTGTAAAAGTCCTCAACAATGGCAATTCAGGTATTTATCCATTACTTGTTATGGAAACCGAAACCGAAGAAATACAGCCAGTAGTGCCTTCCCAACAGGTAAAACTGACATTGAAGGATGTTCAAATTGACACATATTTATTTCCTTTTATTAAAAATTTCAGCATTTTAAGCAGGGAATCTGATAAATGAAATATTTCTGTTTGATTTTTATACTTTTTTTGTTAAACAATTCCGGTTTAGGTACAGAATATCAACAATCTGATTCTACTTCGACACAACCGAATCAGGACTATACAATTGAGCAACCTGGAACAATAACATTCACAGCGGGTGTCAAAATAAAAGGTAAGGTGGAAAAACCACAGGTGATAATTTTTCTGCCTAAAGAGAAAACCCTCTACCGGAAGCATATTCTCGACCACTCTTTTTCCGAAGAACTTTGGGAGTCTCTCCCCTTTATTCCCGTTCTGGAATAATCTTTAATGGTTGTTATTGACACTTTTGCATGCAGATGATACACTAAATTTATAATCCAGTAATATTGAAATTTACCTGGATTCATGTGTACAGCACATAAATCAAACATCCCTTTATCATCAATGTATACTGAACACTCAATTAAATAAATTCCTATGGATAATCAATTTCCTTAATACAGAATTCAATTATAGCCAGATCAAGGAGGTAATATGGAAGCTATCGCCAGATTTTTTCAGGAGGGAGGATTATGGATGTACCCTATTGTGGCAGTTTCTGCGTTTTCTCTGGCTGTTATGCTTGAACGGCTCATTTATTTTTATTTTCACTGCCGCAATAATGCAAAAGCATTACTTACCCAGATTACCCGTTTTGTACGAAATAACGAACTCGAAAAAGCCCGCCACATCTGTATGAAAACCAAAACTCCTCTTTCTGCCATTCTTGAATCTGCACTCTGGCATTTTCAGCAACAGGAACCTGATCAGGAGATTCAGAATGCAGTGGACGAAATCGCATTACGTGAACTTCCACGTATTCAAAAGAGAACCCACTATTTGTCATTGTTTGCTAATATATCAACTCTACTGGGACTGTTGGGAACGATTTTCGGACTTCAACAAGCATTTGGAGCACTGGCTGCAGCCGATCCATCACAAAAAGCTACCGTTCTTGCCCAGGGCATTGCAATAGCCATGAACACTACAGCACTGGGACTTATTGTAGCAATTCCATGCATGATTGGCTATTCGGTTCTCGGAGCGAAAGCAAACAGCATTATTGAGGAAATTGATGAGAGTTCTGTAAGACTGTTGAATTTTTTGTTTGCCTTAAGACGTACCTGAAACCGGAGATTTTGTGTCTGAAGATTTAAAATCTATGCCAAAGGCGTTTCCTGCATCAAAACGAATAAAAAAATCTACCGGTAATGAAGTAGATTTAATTGATCTTGATGTTACACCGGTAATGAACCTGTTTATGGTACTTATCCCGTTTCTTGTTTCAATGGCTGTTTTTACACACATTGTCGTTATTGACTTTTCACTTCCACCTGCACAAAGCGGATCAGACAGCACAGAAAGTAAAGAACTCGATATCTCCATTGTTGTTACATCAAAGGGGTTTCGAATAATTGGCACAGGAAAGAAACTGGACCTTGTACCCAAGAAACAGGGACAATACCATTATGATCAACTCAGAGTATTATTAAAAGCTATTAAATTCCAATACCCATCGCAAAAAAGTGTGGTCCTTGTTATGGAATCAGATGTCTTATATGATGATATAATTAAATTCATGGACATATGTCGCGAATCACAATTCCCTGATATTGGTCTTTCTGGAGATATCGGTTGATTATGAGATTACGGATTCGAAAAGTCAAATCAACTCCAATACTGGAAGTCGGTGGAGAAGTAACTTGTAAAAATATTAACAAAATTACATCAAAGCTGAATGCGCTTCGTAAAGGTGACTCAAAAATTATAGCCATAGATTTAAACCGAACTACTTTTATTGACAGTTCAGGACTGGGTGCACTTGTGTATATCTGGAGAGTTTTGGAAGAAGAACATCGTCAACTTGTAATTTTCGATCCACTTGATACGATTAAAGATATTTTTGAAGATACCAGTTTAAACAAACTTTTTAAATATATTAGAGTAGATGAATTTATATGAGTTTTCCTGCTTGAAAATCGCCCCTCATTCAGTTAAAAAAAACCAGAGGGAACAGACGTCTTAAAGGATTTAAGCCGCAGCTTACTTCTCTGATAGATGTTATGACTATTTTATTGATATACCTTCTGAAAAGTTTCTCTTCTGAAGGAGAAATTATTACAGTATCAAAAAATTTAATTCTTCCCGAATCATCAGCACAAAAAATGCCTGAACTCCAGGTAACTTTAACTGTAAATAATTACTGGATACTTGCAGAAGACACAAAAGTGGCCGATGTTTCTGAAGTATTGAATTCAGATGAATTAGTTATTGATGGCTTGTATAACTGGCTGAAAACCAGGCGTGAAGCAACCGAAAAAATAGAAATGTATTCTTCAAAAACCAGGTTTAAGGGAGACATAACTATTCAAGGTGATAAGCGCATCAGATTTCGACTCTTGAAAAAAATCATGTATACATGTGGTCAGCAGGGCTATAATAATTTTTCTCTTGCCGTCCGTCAAAAAGAGGAATAGCCTTTGATAAACCAGAATAAAAGTTTAATAGCAGGCACGGCTGCGGCAGTTGCCCCAAAAAAGGTTATACGTTCTATTAAAGGCTCGTTATGGGGAAAAACAGAGCCCAGGGTCATTCTGTTTACACTTTTGTCTGTTGGTATTCATATTGTATCAATCTATTATTTCAACAGCATCAACTTAAAACAGGCTGAAACCATGATAATTGAAGAAATACCGGAGAGATTTGCAAAATTGATAATAGAAAAACCGGTTCCAAAGGAGAAACCAATAACAGATTTGAAATCACCAATGAAAACGAGAGAAACTTTTACACAGGAAAAAAATGTTGCAGACCAATCCGCAAATGTATCATCAGGAAAATCCGGTGCACAGGAAGCTGTAGCAGCCAGAATGGCCAGAGTAGAGGAAAAAATTCGTACCGTAGGTGTACTTGGCATGCTTACCGGAGTCGGCAAAACAGCTAAAGGACCTTCTGTAGTAGATGTACTTGGCACTATTGGTGATAAGAAAGAAAGATTCACTGATCTTGACAAAACCCTTGAAAAGGTCAGCGGATTGAAAAAAACTCAAAACCTTGATGTGCTCAACAGCAAGCTTGTTAAAAGCAAAGATGTTTCTATATCATACAAAGATGAAATTAATAATCTTATTGCAAATATTGGTGATGCAAAAACAATGAATTTAACTAAAAAAGGTAACTTTATTATTCAGAAACCTCAAAGTATTGAAGGCTCAGCTTCTTCAAATGCCAAAAGAGATCCGGCAACCATCAATTCGGTTGTCTCTTCTCATCGAACAAGTATACGAATGAGTTATGAAAAATACCTCAAACGCAATCCGAATCTTGCAGGTAAAATTTCTGTAAAATTTACAATCAGCGCCTCCGGCACAGTCACCATGATAACTGTTTTTGAAAATTCGACCCAAGACACTGAACTTGAACAGGAAATTATTCGAAAAATCAGAATGTGGCGTTTTGAAACCATTCCGGAAGGGGATGTTACAGTCACCTATCCTTTTGTTTTTGCACCTGCATCATGACTTCAGGAGTATCCATGAAATACAAGCTGATCATTTTTATTTTCGTGGTATACGGATTATCCCATTCATCCATAATTCGTATCGGCAATGTTCTGGATATAAAAGTTTCCTCTCATCCGGAATTTTCCGGTCAATTCAAAGTTAACAGTAATGGTACTATTGATTATCCTTTACTGGCAGATGAAACGATAGTAGATATCAGCACTTCAGAACTTATGAATGATCTTACTTTCAGACTGGCACGCCATATCGACAATCCCCTGGTACTGATCTCAATTATAGAAAAACCGGAAATTACAGTAAATGTTTTGGGGCAGGTTGTAAATCCCGGACCGGTTCAGGTATTTCATGGCGCATCTTTACAAGAAGCCATTGTCAAGGCGGGCGGACCGCTGGAACATTCTGCAGACCTTTCTAAAATCAAAATTATACATCACGATCAACCAGACAACCCTGTTATTTATAATCTTGAAGAATTTATGAAAAGTGGTGATATTAAAAAAATGCCGCCACTTGGCCCTGAAGATATCATTATTGTACTTGCTCATGAACATCCACAAAAAGTAAAAATTATAGGAGCAGTTCAAAAACCAGGTATTTTCATCATTGAAGATACGGTTAATATTTTCGAAGCTATTTACCTTGCCGGAGGACCTTCAGAAAAAGCCGACCTTCGGAGAGTCCGCATCCTTTCATCAAGTGGAAACAACAAAATTACCGAAAATGTCATTGACATACAACGTTTTCTGGATCAGGGTAACATTGATAATATACCAAAAGTTCATGTTGGCGACGTAATCATCGTATATACCAGATGGTTCGACTGGAAATCCTTTATGACTATTTTGAACAATGTTCTGCTGTTTCTCGTATCTATCCAGACATTGACAGGGTTAATCAAAAAATGATATCCGAAGAAATCAGAAAACTCCGATCCAGTAATGGACTTAAAGATTATATAGCAGTCATATCAAGAAGACGCTGGATTATTATTGTATCATTTATCAGTGTTTTGCTTTCGACATTTTACTATGTCCAGTATATTGAAGATGTCTTTGAATCATATTCAACGCTTGTTATTGAAGAAAACAACAACCTTTATTCCAACCATGGTATAACAAATAAAAACAGGTCTCTAAGTTATTATGAAGGGATTTTAAACAGCCGGAGTTTTCTGGAAAATGTCATTGACAGTATCGGTATCGAAGACTTTACCGTAGTCTACCCTAAGTTTACCAAAAAGGATGCTTTAAAATATATCCAGTCCAATTTATCACTTAAAAAAACCACATTTACTTCATTTTTGCATCTTACGGCACGGGCCAGATCCAGCAATCTTTCATTTCGAATAGCTGACGTGGCAACTGCTGTTTTCAGAGATCAGTGCAAGAAAGTTGAAAGTGAAGAGTCCAGACGAGCGGTTGTTGAAATCGATAAACAGTTACAAATAATTCGCAGAAATCTTGAACAGGCCGAACATGATTACCGCAGTTTCAGTGAAATAAGCGGCCAAATTGACGAAGGAACAACACCGGAACTTAAAACATTACAGGAAGCTTATTCAAATGAATTAGCTCAAATTGGACTTAAAAAAGCTGATCTTGATGCAGAAAAAAAACAACTTTCAAAGCTTGAATCCAGCATCACTCCATCAGGAAACCAAAGATCTCCAGAATATCTTGAATTCAGGGCCAAATTAAGCGAGCTTGAAAAAGAACGATTACGGCTTGAAAAACTTGGTATCAGGCTGGGTGGCATTTCTACTCTTGATAGAGAAATCCGTGAAATAGAAAATCGACTTCTTGATTTTAAACAAACATCCAAAACCGTTACCGATCCTGCAACCATTCACCAATGGCAGAATCTCCGAAAGTCTGTAATTGCAAAAGAAGCAGAATTACAATTATCCAGCAGCAGACTCGCATCTTATCAGAAAGCTATTAATCTATATAAAGAGGGAAATCCGGACATCCTTTCAAAATCTCTGGAACTTCTACGACTAAAGAGATCAAAAGAAGTTTATGAAAACCTTTATATAATTTTGCTTGAACGGGCAGAAGAGGAACGAATCATGAGTGCCTCACTTTCTGCCGGTATCAAAATTGTCGATTTCCCGATAATGCCACAATCACCAATACCAAAGAATGAAAACAGGTTTTATCTGGCAGGCATAATTCTTGGATTGACACTCGGCCTGGGACTGGCGTTCCTTATTGAATTTAATGATACAACGATTAAATCAAATGATGATATCGAGAAATATGTTGGTCTCTCTGTTTTGGGTACAATACCTCATATCAATCTTAATAAAAAAAGCGATACTTCGAATAAAAGTAACAAGGCAGCTATATCATTGTACCACAGGCCATTATTTAATTTTGAGGGTGATGACTCAATTATAACTGAGTCATATCGTTCACTGCGTACAAACATATCTTTTGTTAGTCCGGACAAGCCCCTGAAAACCATTGCCCTTACTTCATCCTGCCCCTCTGAAGGTAAATCGATAACAATAGCTAATCTTGCAATGGCTTATGCTCAAATGGGAAAACGAATCTTACTGATCGACACAGACCTTCGCCGACCCGTTTTACATCATATATTCAATAAAAAAAGAGAACCTGGTTTTACAGACCTCTTTATCGAAAACCCGGATTATAACTCTATTATCAAACCTACCGAAAGTAAATATTTGTCAATTATAACAGCCGGGATTTTCACTCCAAATCCGGCTGAAATAATCGGTTCCAATAAAATGGTACAATTGATTGAATACTTCAAAAATCATTTTGATATTGTATTTTTCGACACACCTCCCATCATTGCAGTTACTGATGCAACTCTGCTGGGATCAAAAGTTGATGGGCTGCTCCTTGTAATCAGGTCACGACATACAGACAGGGAATTAACTGTAAGTTCTGTAAATGCCCTTAAACGCGTAGGTGTTCATGTGGTTGGTACAATACTTAATGATATAAACCTCTCACACCAATATTCCAGTTATGGATACTATAAATATTACTATCACTACTATAAATCAAAAAATGATTGATTACAATAGTTAATTATTTTCGTAAATTCAACTTCCTTCAATGCGAATTCATTTCTGACATATCCTTTCTGATCCAAAGAATCAGTAATACTAAAAACAAAGCACCCCGTGATAACCGCTCCACATTCTTTTCTCCAGTGAACCATAGCAGGTTTATAGATATAATCATACCTACATATAACCGCAGCTCTACAGTTATTATTTTTTTAGTCAATTTGCTTGTCAAGCAGATCAAACCTGAAGATTCTATCACAATCGTCTGGCAAAATCATGAGAAACCACCCGGTTTCGATTATTCCCGTGTAAATATCATTCATCTGAATCGCCCTAATCTTCCTGCCGCACGAAACATCGGATTACATAGTGGTAAAAATGATATTGTTTTATATCTCGATGATGATATTATACCGCAGAAAGGTCTTCTGGATGCACACAGGAAGTGTTATGATAACCCCCAAACCGGGGCTGTTGCCGGTTTCATACATGATCCGCTTTTTCGCGCCTCAGATAAACCATCCAGTTTCGACTATCGTACATGTCAGTTAATTCAAAACTTTTCATGTAAAATAAGCCAGAAAACAATCAGCTTTATGGGAGCAAACATGTCATTTAAACGAACAGCTCTTGAAAACATTGGCGGGTTTAATACAAATTTCATACACAACGCATTATGGGAAGAGATCGATTGTGCATTCAGATTATTGAATGCAGGTTTTAATATACTGTTTTGTGCAGATGCTAAAGTTAACCATCTTCAACTGCCGGATGGTGGATGCAGAACCGATAAAGATTCTAAATATATCTTTCATCTTTTTGCTAATACTACTTTTTTTTCGTGCACTTATATACCTTTAATTTATTTTCGCGACTGGTTTCGATTCTGGAAAAACCGTCTTGAATTTCTATCCCGGAAAAACAACAAAACAGGCAAAAAAACCAGTATTTCATACAGATATAACTATATAATTGCAGGATTTCTGGGAATTCTAACCGGCTTCTTACGCTTTTTTCTGCATGGCAAAAAGCAAAAGTTACCATTGGATGTCATTAAAAACTCTGGAAATAAAATATGAAAATCTGCTGGATATTCCCGCAAACAAATCGATGCGGAATTTCAATCTATTCAAACAATTATTGTAAAGCACTTCAAAACCATGTTGACTTACAAATATTTGATCCGTCCGAATTTATCAGGAATAACACACAAATGATCAGGGAACTCAATAAGACGGATCTCGTGCATATTCAATATGAACCATCCCTGTTTTTCCATGTTAATGAATCTTTCTACCATAAACTTGTAACCAGAATAACTAAACCAGTAGTTGTATCTTTGCATGAAGTTTACAGTGAAGATCCACATTCTTTTTCGCGATCGCGAATTAAAGGTTTTCTTCGGGCTGTCAAACTATTGATCTATGATCTTCGCCACCCGTTTCAAACCACTTTCAGAAAACATGTTTTTAATCAGTTTTATGCCGATTCAATTCTTGTTCATCATAACTACCAGGCAGATATTTTGACACAGTTGGGTATCATCAAAAATCGTATTCATGTATTTAATCATCCAGTTAAAATTCATTATATTAACAATAATCCGGTATCCTCCAGTAAAACCTTACGCATTGGAATGACCGGTTTTATCAACCCTGATTACGATTACAAACTTTTATTTACATTATTGGAAAGAATCAATCTCAAGTGGGAATTCTTTTGGATTGGCGGTGTCAGAACCAGCGAGCACCAACATCTTTATCATGATGTTCTAAATACCATTTATGTAAAAGGATGGCAGGATCGATTTCATATTACCGGATGGGTCAGTGAACAGGAACAGACCAGATTAATTGCAGGCCTCGATTGCGCACTTGCCCTTTTCAAAAACAGAAGTTCTTCAGACAGCGTACCCTGTATGCTTGGAGCTTTGAAACCTGTAATATCAACTTCGCTGCCGCTTTTTTATGATATCAATGAAAGTTTCAATCAAATCACTAATGATTCCAGCCCTTTAATTATTATCAATGATGATCCTGATCAGATCGTTAGTAATTTATTAAATTTAAAATTTGATAACCAGATGCTAACAGAAAAAATTGAACAGATTAAAAAGTACATATATTATTTCAGTTTCGAAAACATGGCTAAAAAATTATCCGGTTATTATCAGAAGGTAATTGACAGATGAATGTTTTATGGGATTTTCGCCTTTTCTCAAACGGTTATGGTAAGCGGGGAGTCGGAAATTACTGCCGTGCAATGGCAAATGCAGTACTGGAAAATCACTTTCCACACAAGCTCTTTGTATGGGGTGAAAAAAGTAAAATTTCTGGAATCCGTTTCAATCACCCCGTAGCATGGATTCCATATTCCCGCGGCAACTGGAAAATTGATTTGTTAACCATACCCTTGATTTCCTGGCTTTACCGAATTGATATTTTTCATTACTGGATTGCCCTGGGACCGCTATACAATATTGGAATAGCCGCATTTAACAGCGGCCGTACTATTGCTGTCGTTTATGATTTGGGAGTTGAACTCTGGAATGTTCCTTATTGTCAGACAATGAAAAAGAGCCTGTACTGGAACACTCAAAAAACACTTATCAATAAAGTTAATCATCTTATATTTATTTCGGAATCAACAAAAAAGGATTTTATTAATACTTTTCCTCAATCACAAAATGATACAGACGTTTTATATATGCCGCTTTGTGACCAATTTAAATCACATCAAAAACGTGAATCATATTTTATTACACTTGGTGGAAGTCCTCACAAAAACCTTGCCCGTACATTGAAAGCATTTTCATCCATTCATGCTTTCTATCCTGATTTCAAACTTATCGTTTTAGGGGAAATCAACAAGGATGAGGAAAGTATAAATTATTTACCTGAAAATGTATTTTTCGAGTCTGATATGACTGAATACAAAAAACATCTCAAAAAATCAAGCGGCCTGCTTTTTTGCTCAATATACGAAGGATTGGGTATTCCACCACTTGAAGCTATGGCCAATGGATGTCCGCTTCTTGTTTCTGATATCCAGTCTCATAATGAAACGTGCGGTTCTTTCGCAAAGAAAGCGAATCCTTTTAGTATAGATAGTATTGCGAATGGTATTTTGGATATAATAAAAAACAACCAATACTGGTCACAATGTGCCAGGAAAGGATTTGTGCGGTATAGGAAATTATGCAGTCATTCTGCCGGAAGATGTATTAGTTTATATGATAAAATTTCAACATAATAAACCGGATATGACAGTACCCTTATTTTCAATTGTAATTCCCACTTTCAACAGACCGGATTATTTAAAAGTCTGCCTTGAATCTTTATATGATCAGATCTCACAAGGCAACGATATTGAAGTTACAGTTGTTGATGATTTTTCCCAATCCGATTATTTTAATCAGAACCAATCCATTTGCAGTACCTTAGGATTTACTTGTATACGTCATAATGAAAATCTGGGTGTAGGTTCGACCAGAAATACCGGTATAAAATTCAGCCACGGGAAATGGATAGTTTTCCTTGATGACGACGTAAAGATAAACAAATCATGGTTTTCAAGATTGTTAACTCTTTTACCCGATCTCCCCTCTGATATTATCGGTATTGAAGGTAAAGTTGAAAGCTGTGGTCATGGAATTTGGGATAAGGAGGTAGAAAACCTTTACGGGAATAATTATCTTACCTGTAATTATTGTATTCGAAAAAAAATCCTTGATCGCGTTGGAGGATTTGATCCGTTTTTCAAAAGGTCCTGTGATGATCACGAAATTACATCCCGCATTTTACCTCATGGTAAAATTATTTTTGATCATGAATTATCTGTAACTCATCTTCCCAGAAACATTTCACTTTTCAATTATGTTATCTCATCTCCTTCGAGAATAAAACTACTGCTTGATTCTGAGTATTTCTTTTATAGAAAAGATCCCGACCGGTACTGGCAATTCCGGATCAGCCGTACGTTCTGGGGGACATTCAGCAGGATTATTTTCCGTAACATAATTAACGAAATCCGCCGTCGTAGCTTCATTTCAATTATCAAACACCCGCTCCAGTTTTTAACTCTTGTATTGAGCAGTATTATCGAACAAATCTTTTCTCTGTTCTTGATCCCCCATTTCCTGCGTTCCTGGATAAATGATGGCAGTGGATTAACATGCAATGATTTCGATGCTTCAGAAACAGCCCTTTTATGGAAAACTGATGTTTCTTCAACAAAAACGCTTAAACTTAAACCCCACCTTTTTCACTCACTTTTTTTTAATTTTAATAAAAAACCCGTATACGATTTACAGTATACTTTACATAACGTGTCCCGCTTTTCATCAATTGAATCGGCCATCTTCTTTCTTAGAATAGATGACCTTTTTCTTGATAAAACAGATCTGGTTTCTGATTTTTGTAAAATTATGAAAAACCACGACATACCTTATCTTGCAGCGATTACCGGAAATGATTTAAAAAATCCTGACAACCATTACTTAATAGAAAAAATCAAAGAAAGCAATGGTGAACCGGCACTGCACGGTTTCTCACATAGCGGCAAATTCGGTCCGTTCAATAGTGAGATTCTACAATTGCGATACAGTGACCTGGATGAAAAAATTGACGATATCCCATTAAAAAATTTACCTTTTGCATTTATTCCGCCATTCAATTCTATTGGACCACAACAAATACTATTTCTTTCAAAAAGGTTCAGGGTAATTTGTGGGGGCCCTGAAACTGCAAGATTCACCGGGCGACACTGCGGACCAGTTTCCCTGAAAAACAATAGCTGGTATTTCCCATCATTTTACCCTTTTTATGCGAATTCAGGGTTTCTGCTAAAAAGAAACTTGTTAACAAAAGCAAATATTTATAAAGCATTTATATGTATCACTTTACATTTTCCCGAAGAAGCAAAAGACGGTTTCAAAAATCTTGAGACACTTTTATCCAGTTTTCCAAGTCGGCCACTTCCATGGAATTTTTTCCTGAAACAAAAGGATAACCATTGATAATCTGGTTCGCAGCACATATCCCCGCAAACTCCTCTGGAGGTGTTAACAGATCAATTTCTGAATTTTCCAAAAACCTGAAAATTTTTGGACATGCAACAAAGATTATCTACAAAAAACAGCATGAAAATCTTTTCTTTTTTTCGATTAAAATTGCCTTTCATCTCTGTTTCAGTTTTAAAAATCCTCCTGACTGGATTATTGCACGTTCTACTGATGGCCTTTTCTGCTCCATCCTTTGTAAATTGCTCAATTTCAAAACCAAAACAGCACTCCATAGTCATGGGTGGGAAGAAAAGGTATATGAGCTGGAAAAACTGATTCCCGGAAAACTCGTAAACAATCCAACTACCTGTAAAGCACGGTTTTTACGGTTCCCGCTGTTGAGACTGAATTTAAATCTTTCATCACTTTGTCTTACCGGTACAGTTGAAGAAGCACGCTGGATTAAAGGCCGTTATCCATCTGCCAAAAATAAAATCAAATTAATCACAAACGGAACTGATCTCCAGGTTGGACCATACTGGGCTCATAAGACTTTCTTGCCTTACAATTTTTTAATCGTAGGCGGTTATACCTGGAAAAAAAACATTCAGTACGGAATAAACCTTTTCATTAATATTCATAAATCATTGCCTCAATCACGCCTGTTTCTGATCGGTACAGGTAAATCTGATTCATTTTACAGATATATAAATTCTTTTAAAGATTCAGTTACAGTGATTGAAGAAGAACCGCTGGACAGTATGCAAAAATGGTATGTTACCTGTCCCTTTTTAATTTCAACATCGCGTTATGAAGGTGGATACTCTTTAGCCATACTTGAAGCGCTTTCAAGGGGTGCGATCGTATTTTCAACATCAATCCCTTCAACAAGAGAATTCATTACAGATTTCTCCAATGGTATTCTTCTTACAGGAACAGATGAACAATCCGATGCACAAAAGATCATGCGTGTGATTCATGAGGACAATCTCATTCGTAAAATCAGCATAAATGCATGGAAAAAAGCATCCAGGTATTCATGGAAAAGGCAAAGCTTACGACTGGAAAAACTGTTATTGAATTATTAACCGGCAAGAAATTTCATGCTCTTTACTTCTTTATTTGCCAGGCGGACCCCACCAGCTTTAGAGCCTTTTATCAGATAATCCTTAATAAAAAAACTCTCTTCAAGAACTTTTAATCTTGGTTTGGGTTTGTATTCAACATGAATTATACCATTACAATCAGTTGTAAGTTTAACAACAGTACAATTTTCAGGAACAAGTGAATAACCTTTATTAAGAATGAATTTTTCGATTCTGCATCTTTTTATGTAAGGGAATCCTGTCTTGTTATCTTTAAATAGAACAGTAAAAACCTGCTCTTTGTCAACAAAGCCGCAAAAAAGCATGCCTTTATCAACAAACATCTTATCGGGGACATCAATTACTGAATAAGTACCGGTTTTTCTAATCACAAGAACCCTGTCGTAAACAGAAACATCAAAAAGCTGATTACCATTCACCTCATAACCCAGATACCCGGTATCCCTGTCATATCTGAGTTTAAGATTACGTTGTGCGGCTTCTCTTACATCAACTTTTTCAAAAGATACAAGTTTTGTGCGCCGCGGATACTGTGCCTTGTATTTTCCGATTATTCCCTGCAAACATGAAATTGAATAGTCAACAATTGAGGCAAGGTTGGCTTTAATCTCTTTAAGCCGGTTGTTGATTTCCTGCATCTCTTTTTTAGCACGGTTTATATCATACGCACTTATTCTTCTTATTGGTATTTTCAATAGAGTTTCTATATCTTCTACAGTAACTTCTCTTCGAATTTGAAGTTTGAATGGTTCCAATCCATCAAACACAGCCTTTATTACAGCTTGTGAAGTTGTTTTATTTTCTATTTTTTTGTAAATTCTGTTTTCTATAAAAATCTGCTCAAGAGTTTTAGCATGCATTTTATCTTTTAGCTGCCGTTCTTCAAGTTTGAGTTCAGCAGTAAGGATTTCCACAAGCTGATTTGCATTGTGTTGTATCACTTCTGATACGCTCATACACACAGGCTTTTGGTCATTAATAACCATCAGATTTACAGAAATTGAATTTTCACATTCTGTAAACGCATATAATGCGTCTATTACTTCTCTTGCATGAACACCCCTTGCCAATCGGATTTCTATTTCAACCTTTTCGGCTGTATAATCACTTATTCCTGCTATTTTTAATTTGCCTTTTTTGGCGGCATTTTCGATAGAATTAATAATTGATTCGGTTGTAGAACCATAAGGTATTTCTCTGACAACAATGCGTTTTGAATCACTTGCATCAAGTTTCGCCCGTACCAGTATTTTTCCATTACCATCCTGATATTCAGAAACATCAGCAAAACCACCTGTAATAAAATCCGGATACAAGAGGAGCTGTTCATTTTGAAGGTATGCGATTTCTGCCTCCAAAAGCTCAATTAAATTATGAGGCATTACTTTTGTAGACATTCCAACAGCAATACCTTCTGCTCCAAGCGCAAGCAGTACGGGCAATTTTGCAGGAAGTGTTACAGGTTCCCTGTTTCGTCCATCATATGAATCATCAAACTCTGTAATCTGAGGATCAAACAGCGTTTCTTTAGCTAAGGGAGTAAGCCTGCATTCAATATATCGTACTGCGGATGCAGGGTCACCAGTATAAATATTTCCGAAATTCCCCTGTTTTTCGATAAACAGATCTTTATTTGCAAGCGAAACCAGGGCATCACCGATTGATGCATCTCCATGCGGATGATACCTCATACAGGAACCAACAACATTAGCTACCTTGTGGAATTTTCCATCATCCATTTCAAACAATGTGTGAAGTATACGTCGTTGAACTGGTTTTAATCCATCTTTAACATCGGGAATAGCACGCTCTTTTATAACATAAGAAGCATATTCCATAAAATTGACATCGTATAACTTTTTAACATACGCCATTATATAAGGTTCTCCATGATATATTCACGACGTTGTGGAGTGTTTTTACCCATATAAAACCTCAACGTACCCGGAACATTTTTAACAGATTTAACATTGACTTCAATTAATCTCATGTTCTCACCAATAAACTGGCCAAACTCTTTTGGCGAAATTTCACCCAGCCCTTTAAACCGTGTTACCTCCGGGTTCCGAATCTCTTTTATTGCAATGTTCCGTTCTTTTTCATTGTAACAATATCTTGTTTCCTTTTTATTCCTTACCCTGAACAGCGGAGTTTCAAGAATAAAAACATGGCCTGCAACAACAAGTTCTTCAAAGTAACTAAGGAAAAATGTCAACAGCAGATTCCTGATATGAAAACCATCGACATCAGCATCAGTAGCCAGAACGATACGGTTATACCTGAGATTCTCTATATCCTCTTCAATACCTAAGGCCATCATCATATTATACAGCTCTTCATTCTGATAAATAGCAGCCCTGTTTCGACCAAACACATTCTGGATTTTGCCTCTTAATGTAAAAATCGCCTGTGTCATCACATCACGGGCAGAAATAATAGACCCGCCGGCTGATTGCCCTTCGGTTAAAAAAATAGTCGATTTTTCGCCTTTTGCCCCATTTGTAAGATGATACTTACAGTCGTGAAGATTTGGATTCTTAATTTCAATTCTTTTGGCAGCTTCCTTGGCTTCTTTCTTTACAGCATTCAATTCGGTTCTCAGTTTTTCATTCTGAATTATCTTGGATTCCAATTGACGTGATGCATCAGCGTTTTTATGAAGAAAATCAACTACACCAGACCTTACTTCAGACACGATCCAGCTTCGTATTTCGGTATTACCAAGTTTGTTCTTTGTTTGTGATTCAAATATCGGATTTTTCAGTTTTATTGCAATTGCTCCACCAATACCATCCCTGACATCCACGCCACTATAATTTTTCTTGAAAAATTCATTTATTCCCTTGAGAATACCCTCTCTGAATGCACTTAGATGAGTCCCGCCATCAGAGGTATACTGTCCGTTAACAAATGAAAAGTAGGTTTCACCATATGTTTGTGTATGAGTGAATGAAAATTCGATTTGTTTACCTTTATAATGTACTAATTTATAAACAGTTTTATCACCGACTTCATTTTCCAACAGATCAAGCAAACCGTTTCTGGATTCAAATTTCTGCTTGCCAAAATATAATCTTAAACCTGAATTGAGATAAGCATAATTCCACAAGCGCTTCTCAATGTACTCATAATTGAATTCATAATCATTAAATATCCCGCTATCCGGAATAAATTCAACATAAGTCCCGTTTGCCTGATTTGCTTTTCCCCTTTTTTTGGATTTCAGGTCTCCTCTTGAAAAAACAGCCTCGGAATATTGTCCATCCCTGTACGAAATAACTTTAAAATGACTGGAAAGTGCATTTACAGCTTTTGTCCCTACGCCGTTTAATCCGACACTGAACTGAAATACATCATCATTATATTTTGCCCCTGTATTGATCGTCGATACACAATCTATAACCTTCCCTAATGGAATTCCGCGGCCATAATCCCTTATCGAGACAACCCCTTTATTTATGTTTACTTCAATTTTTTTTCCATACCCCATTATAAATTCATCAATTGCATTATCGATAACCTCTTTAAGCAGCACATAAATTCCATCATCAGGATTTGATCCATCACCCAAACGGCCTATATACATACCTGTTCGCAAACGAATATGCTCAAGAGAACTAAGTGTCTTTATTTTACTTTCATCGTAAATGGCTGGTTTTGCATTTTTGTTCATACCATTAATTTATTCTTGAAATGATTTAGAGTGGATAAGAAAACTGTTAATATACTGGCAACGTTTAAATTCAGGCAGTTATTCAACAACATAGAGTCATAATATACATATATTGGCAAGTTCTCACAAGCGGCTCAAAGTAAGTATTGTATAGTTCACACATCTTCAATACTACATATAGACAGCAGTTTCAATCAATTAAATACAATGATATTTCGTAACTTATGTATTAATATTGGAAATTATAACCTCGAAACAGTTAATTTTCCATACAAAACAATTTTCATAAAATCATGAAAAGGAATTCTTTCGTTACCACGCCTGTCTGAAGTCAAACATGACTTAAATGAATCATTGTTACTCATTAAAGAACTGAATCTGGCACAGAGGTTGTTTTATTATAGTAACAGAAGTTTCATCCCTACAGGAGAGGTCTATGAGTATCTTAAAAAACAAAGTTGCACTTATCACCGGTGGAGTTTCTGGTATTGGTGAAGCAGCGGTAAAAGTTTTTGCAAAAGAGGGAGCTCGTATCGTAATAGCAGATATAAAGGAAAACGGTAATAATCTTTTACGAGTAATTCAGGAGCTTGGAAGTGAAGGGATTTATATTCAAACAGATATAAGTGATCCCGGTTCAGTTTCCGACCTGGTTGAAAATGCTGTTAATCATTTTGGAAAACTGGATTGTGCTTTTAACAATGCAGGTATTGAAGGTCAACAGGCTGAAACAACAGAGTGCACGAATGAAAACTGGGATAAAGTCATAAAGATTAATTTGACAGGTTTATGGTATTGCATGAAATACGAACTTAAACAAATGCTCAAACAGGGCAGTGGAGCAATTGTCAACACCTCTTCTGCAGCCGGCCTTGTAGGTTTTACACAACTGCCTGCTTATGTTGCAAGCAAACATGGTGTTAACGGTTTAACTAAAGCGTCAGCACTTGAATATGCACAAAAAGGTATAAGGATAAATGCGGTCTGCCCAGGTGTTATCCATACAGCCATGGTCGACCGTGTTACTCATAAAGACCCCATAAAAGTCAAACAATATGTTGACATGGAACCAATTGGACGTATGGGAACCACTAAAGAAATTGCAGATACAGCTGCATGGCTATGCTCCGATCTGGCTTCATTTATTACAGGACAGGCAATCGCCGTAGACGGTGGATTAACATCTAGATAATTCAAGGCAAACAGAGGTAAGGGGAACGATTCAGGCATGGAAAGTCAAAATCGTATTTTGTTTTGAAATCTGATAATATTCAAAAAAAGATTTCAACACAAAAGAATCTGTTTGCCTTTAAATAAATATCCGGATCGACTCTGTTTCCCCTGTTTCATGGTTCGATTCCGATTCCGATTCCGAATTCCGACCCCGAAAAGAAACAGATAGATATGACCTTCACAGTCATAAAAACCGTTTCCGGGGTAGTGCGGCACTCACAGCTTACCATAAATTAATCGTGTCCATTTAAGTTATTTGCTTTTAACTTAAAGTTCTTTAAGCTCTCTTTTTTTCTTTATTATCAGGATTTTAAATCCGTGCACTCTGTATTCTTCATCGCTTTATCAAGATCATTTTCTCTGTTACAAATCTAATTTTTCTTTATCAAAAAACCTCAATACCGACTCGCAAAACGGATCTTTTATCGCGGCTGTCTATAAAACCATAAGGATTACCATATATGAAATGTGTGAATATACCCAGATTCATACCGGTGCTTCCAAGTAAACGATTAACACCAGATTTCAATGATAACGTGTACGTTTTATTAATTACCGGATATTTTACAGTTTTCTCTGCCAAATGTTTTCCACTATCAAAATATATTTTCCCCTCCGATTTGACTTTGCCATTAAAGATCACTCGGTTGAAAAAAGACAGATATACCCTGTTTTTTTCCCAAAAGGGGTGTTCCCACTGAAAACCACCATTAAACCCATATCCATGTGTCAATTTTTTACCAGTAAGTTCAGGTGTATTTTTCGACAAAAAGTAAAAATTAACCCCTACTTGTGTTAAAAAAAGTCCAGATAACAGATCCTGCCGATAGCTGGCAGCCCAGTTAATGGAATTCAGTACCATTGTTCTGTATTTATGATCATAGATCAATTCATAAGCTTTTTCTGTTTCCTCAAAAATACCCATTGTAGGATGTGCACTCTCATGAAACAGGTTTATATTCAAGTTTACCTGTTTTGTTGCGGTTTCGTGCGATAAAATTAAATAATCCATAATTGCGGTACCCCGCCAGTTATGATTGGGAAATATTTTTTGATTAAACCGCGATTCATTTCGAATCTCAACCATACCACCTAAACAGATCTGTTTCCAACAAACATGTTGTCCAATATTTAGCAGCGGTGTTTTCTCCGATGTAACAACTATTGCACTACGGATAAAGTCCGGGTCTGCATACAGTATATTTCTACAATATGTTAAACCAAAAAGCATTAATACATGAATAAAAATTTTAGCTGAATACCAGTTTTTCATAATAATTTTTAATTCTTTTCATTCCTCAAGATAAAATTCTTTCTTACGATAATTAATACGCGAAAATTCTAACTGAGTATAAATCTCTACGATCATTTCCTGATACACTTATGCAACTTAATAAGCAAAAGTCTTCATGAATTACCTGGCATTTCCGCTTCAAGTCTGCTTCTGCCCTGTTTCATTTTTTTTAACATATAATTTTGAATCTATTTTAGTAGGGATCTACAAAAAATTGAAAAAAGGTTCCTTCTCCAAAGAGTATATATATTAAATTACCCGAAATGAAACAGAAACTGTAAGGTACTTATCCCTTTTAAAATTTATATTTCCAGTCAAATTAATAAAAAGGTTCTCCGGAAAAAACAACATTAAATTTATATATATTCTTAATAAAAACTGGTTAACATTATTTTATTATTCAATTTTATTAAATAATATTGTATACTAAAAATTATATTTTATTAAATCGATTAAATTAAGTTGCTGGCACAAGTATTATTTCTTGTTCACCTTGCAAAATCAGCCTTTTTATTAATCATATGAGAAAATCATACATTATCAGTTTTAATTACAAGGGCCTTGAAAGTGACCTTTCTGTAATAAACCTGCTGAAATATTCAATATGAAAGGAACTGTATGAACCCGTTAAGATATTTCTTGTCTGGATGTGTATTTATTCCGTTTTTATTACTATTTAACTGTTCACTTCCTTCCGACACAGAGCCTGCTAAATGGCAGGTTTATATGGAAATACCAGTTACGGAAGAACGGTTTAATGCCCGCGATCTGCTTTCAGATGATATGGTTCCAGGCTTTGAATTGAGCTTTGGAAACAGTGATTCCAGCGACACTATAACTTTGATAAAAACAGACACCCTGTTTTATATGATCGAGCAGGAAATGGTTACTGCAGACAGCAGTATCCAGGAAGAAAAGCTTGGAGCAATTACTCTTGAAAATACCCCGGTCATAGATGTCATGTTTGCACTTCTCGAAGAAAACAATAAAGATACATTGATTGGTGTTCCTCTTCCCTTTGAAGTACCGATCGATCAATCGACAATTGAACCTCTTGATGGTGTGCAATCAGTTATCTTCGACGATTCTTCAATACCGTTGGAAATTACTGTTACAAACACATCCGATAATGTCGACCTCCATGACATTCGTGTATCTATACTTGATTATGAAAACATGCTGGGGCAAATTACAGTACCCTTATTAGAATCAGGTTTATCAGAAATAAAGTCATTTTCAATTGCAAATAAGACTGTCAGGGATTCAGTTACAATATCGGTTCAGGCAACGATTCCTGAAGGTTCGGTGGTAAATCTTGATGATGGAATAGAAGTAATGTTTTCACTTGATGGGCTTGCAGCCGCTGAAGCAATTATAAGTGATACGATGATAAACTATTCGGATATTTTCACTGGAAGCTTCGGCCTTGCGGATCAGATTGCACTTGATGCGA
>Ga0079223_10000372_pt1 | contig 22029 bp, 20 predicted proteins | sample Stecom2011_FD_75072 | JGI IMG/M metagenome (GOLD analysis project Ga0079223, IMG submission 75072) | Agricultural soil microbial communities from Utah to study Nitrogen management - Steer compost 2011 | ecosystem: Environmental > Terrestrial > Soil > Agricultural land | place: USA: Utah...
CCGGGTATGATCCACCAAAACAGACACGCATCCGCAACGGGAGGAAAGGTTTGGCAGCACAGAAGATCACGGTGATAAAAAACGACCACACCGGCAAAGAGGTGTGGCGTTATGAGGGCAGGGTGCTTCAGCAGACGGACACCTGCGTGCAGCTAGAGGCGCTCTTTGACCGCGACGACATGGACCTCGGCTATGCCCGCCTCCGGCGCGGCGACCGCTTCGTCGAGTGGTTCTACACCGACCGCTGGTACAGCATCTTCCAGATCCACGACGCCGAGGACGACGCGATCAAGGGCTGGTACTGCAACTTCTCCCGCCCGGCGAGCATCGCCAACGGGTGTGTCGCAGCAGACGACCTCGCGCTGGATCTGTTCGTCTACCCCGACGGGCGCACGCTGCTGCTCGACCAGGACGAGTTCGACGCCCTGCCGATCACCGATCCTGTGCGTGATGCGGTGCTGGCTGCGCTGGAGGAGCTTCAGGCCCGAGTTGCGGCGCAGAAGCCGCCGTTCGACCGGATTGCGCCATAGCCTCGTGCTGGCGCTGGCGGTCAAACCACAGCGCAAACGCGGCGAGGGCGGTCGAGATGGCGATGATGAATGCCGCCAGCCGGAACGTGCCCGTGACACCGGCGACAAGCGCCTCCGGCGGCGCGGTCGTCACGTCCGCCGAGATAGACAGCGCGCTGTTCGCCACGACGATGGTCGTCAGCACCGCGCCCGCCAGCGGAATGCCGGATGTCTGCCCCAGCGTGCGCGAGAGCGACAGCAGGCCCGAGGCCACACCCAGCCGGTGCTTCGGCGCGGTGCCCATGATGGCGCTGTTGTTCGGCGAGTTGAACATCCCCACGCCGATGCCGAGCGGGGCCATGCGCAGGATGTAGCCCAGCATGGTCGTCTCGACGGTCAGCGTGCTCAGGGCGAGGCAGCCCAGCACGATCACGACCAGCCCGATCAGGCTGATCACACGGGAGCCAAAGCGGTCGGAGAGCGCGCCGGAGGCCGGCGCGACCAGCCCCATGCTCACCGGGAAGACGGCCATCAGCAGGCCGACCTGCTCGGTCGGGTAGCCCTTCACCAGTTCCAGGTAGAAGGGGATGATGAACTGCCCGCCGATCATCACGAACACGAGCAGGCCCATCAGCAGGTTCACGCCGAACAGCACGTTCTTAAACAAGCCTAGCTCGATCATCGGGTCCTGCACGCGCGACTCGACGAGCACAAACAGGAGCAGCCCCACGACTGCCGTCGCCAGCAGGCCGAGCACGAGCGGCGTGCTGAAGCCCATATCCTGCCCCAGCGTCATGCCCAGCGCATAGCTGCCGACCGTCACGAACATGATCGCCGCCCCGACGATGTCGAAGCGCTTCGCCGCCTCGTCACGCGCCAGCGTCGGGATGACCCTGTGCACGATGAAGGCCGCGAGGATGCCAATCGGCACGTTGACCAGGAACACCGAGCGCCAGCCGATGGTGCCGATCAGCAGGCCGCCGACCGTCGGGCCGAGTGCAATGCCGACCGCCACGATGCCGCCGCCGATGCCGAGCGCCCGCCCGCGCTCCTCCGGCGGGAAGACCTCGGTGATGATGGCCGTGCCAAGCGCCGTCAGCATCACCGCACCGACGCCCTGCACCGCGCGAAAGGCGATCAGCCAGCCGACCGTCGGCGCAAGCCCGCACAGCAGCGAGCCGATGGTAAAGATGACCAGGCCGATGTTGTACAGCTTCTTCTTGCCGAGCATGTCGCCGAGGCGTGCCACGCTCAGCATAAGCGTCGTGATGACAAGCAGGTAGCTCAGCACCACCCACTGCACGGTGGCGAAGTCGGTGTTGAGCGCCCGCACGAGCGTGGGCAGCGACACGTTGACAATGCTGGCGTCCAGCGTGGACATCAGCATGCCCATGCCGATGCCGAGCAGCGCCCACCACTTGCGAGAGGCAAGATCGTTCTCATACGCTGTCATGGGTTCCCCTCCGCATCGACCTCACCTAGTGGGCCGCGGCCCGGCGCTCGGCGCGGCGGATGCGCCAGCGCAGGAACATGACGATGCCGGTCAGCGCGATGATCGCCGCCAGCCAGGGCAGGAGCACGGCCAGCAACGCGGTCACGGCTGACAGCACGTCCTCGATGGTGCTCACAACCGGGTTGCCGAGGCCCGCCGTCGTGACCGTCACCGCCGGGCGTGCCATCGTCTTGGCCGCATGGACACCGCCAGCAACCAGCAGGCCCAGCACGAGCGACAGCACGGGGCTGAGTTCCGTCACGACGTTGGCGCTCGCGGCAAACAGCACCGCACCCGCCGCCGGGCGGATCACGGTGTTGATCACGTCGTTGGCCGTGTCCACCGCCGGAATTTTATCAACCAGTACCTCGATGAGCGTCAGCACGGCCAGCGTGCCGATCACCCACCAGCTACCCATCACGTCAAAGGGCGGGTTCAGTTCGAACAGGCCCAGGCGCGTGCAAACCGCCACGATCAAGAGCGGCAGGTATGCGTTCAGCCCGGCGCTGGCCGAGAGCCCAAATGCGGAAAAAACGTCTACCATCTCTTCTGATTCCTCATGTTATCAGCATGCTTCGCTAAATGCTGAAGCCATCCCACGAACCAAAAATAGCGAATCGCAGCGCGTCGATGCCACCGATCAGCACAAACGTCGCGGCGACGGCGAGCAGGAACAGCGGCAGCGCCTCGGTGACGGTGCGGGCGCGGTTCTCGCGGCCCAGCAGCGTTGTGACAATCACCGTCATCGTCGCGGACAGGATCACCACGACGCCAACGGCGCTCAAAAAGGCGAGCGGGTACAGAAAGACCGGCAACTCGCTGTAGACCATTGCAATCAGCACCGCGCCGATGCCGTACAGCACGCCAAGCTGCCCCCAGCGGTCGAGCGTCGGCTCGTTCGTCGCATCCGCCCATACCGTCGAGTTGAGGATCGGCAGGATGAGCGAGGCCATCGTAATGCCGTGAAACATGCCGGTCGTCACCCGCAGGAAGTTTGTCGGCTCCCACAGGCGCGGGATGCCCTCGCCGGGCAGCAGGTGCGCAAACGAGTTCGCCCCGTCGATGCCCCACCAGGCCGTCGCCAGCAGCATCACCGCGATCATCGGCAGCGGCGGGAAGCCGGCCGCCCGCCGCCGCCCGAACAGCACGCCCGGCCCGAACAGCCCGACCATCACGCCGAGGAACGTGCCGGAACAGCGTGCGCACAGCGGCACGGCCCGCCCGCCCGGCAAGTGGAACGAACGCGCATCGATGCGGTGGCACACGGCATAGCCGATAGCGTCCGCCTTGCCGAGCAGCCCGTCCGGCGTGAGCATCAGCCAGACGGCGAGTACCACGACGAGCACGACAACCGCGATCCACAGCAGGCGGCTGTCAGGCGCAGGGCGCGCTTCGGAGTGGGAGGTCAGGTTGGTATGCCGGGTGTCAAAATCAGACATAGATTAAACCGCCACTGGCGGCGGCAGGCTCGGTGTACGAGTTTCAGGCTGCGGGCAGATTATAGTTGCCCGGTGCGGTTGGCGGCAAGAAGAGGGAGGGCTCTGCCGGGCAATGAATTACCCGGGTGGCAGGCGGCAATTCGCTGCTTCGGCTCTCCTCTGCCGCCGCCCTCCACCCCTCTGCCAGTGATCGCCCGCAATCTCTCTACGTCCCTTGCAAAGGGGGAGTTGCAGGGCGGCTGCGCCGCCCTGACTCCCCTCTGACGCTGCTTCACAGCGCCATCTCAAGCTATACGACAGGATTAAACGTGCAGTTGGCTGCGCCAACTGCTAGCGAGAAATCGCCCTGCGATTTCTTTACACCTCCCCCTTGCAAAGGGGAGGTTGGGGTTCCACCCAAAAAGCAAAAAGCCGCGGAAGATCACCCCCGCGGCTCTACTGTTCCGCCTCTACCGCTACGCGACGGCTATCTCATAGTCGTCGCGCATAAGCTCAAGGAACTCGTTGCGATCCACCGTTTCCTGCTCCAGCAGGACTTCCGCCAGGCGCACCATCTTGTCGCGGTGCTCCAGCAGGATGGTCTTCGCGCGGAGGTAGCACTCGTTCACGATGCGCGCAACCTCCTCGTCGATGTCGCGCGCGGTCTGCTCGCTGTAATCACGCGGCTCGCCGAGCGCCCGCCCCAGGAACACCTGGGTGTGGTCCTCACCGTAGACGCTCAGGCCGAGGCGCTCGCTCATGCCGTAGCGCGTCACCATTGCGCGGGCGATGCTTGTCGTGCGCTCCAGGTCATTGCTGGCCCCGGTTGTGACGCGCTGGAAGGTGATCTCCTCAGCCGCACGCCCGCCAAGCAGCCCGGTGATCATGTCCTCAAGCTGCTCCCGGCTCAACAGACCGCTGTCCATGCTCTCCGGCAGCGACATTGTGAAGCCGCCCGCCTGCCCGCGCGGGATAATGGTGATCTTGTGCACCGGGTCGGAGTACTCCAGGTGGTGCATCACGACGGCGTGCCCCGCCTCGTGGTACGCGACAATCTGCTTCTCCTCCGGGCTGACGACCCGCGAGCGGCGCTCTGGCCCGGCAATGATCTTCTCCATCGCGTCCTGCATCTCCTGCATGCCGATGCCCTTCAGGCCGCGCTGCGCGGCGAGGATGGCCGCCTCGTTGACCAGGTTCTCGATATCCGCACCTGAGAAGCCCGGCGTGAGCTTCGCCACCACCCGCAGGTCAACATCGGGCAGGAGCGGCTTGCCGCGCGTATGCACAGCGAGGATCTCCTCCCGCCCGCGCACATCGGGCCGGCTGATGTACACCTTGCGGTCGAAACGACCGGGACGCATGAGCGCCGGGTCGAGCACGTCGGCACGGTTCGTCGCGGCGATCACGATGATGTTGGTGTCGTTGTCAAAGCCGTCCATCTCGACGAGGATCTGGTTCAGCGTCTGCTCGCGCTCGTCGTGCCCGCCGCCCAGGCCAGTGCCGCGCATCCGGCCTACCGCGTCGATCTCGTCCACAAAGACGATACACGGGGCAACCTGCTTGGCCTTGTCGAACAGGTCGCGCACGCGGCTCGCGCCGACGCCGACGAACATCTCGACAAACTCCGAGCCGGAAATGCTCAGGAACGGCACGCCCGCCTCCCCGGCAATAGCGCGGGCGAGCAGCGTCTTGCCGGTGCCCGGCGGGCCGATCATCAGCACGCCCTTGGGCACGCGCGCCCCGAGCCGGATGAACTTCTCCGGCTCTTTAAGGAACTCAACAATCTCCGCGACCTCGTGCTTGGACTCCTCCATCCCGGCCACGTCGTCAAAGGTTACGACCGGCTGGTCGATGTTCACGACTTTGGCGCGGGTACGCCCGAAGCTCATGGCCTGATCCTGGCTGCCGCGCATCGAGCGCAGCATCGAGAAGGCAAACCAGCCGATAATCAGCAGGGGGACGATGGTAAACAGCGCGTTCCCCAGCAGGGAGGACACACCCGGCCCGACGAACGTCACATCTACCGCGTTCAGGGCTTCTGCGGGGACTTCCAGCAAACTCAGGGTTTCATACAGGCTGGCGTCCGGGTCTTTATTGGTGCGGAGCACCCGCCCGTCCACAAGCTCAACCGCTACGTCGTCTCCACGTACCGTCATCCGGGCGACTTCGCCCTCACGTACCAGTCTGGCAAGCTCCGGCATGGGGAGTTGTTCACTCTGAGAAAAAAGCCGGCCGCCGATGAACTGCAGCCCAATAATCAGTGCTATCACCAGGCCGACGATCAGCAAGCCGCGCGTCCAGCTCGTTGTATTGTTTGGTTGACTATCCACAAGACACCCTCAATGCCGCAGGGCTACTGCGGCTTACGAGTAAATCTGATATTTGTTCTCTGAAAAAGTGTACCACAAACGGTACAGGCAATCACGCGACTTTTCACCTACGGGAACAAGTCGGGCGGCTGGCGGCGTCTTCATTATAAAGGCGGGGGGCGCGTCGAAAGTGTGCCCGTATCTGGCGGCGTGTTACAATCAACCGCGCTGGACAGGTACGGCTATCATAAGCAGGTGCCCGAGCTATTATTTATCGGACAGGTACGATCGATGAGTGAAGGACCCACGCAGAACCCACTGACCGCCCCCGAGGCCCAAGAGGAGCCCACGCAGGAAAACGTGCCGGTGCCAGCGGATGAGCAGCCGACGCAGGACTTCCCGCGGCGGGACTGGGCGGACTACCCGGCTTATCAATACGGGCCGCCCCCGCCGCCGCGCCCGCGCCGCCGCCGCAAGAAGCGCCGCTCTACGTTCTGGTCGGTGCTATGGACCGGCACGAAGATCGGCTGCGCGGGCCTGGCGATGATCCTCGCCGCCCTGCTCGGCGCGGGATTGATCGCCGGGGTGGTGTGGTACAACTCGCTTGCCGCCGAACTCAGCGAAGACCTCGCCAAGCTGGACTCGATGGAGGGCGTCGAGGACTTCGAGACAACGCGCATCTACGACCGCAACCATGAAGTCCTGCTATACGAGGTGTTCAACGAGGGGCGGCGCACGGAAGTGCCGCTCGACCGCATCCCGATCAAACTGCGTCTCGCCACCATCGCCACCGAGGACGACTCCTTCTACGAGAACCCCGGCTTCGACCCGCCTTCTATCATGCGGGCGGCCTGGCAGTGGTATCAGGAAGGCGAGATTGTCTCCGGCGGCAGCACCATCACACAGCAGCTTGTGCGCCAGATCGTGTTCGACTACGAGGAGCGCACCGAGCAGACCCTGCGGCGCAAGCTGAAGGAAGTCGCGCTCGCCTGGGTGATGACGCAGAAATACGAGAAGGACGAAATCCTCGAGCTGTACCTGAACGAGGTCTACTACGGCAACCTCGCCTACGGCATCGAGGAGGCGGCAAACGTCTACTTCGACAAGTCTGCGAGCGAACTCACGCTCGCCGAGGCGAGCTTCCTCGCGGGGCTGCCGCAGTCCCCGGCGACGTACGACCCGTACAACAACTTCAGCGCGGCGAAGGCCCGCCAGCGGCAGGTGCTCGACCTGATGGTGCGGCACGGCTATCTGTCACTGGAGGAGGCCGACGAGGCGTTTAACCAGCCGCCGCTCTCGGTGAGCGACCTCGCCAGCCCGAACATCTCGCTGGAGGCCCCGCACTTTACCGTCGAGGTGCGCCGCCAGCTCGCCGAACTGCCCGGCATCGACCCGGACATGATCGCGCGGGGCGGGCTGATCGTCACCACGACGATCGACATGGACATGCAGGCGCTCGCGGAGCGCATCGTCGCCGAGCACATCGCGGAGAACGGCCCCGAGTACAACATGACCAACGCCGCCCTCGTCGCCATGCACCCGGTCACTGGCGAGGTGCTGGCGATGGTCGGCAGCGTGGACTATGAGAACGAGGCCATCGACGGCCAGGTGAACAACATCCTCTCGCTGCACCAGCCGGGCAGCACGATCAAGCCGCTCACGTATGCTGCCGCCTTCGAGCGCGGCTGGACCGCCGCCGACGTGATCTGGGATGTGCCGATGGCGTACACCACCCCGACCGGCCAGTACGAGCCGCGCAACTACGATGGCCGCTTCCACGGGCCGGTGCGCCTGCGTGACGCGCTGGCGAACTCCTACAACATCCCGGCGGTGGAGCTTCTGAGCGAGATCGGCGTGGAAAGCCTGCTGGAGATTGCGCGGCGGTTCGGCATTGAGAGCCTGGCGATGGACCCGGCGCAGTACGGGCTGGCGCTGACGCTCGGCGGCGGCGAGGTCACGCCGCTGGAGATGACACAGGCCTTCAGCGTGTTCGCCAACGGGGGCCACCGTGTCGAGCCGCGCTACATCCTGCGCGTAGAGGACAACAACGGCAACGTGCTTTACGAAGCGCCGGATGCGCTTGGCGAGCAGGTGCTGGACGAGCGCATCGCCTACCTCATAACGAGCATCCTGGAGGACAACGACGCCCGCACGCCCGCGATGGGCGCCGACTCGCCGCTCCGGCTGGAGTTCCCGGCGGCGGCCAAGACGGGCACGACGAACGACTACCGCGACAACTGGACCATCGGCTACACGCCGCACCTCGTCGTGACGGTATGGACGGGCAACACGGACAACTCGCCGATGGCGGAGGGCACGTCCGGACTGACGGGCGCAGCCCCCATCTGGCATGACTTTATGACCGAAGCCTACGCGCTGCCGGGGCTGGAGGAGATCATCGCCGTGCCCGGCACGCCCCCGCTGCGCTCCGACTTCCCGGTGCCGCCGCGCGTCGAGAACCGGCAGGTGTGCGTGCTCTCCTCGCTGAGAGACCCCGCGCCCGCCGAGGAAGGCTGCCCGGCTCAGCGCCCGGAGTGGTTCCTGGTAGGCGGCACGGACCCGAACATCCCGCCCACAGAGGTCCCCACGCCGACGCCCGTGCCAACCCGCGCACCGGAGCCGGGCGAGGAGGGGCCGGGCGAGCCGCTGCCGCCGGTGCGGGAGGCGGTCGGGCCGGGCCTCGTGAAGATCGGCGTGATGCCGCTTGAGGAAGAACAGCAGGCGCGCATCGTCGAAATCATGGCCGAGGTATGGGACGCGCTGCCGACGGGCACGCCTCAGCCCGCCCCGCCGCTCTACTGCGAGGTTCCGCAGGAGATCGCGGATGCGGAAGGGGTGAGCTTCCAGTTGTTCATCACCGCCCCGCGTGACCCGGCGGACGCCGTTCGCGCGCGCAACTGGGCCTATCAGAATGGCGTGCCCATCGAGCCGGGCGTCGGCTGCACGGCGGAGGTGATCGAGGCGCTGGAGCAGGCGGAGGCTATCGAGGCGGTGACCGGCGCGTACTACCTCCTCACAGACCCGAAGCCCGGCGACGAGGTGTATGGCATCAAACCGATCATCGGCACGGTGCGCTACAACCCGGATATCGTGGAGTACTTCAAGCTGGAGATCGGGCGCGGCGAGGAGCCTACCGAATGGCTGACGATCGGCGAGACGCACACCGAGCAGGTCGAGGACGACGTGCTCGAATACCTGCACGCCGATGCGCTCGCGCCCGGCCCGTACATCCTGCGGCTGGTGCTGGTGGGGAACGACGGCAACTACCTCAACCCGCCCTACGCGGTGCCGATCACGGTGGTGTCCGCACCCCCGCCGGAGGCGGAGGGGTGATGGTTGGATAATTGTGAACCCCCACCCAGCCTCCCCCTTGCAAGGGGGAGGTGTCCGCCGGTCGCCTTGTGACCGGCGGACGGAGGGGGTTCACTCGCGACGTTTCCCCCTCACCCCAGGCGACCCGCCTTCGGCGGCTCGCCGCCCCCTCTCCCACAAGGGGCGAGGGGAATCACGGTTGGCGATCGGGAGCCGCGAAGTTTATTCGCGGCGGGTTTGGCACCACACTTGTGACCGGCGGACGGAGGGGGTTCACTGGCGGTGGGTTCTCCCAACCCGCCTCTTGACTTCCCCTTGACACATCCCGCCGACCTGTGCTAGTCTATCGTCAACCTGACGAAGGCGAAGAGAAACCATGCTCACAGACGTAGCGACCAGCACCAACAGCGCGACGGGAGCGGCGAACAGCCAGCTCTTTAGCTACGTCTATTACTTTTACTTTCAGTGCGCACACGCACAGGAGCATGGCTCTCGTCGCTAGCAGGGGCTGCTGAGCAGCCCAACCCCAGGGTAAACACACAGGCGCGGAGCATATGCTCCGCGCCTTTTGCATTTTCGGGCAAGGATCGCCCGCCGAGCAGGAGGCGACTATGGCGGCAGATGGACATGTAAGCGAGGGCGCGGTCGTGTGCCGGGGCGTGCGCGGCGCGACCGTCGCGGCGGCGAATACCCGCGAGGCGATCCTCGACGCCACGCGCGAGATGCTTGAGCAGATCGTCGCGGTTAACGGCATCGACACGGCGGACATCGCCAGCGCGATCTTCAGCCTCACCCCGGACCTCGACGCCGTGCACCCGGCGGTCGCCGCGCGCGAGCTGGGCTGGGTGATGGTGCCGCTGTTCTGCGTGCAGGAGGTCGCCGTACCGGGCGCGCTGGAGCGAGCCATCCGCGTGCTCATCCACTGGAACACCCGCCGGCCCCAGGCCGAGATCCAGCATGTGTATCTGCGCGGTGCGGAAGCCCTGCGCCCTGATTTAGCCATCATCCAGCAGAAAGGGGACCAATCATGATCATCGTCATGGCGAGCGAGGCGACGGAGGACGACGTTCAGGCGGTCGTCGAGTGGGTTGAGAGCCAGGGCTACCAGACGCACCTGTCGGCGGGTGAGGAGCGCACCATCATCGGCGTGATCGGCAACAACCGCCCGCTCGACGAGGGGCAGGTGGCGCGGCTGCCGGGCGTCGAGCGCAGCATGCGCATCCTCGCCCCCTACAAGATCGCCAGCCTGGAGATGCGCCCGGAGCGCACGCGCGTCCCGCTGAACGGGCTGCGCGTCGGCGACCAGCAGGTCGCGCTGATCGCCGGGCCGTGCTCGGTCGAGAGCCGCTCGCAAATCCTTGAAACGGCGCACGCCATCAAAGAGGCGGGCGGCACGGCACTGCGCGGCGGCGCGTACAAGCCCCGCAGCTCGCCGTACAGCTTCCAGGGGCTGGGCCTGGCCGGGCTGGAACTGCTCGCCGAGGCCCGCGAGCAGACCGGCCTGCCCGTCGTCACCGAGGTCATGGCACCGGAGCAGGTGTCGCTCGTCGCGCAGTACGCCGACGTGCTCCAGATCGGCGCGCGCAACATGCAGAACTTCAACCTGCTGCGCGCGGTCGGCGGCACGAACAAGCCGGTGCTGCTCAAGCGCGGCATGATGAACACGATGGAAGAACTGCTGATGTCGGCGGAGTACATTCTGGCCTGCGGCAACGAGAACGTGATGCTGTGCGAGCGCGGCATCCGCACCTTCGAGACGTACACGCGCAACACGTTCGACGTGAACGCCATCCCGGCGCTGAAGGCGCGCACGCACCTGCCTATCATCGCCGACCCGTCGCACGCGACCGGGCACTGGGAGTATGTCGGCTCGGTGGCGCTGGCAGCGGTCGCCGCCGGGGCGGACGGGCTGATCATCGAGGTCCACCCCGAGCCGGAAAAGGCGCTCTCGGACGGCATCCAGTCGCTGAAGCTGGACCGCTTCGCCGATCTGGTGCCGCGTCTGCGGGCGGTTGCCGAGGCTGTCGGGCGGACGCTGTAGCCATGAGCGGCGATACGGAGGGCGGCTTTAGCCGCGCACGGGTGTGTATCGTCGGGCTGGGGCTGATGGGCGGCTCGCTGGCGATGGCGCTGCGCGGGAAGGTGGGGCGTATCACCGCGCAGGACATCAACCCGGCGGTGATCGAGGCGGCGCTTGCGGCGGGCGTGATCGATGCGGCGGGCGCCCCGTCCGATGCCGACATCGTTGTGCTGGCCGCGCCCGCACACGTGATCCTCGACCTCGTGCCGGTGCTCGACGTACGGCCCGGCACGCTCGTCATCGACATCGTCAGCACGAAGGGGCGCATCTGCGACGCGCTCGACCGGCTGCCGCCGGGCGTGATGGCGGTCGGCGGGCACCCGATGTGCGGCCTCGCCGAGAACGGCTACAGGAACGCCACGCCGGGCCTGTACACGGGCGCGCGCTTCGTGCTGTGCGAGACGGCCCGCACGACCGGGGCAGCCCGGGCACAGGCCGAGGCGCTGGTGCGGGCGGTCGGTGCGCAGCCGGTATGGTTGGACCGGGAGCGGCATGACTATCTGACTGCGCTGACCAGCCACGTACCGCACCTGCTCAGCTTCGCGCTGATGCGGCTGGCGCAGAGCGTCGATGCCGAGGACCCGGCGCTGTTCGCGCTGGCGGCGGGCGGCTTCGACGGGGCGACGCGGCTGGCCCGCACCGACGAGGCGATGATTGTGGGCATGTTCAGCACGAACGCCGGGCACATCCGCGAGATGGCGCGGCGGCTGCGCGTTGAGATGGACCGGCTGGAAGCGGCGCTCGACGACCCGGAGGCGCTATCACAGGTGCTCGGGCAGATCGTTGAGGCGCGGCGGGCTTATTCTGAACTGTACGGGGAGCGTCCAATCGCATGAGTGAGCTACGAGTACGCAAAGGCGGCGCGCTGCGCGGCGAGGTGCGCGTGCCGGGCGATAAATCCATCAGCCACCGGGCGTTGATCCTGGGGGCGCTGGCAGATGGCGAGAACCGGGTGCGCGGCTGGCTGGCGGCGGGCGACACGCTCGCCACGCTGGACGCGATGCGCACACTGGGCATCGACGTGCAGCGCGAGAACGGCAACCTGCGCTTCCACGGGGGGACGCTGCGCGCGCCGGGCCAGCCGGTCAACTGCGGCAACGCGGGCACGGCGATCCGACTGCTGGCGGGCTTGCTCGCCGGGCAGAGCTTCGCCAGCGTACTGGACGGCTCCGAGCAGCTTCGCGCCCGGCCTATGCGGCGCGTCACCGCACCGCTCGCGGCGATGGGGGCAGATATTGAGGACACGGACGGGCGCGCGCCGCTCACCATCTACCCCGCAAGGCTCGCCGGGTGCGCACACCGGCTGAACGTGGCGAGCGCGCAGGTCAAGAGCGCGATCCTGCTGGCGGGGCTTCAGGCGGAGGGCTGGACGACGGTGATCGAGCCGGGGCCGAGCCGCGACCACACCGAGCGGATGCTGTGCGCGATGGGCGCGGACGTGCGGATCGATGGTCTGCGCGTCACCGTGGCGGGGGGCGGAGCGCCGCTCCAGCCGCTTGACCTCACCATCCCCGGCGACCTGTCCTCGGCGGCCTTTGTGATCGTCGCGGCGGCGCTCGTGCCCGGCTCGGATGTGCGCATGCGTGGCGTGGGCCTCAACCCGACGCGCACCGGCCTGCTCGATGTGCTGCGGCGCATGGGCGCGGATATTAGCGTCGAGGATCGGCGCGAGGAGGGCGGCGAACTCGTCGGCACGGTGCGGGTGCGCGGCGGCGACCTGGCCGCAACGGAGATCGCCGGGCAGGATGTGGTGCGGGCCATCGACGAACTGCCCATCCTGGCCGTCGCCGCGACGCAGGCCGAGGGCGAGACTGTCATCCGCGATGCCGCCGAACTGCGCGTCAAGGAGGTGGACCGCATCAGCCTGCTGGCGGGCGAACTGCGCAGGTTCGGCGCGGCGGTGGAGGAGCGCCCGGACGGCATGATTATCGGCGGGCGGGCGCGGCTGCGCGGCGCGGCGGTCCACAGCCACGGCGATCACCGGCTGGCGATGGCGATGGCGGTTGCCGGGCTGGTCGCAGAGGGCGAGACGGTCGTGCAGGGCGCGGACTGCGCCGACGACTCCTTCCCCGGCTTCGCGGCGACTCTGGCCCGGCTCGGCGCGGAGGTCGGCTGATGGCGGAGCGGGTCGGGCTGCTTGGATGGCCGGTCGAGCACAGCGTTTCGGCGGCGATGCACAACGCGGCCTTCGCCGCGCTGGGGCTGGGCTGGCAGTACGACCTGCTGCCGGTGCGGCCCGGCGAGTTGGAGGCGCGCGTCGCAGAGCTGATCGCCGCCGGATACCGGGGCTTCAACGTGACGGTGCCGCACAAGCAGGCGGTGCTGAGCCTGCCTCAGATCGGGGAGATCGATGAGGCGGTAGAGGCCATCGGCGCGGCCAACACACTGATCGTCAGGCCGGATGGGACGCTCCGCGCGGCCAACACGGACTGGAGCGGCCTCGCCGCCGACCTGCGGGCGCACGGCGTGCCGGTCGAGGGGCGGCACGCGCTGATCCTCGGCACGGGCGGCTCGGCGCAGGCGGCAGCCTACGCGCTGCAGCGGCTCGGCGTGGCGAGCGTCACGCTCGTCAGCCGCAGCCTGTCGGGCCGCAAGGGGGTGATCGGATATGAGGCGCTGCGTGAAATGACGAAGCCGCCGAGAACAGACCCGCCGCGAGTAAACTTCGCGGCTCCCGGTGCCCACCAAACAGATATTATCATTAACTGCACCCCGGTGGGCATGTGGCCTGATGTGGATCGGTCGCCCTGGCCGGAGGGCGTGCCGTTCCCGGCGGGTGCAATCCTGTATGACCTGATTTACAATCCCCCGGTGACGCGCCTGATGGCACAGGCCCGCGAGGCGGGGGCGCGGGCCATCGGCGGGCTGGGGATGCTGGTGCGGCAGGGCGCGGACGCCTTCGAGCAGTGGACGGGCATCCCCGCGCCGATCGAGGTGATGCACGAGGCGGCGCAGGGCAAGCTGGCTTCGCTGGCGCGAGAGGTAGGTGGGGCGGGGTACTCACTCAGACGTAGACCTACCGGCAGCTTCTAGAAAGCTGGATTGGTAGGGGCGGGTCTGAGACCCGCCCCTACACACCGGGGAAGTCGACACCCTCGCGTTCCTCTGGCGGAGCAGGGCACCCTCGGTTGCCAACGTCATTTGTTAGGTTCATCACCACCTGCCCGTAGCAGCCGCCCGCGTCGCGGTGGCACCGGGTAAAATGAGTAACACGTAAGCACAATTTAGGAGCAAAGGATGGCAGAAACCATCGCCGAGAGCTTTATTGAGGAACTACGCTGGCGCGGGCTGATCTACGACATGACCGAGGGCGCCGAGGAGGCCCTGCAGCGCGGCCCGGTCACGGCGTACATCGGCTTTGACCCGACGGCGGACAGCCTGCACGTCGGGCACCTGCTGCCGATCATGGTGCTGACCCACCTGCAGCGGCACGGCCACCGCCCGATTGCGCTGGCAGGCGGCGGCACCGGCATGATCGGCGACCCCAGCGGCAAGTCGAAAGAGCGTGTGCTGCTCGACGAGGAAGTGCTGAAACACAACGTCGAGGCCATCAAGGCCCAGTTGGCCCACTTCCTCAAGTTCGAGGGAGTCGATAACCCGGCCCTGCTGCTCAACAATGCCGATTGGCTACGTGAACTGAAGCTGATCGATTTTCTGCGGGACGTGGGCAAGCTCTTCACCGTCAACTACATGATGGCGAAGGAGTCCGTCAAGCAGCGCCTTGAGAGCGAGGAGGGCATCTCCTTCACCGAGTTCACGTACATGCTGCTGCAGGCCTACGACTTTCTGGAGCAGTACCGGCGCTACAACTGCACCCTCCAGCTTGGCGGCAGCGACCAGTGGGGCAACATCACGGCGGGCATCATGCTGATCCGGCGGATGGAGGGCGGCGAGGCGCACGGCATCACCGTGCCGCTGATCACGACCAGCACCGGCGTGAAGTTCGGCAAGACCGAGGCGGGCACCGTCTGGCTCGACCCGGCCCGCACGTCGCCGTTCCGCTTCTACCAGTTCTGGCTCAACACGCCCGACGACGACGTGATCCGCTACCTCAAGTACTTCACACTGCTGGGCCGCGAGGAGATCGCCGAGCTTGAGGAGGCCGTCAGGACCGAGCCGCACCTGCGGCGGGCGCAGCGCACGCTCGCCCAGGAGGTGACGCGTCTCGTGCACGGCGAGGAGGCACTGCGTCAGGCCGAGATCGCCACTGAAGTGCTGTTCGGCGACCGCGAGATGGCAGGGCTGAGCGCCGCCGACCTGCTTGACATCTTCGCCGAGGTGCCCTCCAGCACCGTTGCGCGTGATGCGCTCGCGGGTGAGGGCATGAGCATCGTGGACCTCGCGGCGGAGGCCGGGCTTGACCGCTCAAAGGGGCAGATCCGCAACCTGATTAAGAGCGGCGGCATCTACCTCAACAACGAGCGCGTGGACGACCCGTACCGGGCTGTCACTCTGGACGACGCCATCGACGGCGAGGTGATCGTGCTGCGCAAGGGCAAAAAGACGCATCACCTCGTACGGGTGGAGGGCTGATGCTGCGCTTCCTGACCGCCGGCGAGTCGCACGGGCCGCAGCTTACGGCCATCCTGGAGGGGATGATCGCCGGGCTGCCGCTCTCCGAGGATGACCTGCTCAACGACCTGGCCCGCCGTCAGACAGGCTACGGGCGCGGCGGGCGCATGCAGATTGAGCACGACCGCGCGCGCATCACCGCCGGGGTGATGAACGGGCACACCACCGGCGGGCCAATCGCGCTGGTCATCGAGAACCGCGACTGGCGCAACTGGCGCGAGAAGGACATCCAGCCTTTCACCGTGCCGCGCCCCGGCCATGCCGACCTCACCGGCGCGGTGAAGTACGGCTACCGCGACCTGCGCCTCAGCCTGGAGCGGGCCAGCGCCCGCGAAACGGCGGCGCGGGTCGCCGTTGGCGCGGTGTGCAAGCGGCTGCTTGCGGAGTTCGGCATTACGGTCGGCAGCTACGTGACGATGATCGGCGGCGTCGAAGCAGAGCTGCCGGCCCACGCCACACCGGAGGAGTACCGCGAGCGGTTCGAGCAGGCGGAGCGGAGCGAGGTGCGCTGCCCGCTGCCCTCCGCCTCCGACGCGATGCGGGCGCGCATCCGCGAGGCCATCCAGGCCAAAGACACGCTCGGCGGTGTGTTCGAGGTTGTGGCGCTCGGCGTGCCGCCGGGGCTGGGCAGCCACGTCCACTACGACCGCAAGCTCGACGGGCGGCTGATGGGCGCGGTCGGCAGCATCCAGGCAATCAAGGGCGTGGAGATCGGGCGCGCGTTCGAGGACGCAGCCAAACCCGGCACCGAGGTCCACGACCCGATCCGGCTGGCGGACGGCGGGAGACTCATCCGCGAGGGCAACAACGCGGGCGGCACCGAGGGCGGCATCACCACCGGGGAGGCGGTTGTCGTGCGGGCGGCGATGAAGCCCATCAGCACCACGCTGAACCCGCTGCCCACGGTCGACCTCGCCACCGGCCAGCCGACCGAGGCCATCTACGAGCGGTCGGATTACTGCGCCGTGCCGCGTGCGGCGGTCGTCGGCGAGGCGATGGTGGCCTACGTGCTCGCCGACGCGCTGCTGGAGAAGCTCGGCGGTGACAGCCTCGCGGAGATCCGCCCGCGCTTTGAGGCGCTGCGCCGCAGCCACCTCGACGACCTGCCGATGGACAACCAGCCGTGGCGCTTTGGGTTCAGTGAATGAGTCCACAGATGACACAGATAGCACGGATGAGTTGATCCACGAATGACACGAATTACACTAATTATTTTCATTCGTGACATTCGTGGACAATCATCTATTCGCAGGCCACAGCAGTAGAAGAAAGAAGCGAGCATGCAGACCAAATACGGCTCGTACCAGGAGCAGTCGCGCAGGACGTACAGCGACATCAAGACCGACGACCCGATCGTCTACCCGACGCTGGGCCTCGTCAACGAGGCGGGCGAGGTTGCGGGCAAGATCAAAAAGATCTTCCGCGACCGCAACGGCGAGATCACCGAGGCGGACCGGCAGGCGCTCAAGGACGAGCTAGGCGATGTGCTGTGGTATCTGACGCAGATCTGCACCAACCTGGGGCTGACGCTCGAAGAGGTGGCAGAGGCCAACCTCGACAAGCTGTTTTCGCGGCAGGCACGCGGCGTTATCGGCGGCGATGGTGACAAGAGATAAAGAGTCCACGAATGACGCGAATAATACTAATTATTTTCATTCGTGACATTCGTGTCATTAGTGACTCAAATCATCCGTGTCATCTGTGCCATCTGTGGACAAAAGGATAACTATGCCTAACATCATCCTGGCGGGGTTTATGGGCACGGGGAAGAGCACGGTCGGGCAGCTTGTCGCCGCGTCGCTCGGCATGACGTTCGTCGACACCGACGACCTCGTTGAGCAGGCGACCGGCGCAACGATCCGCGACCTGTTCCTGCGCAGCGAGGCGATCTTCCGCAAGTTCGAGTCGGTTGTGTGCCTGCAGGCTGCGCTGCACAACGGCCTCGTGATCTCGACCGGCGGCGGCGCGCTGCTCAACGAGAAGGTCCGCACCGCGTTTGAGATGAGCGGGATGATCGTGTGCCTGCATGCCAGCGTAGATGAGATCATGCGGCGGGTGGGCGCGGACCCTAACCGCCCGCTCTTCGGCACGCGGGAGGAGGTCGAGGCGCTGCTCAACGCCCGCGCCGCACACTACGCCAGCCTGCCTTACCACGTCGATACCACCGGCAAGCTCCCCGAGCAGGTCGCCAGCGAGGTCATTGAGTTATGGCACAGCACTATGAACTGAGCGTGCGCGGGGCCGAGGGGCGGCGCTACCCCGTCCTCGTGGGGGAGGGGCTGCTGGAGAGCCGCTTGCCCCGGTTCGTCGCCGAGGGGGGCTTCTCCAGAGTGGCGGTCGTGACCAACGAGACGGTTGCGCCACTGTATGGCGAGGCGCTCTGCGAGCGTATCCCCGGCGCAGCGCTCATCGTCGTGCCGGACGGCGAGCAATACAAGACACTCGACACAGTGCGCACTATCTACGATGCGTTGCTGGCGCACGGCGCGGACCGCTCCACGCTGGTCGTCGCGCTGGGCGGCGGCGTGATCGGCGACATGGCAGGCTTCGCGGCTGCGACGTTCATGCGCGGCGTGCCGCTCGTGCAGGCCCCGACCACGCTGCTGGCGATGGTCGATGCGAGCATCGGCGGCAAGGTCGGTGTCGATCTGCCGCAGGGGAAGAACCTCGCCGGAGCATTCAAGGACCCGCTCGCCGTGTTCGCGGATGTCACCACACTGCACACCCTGCCGGTCGACGAGCAGCAGTGCGGCATGGCAGAGGTGATCAAGACCGGGCTGATCGGCGATGCAGACCTGTTCGCGCGGCTGGGCAACCACGCGCCGGACCGCACCGAGATGATCGCGCGGGCGGCGGCGATCAAGGCAGACATCGTGGGGCGGGACCGGCTGGAGGGCGGCCTGCGCGCCGTGCTGAACCTGGGCCACACCTTCGCGCACGCGCTGGAGCAGGCGAGCGGCTACGCGTGGAAGCACGGGCACGCGGTCGCCGTCGGGCTGATGGCGGCGGCGCGACTCTCCGAGCGCATGGGGCTGAGCGATGGCGGGCTGGCCGACGCCGTCGAGCGCACGCTTGAGCGCTGGATGCTGCCCACCCGCTTCAGCGGCTGCACGCCCGACGCGCTGTGGGAGGCCATGCGCCACGACAAGAAGTGGCAGGGTGGTTCAGCCCGCTTCGTGCTGCTCGAAGGCGTGGGCCGCCCGGTGATCCGCGCGGATGTTCCGCGTGACGACGTGCTCGCCGTGCTGGAAGAACTGCGGGAGGACGCATGAACGTACTGGTGATCCACGGCCCGAACCTCAACCTGCTGGGCACGCGCGAGCCGGAGCACTACGGCAGCCTGACGCTCGACGAGATTAACGCGCGGCTGGAGGCCTGCGCTGCCGAGCATAACGTGACGCTCCGCGTCATGCAGAGCAACCACGAGGGCGCGCTCATCGACGCGCTGCACGAGGCGCGCGGCTGGGCGGACGGTGTGATCATTAATCCCGGCGGTTATACACATACGAGCGTCGCGCTGCGCGATGCGATTACCGCTGTGGGCATCCCCACGATTGAGGTCCACCTGTCGAACATACACGCCCGCGAGGCATTCCGGCACACGTCGCTGACGGCGGCGGCCTGCGTGGGGCAGATCAGCGGGCTGGGCTGGCTCGGCTACCGGCTGGCGCTGGAGTGGCTGATCGAGCAGGGGGCGTAGGGGAAAATCGGCTCCATAGCTGTCAAGTTAAGCGGGTGTGAAACGTTGGCACAGAGTGTTGTGGTCGATCTCGCACCCCCTTCGGGGCACTTCCTCCTGCTAGGGGGCAGTGGAGAAACGGCTGCGCCAACTCCACGTTGTTCTTCGTCACATCTAGGATCGCCCCTCATAGGAACAGATGGTAGCTCACGGGGCGACCACTGGCAGAAAGGATCTTATCCCTTTTTGCCCTTGACATGTAAGCATTTCCTTACGTATAATACAAGTGTTCTAGAACAACGTAGTCAGGTGATCACCAAGTGAAGACAGCACACCAGGCGGACAGTGATGCCTTTACGGCCATCGCACACCCGGTCAGGCGGAAGCTCCTCGACCGGTTGGCGGAACGGGAGCAGTCGGTCAACGAGCTTGCCGCCCACTTCTCCATCAGCCGGCCTGCCATCTCGCAGCATCTCAAGGTGCTGCTGGACGCGGGGCTGGTGTCGGTGCGGCGTGAGGGGAGGGAGCGGATCTACCAGCTTCAGCCGGGGCCGCTCCGTGAGCTTGACGCATGGCTGAACTCGTACCGACGCCTGTGGACTGAGCGACTCGACCGGTTGGACGACTATCTGCAGGAATTGCAGGCCAAGGAGAGACGTGATGATCGCTAAGAGCCATGACACGACGCTGACCATCGTGTCAGATCGGGAGATCGAAATCACCCGCACGTTCGACGCCCCGCGCCACCTCGTCTTTGAGGTGCTGACGCAACCGGAGCACGTCCGGCAGTGGTGGGGCCTGAGGGACCACGAGATGATCGTGTGCGAGATCGACCTGCGCGTCGGCGGGAAGTGGCGCTACGTGCTGCGCGCCCCCGATGGCAGCGAGCACGGCTTCAGCGGCGAGTACCGGGAGATCGTGCCGCCTGAGCGGTTGGTTGCAACCGAAGGCTACGAGGCGCTGCCGCCGGGCCATGACTACCTCGCCACGCTGACGCTCACAGAGCAGGATGGCCGCACGCTGCTTGTCAACCGGATCACCTACCGCTCGGTTGAGGACCGCGACGGGCATCTGAACTCCGGCATGGAGGCCGGGATGCGCGAGACGTACGACCGCCTCGCCGAACTCCTTGCCAGCAAGCAGGCGGACTCCCGCGCCGAGATCACCCTCGTGCGCGAGTTCGACGCGCCGGTCGAGGCCGTCTGGCGGGCGTGGACGGAGCCAGAGCAGGTGATGCGCTGGTGGGGCCCGGTGGGCTTCACCTCGCCCACCGCCGAGATCGACCTGCGCGTGGGCGGCAAGTACCTCTTCTGCATGCGCTCGCCGGAGGGCCAGGACTTCTACAGCACCGGCACTTTCCTGAAGATCGAGCCGCTCAAGGAGCTGGTTTACACGGACAGCTTCGCCGATGCGGAGGGCAACGTCGTCGACCCGGCGGTCTACGGCATGGAGGGCTTCCCGCAGCCGTCGCAGGTGACGGTCCGGCTGGAGGACCTCGGCGGCAGGACGCGCATGACGCTCACCCACAGTGGTCTGCCGGCGGGCGAGCATGGTGAGATGACGGCAGCGGGCTGGCAGACATCGCTCGACAAGATGGCCGCCTCGCTCCGCTAGCGCGGCAGCGCAACTGCGAACAAAAAGAGCCAGGCTTTAACAATGACCTGGCTCTTTTGTCCTGTCCTCTCAGCGCGACGCGGCACTGCCCACAGCAGCCGTCGTCTGGCTCCCCTCAAGTGCCTGGCGCTCCTGCCGGGCAAGTTCTTCCCGCGCCTGCTGCACCAGCCGGTCAAAGCGCCGCGCCTTGCGCCGCTTCGGCTGCTTCGCCCAGCAGTACACCAGTTCCCCATCGATCCCCAAGTTGACCGATACTTCGTTGTACGAAAACGCCCTGTCAGCAGCGAGCTTTGCCTCGATAATCTGTATCAGCTTCTCGTTGAACGATAGGGCATCTCTGTCTGACATCGCATCGCCTGTATTTCGCCATCTCCGTCTCGAATAAAGCCTCGCCAGCCGCGCCGGGGCCGACCCGCGCGGCTCCTCAAGCGCCGCCCTACATCAGGAGCCGCTCCTGCAGCGCGGCAAGCTCTGCGTCGATGCCCCCTCGCATCGACAGTTCCCTCAGCGCGTGGCCCAGCGCCCGGTGCACGCCGGGGCTCTCCCGCTCCAGCGCCTCACCCAGAGCAGAGGAATCGCCAGGCGGAAGGTGAGCCAGCCCGGCGACGGCAGCCAGCCGGACTCCCTCGTCGTCGAAGCGCAGCGCCTCAAGCAGAACCGGGATGGCTCCGGCCCCAGCCGCGCCGAGCGCCCGCCCTGCCTCCATCCGCACGCGGTCGTCGCGGTCGTACAGCGCGCCCGCAAGCACCTGGATGGAGTCGGCAGCGCCTATCTCGCCGAGCGTGCGCACCGCCACCTCGCGCACTGCCGGGTCGGCGTCGCGGACCATCTCGACAAGCGCGGGCCGGGCAGGCTCGCCGATGCGGGCCAGCATCGCAGCGGCCACCGCCCGTCGCTCCGACGGGCCGGACCGCACGGCTACGGCCAGCGGTGCGACCGCCCCCGCGCCGATCAGCTTCAACGTCCGGATCGCCACGTGCCGCACCTCGGTCCGCTCCTCCATCACCGCGCGGAGCAGGGCGGGCACAGCCGGTTCCCCGACCC
>Ga0079223_10000373_pt1 | contig 22024 bp, 21 predicted proteins | sample Stecom2011_FD_75072 | JGI IMG/M metagenome (GOLD analysis project Ga0079223, IMG submission 75072) | Agricultural soil microbial communities from Utah to study Nitrogen management - Steer compost 2011 | ecosystem: Environmental > Terrestrial > Soil > Agricultural land | place: USA: Utah...
CTTATACAAAACAAAGTCAAGGCGGTTGTGACAAAAAAAAGACCCTGCCCGTCTGGGCAGAGCCTTCACTGCATCTACTTTTGGGAGAATCCTGGTAGTCCCATACTATCCCAGAAGTAGGCTTTTCAGCTCTTCAACTGAGTGGACGACGTGGAGTGCGCCTGCTTCCTTTAGTTCTTGTTCCTCTCCGTAGCCGTAGGTCACACCTATGGCATCCATGCCGTTTGCCTTAGCTCCTAGGATGTCGAACTTGCGGTCGCCAACCATGACAGTATCCTCCGGAACTGCTCCCGTTACCCGCAGGGCCTCGGCGATCAACTCAGCTTTGTTCGTTCTGGTACCGTCAAGGAAACTACCGATGATCCATGCCTGGGGGAAAAACCGGTCGAGTTTAAAGTGTTCCAAGACCTGAACCGCGTATATGGTCGGTTTGCTGGTGGCAACTGCCAGGCGTTTGCCTGCGTCGGTGAGAGCCTGCAGCAGTTCGGTGATACCCGGATACTCGTAGTTTGCCAGCACACCGTGGTCATTGAAGTACTCGCGGTAGACCTTAATTGCCTGGCGAGCCTTTGCCTCATCGAAACCATAGAATCGCTGGAATGAATCGAGGAGGGGTGGGCCGATGAATTTGGCCAAAGTGTCAGGGTCCCCTTCAATATCAAAGTGGCGTAGGGCGTAGATAAGGGAATTGATGATGCCTTCGCCCGGATCGGTTAATGTTCCATCTAGATCAAAGAAAATGAAAGTTCGTTGATTCATGCCATCCTCCTTGTACTGCCGTCGTTTTGCTTCATAGTTTAGGTTATCATATTTCCCGCCTAATTCAAGTTCGGCAATTACTTAGTGATTGACAAAGGTAATATGTTGTATTACTGTATAAGTAATACTTGGTATTACAAGAAATTATAGAGGTGGACCAGTCTATGAGCAGCAAAAAGAAACGGGAGATCATCTCCTTTAAGGTAGATCCAGAGTTGAGTAAGGCAATGGAAGGCATTCCCAACCGTTCGGAGTTTATCCGCAACGCCATTTTAGCCGCCCTCGAGGGAACCTGTCCCCTCTGTTTGGGAACGGGGATCCTCACCCCCGAGCAGCAGGAGCACTGGCAGGAGTTTCGCCACAATCACACCTTGGAAAAGTGCCCGGACTGCCGGGCAGTGCACATTGTCTGCACCGCTGAGAATTAGGAGGGTGGCCATGAAAAAACTCGTACCCCTATTGGTGATAATTGCAACGGCGGCATTCCTCCTTATCCGTTTTTATCTCCCTTCTCTTGATACAGGAGTTGTGGAACGGGAGCGGCTTAACGTTTTTGTAAGCATTCTGCCGCAGAAATATTTCGTGGAGAAAATCGGTGGGGACAAAGTGGACGTATCTGTCTTGGTCGGTCCGGGGCAGAGTCACTCCACCTTTGATCCTCTCCCGCGGGACATGGCTGCTTTGGCCAACGCTTCCCTTTACTTCCGGATCGGTGTAACCTTTGAGCAGGCCATAATCGATAAGATTCAAGAGCTCAACCCCTCCCTGAAAATTGTGGATACAAGGCAGGGTATCACCCTGCGGGAAATTGAGGGTTCCAGCCATGACGGTCATTCCCACGCTAGTGGAGAGAAGGATCCCCATATTTGGCTCGATCCCCTTCTGGTGAAGATTCAGGCAGAAACAATTTTCCAGCATTTAAGTGCTGTAGACGGGGAAAACGAGGAATACTACAGGGAAAACCTCCACGCTTTTCAGCGCGAATTGGATGAACTGGATCGGGACTTGGCAGAAGTGTTGGAGACCCTGCCCACAAACAAGCTGATAGTCTACCATCCGGCTTGGGGCTATCTCCTCGATCGTTATAACATCCAGCAGATCCCCATCGAGAGCGAGGGTAAGGAGCCCGGTGCCCGCACACTGACAGAGCTGATTGAGCTGGCCAGAAGGGAAGACATCAAGGTCATTTTCTTGGAAGAGCAGTATGACAGCACCACCGCGTTTGCCATCGCAGAAGCGGTGGGGGGTAAGGTTGTCAAACTCGATCCCTTAGCTGAAGATTACAGCGCAAACCTCAGGTCGATTGGGGAGACAATCAAAAAGGAGTATTGAGCGATGGATAAAGTGATAAGTATCGAAGGCGTAAGTTTTGCCTACGACCACCGTCCTGTTTTGAGCGACATCAATTTAACAGTGGAGCCCAAGGATTACATGGCAGTGGTGGGCCCCAATGGCGGCGGAAAGACAACGCTGCTCCGGTTGATCCTAGGATCTCTCAAGGCGGAACGGGGTAAAGTGCGGGTGTTCGGTCTACCCCCTGCCAAGGCCAGACATATGGTAGGCTATGTCCCTCAACACGGTGTTTTTGACCCCGATTTCCCGGTGAGCGCGTTGGAAGTGGTACTAATGGGAAGGTTGGAGCGCCGGGCATTTTTCCCCCGCTACAAAAGGGAGGACTACGCTGCGGCCCAGGAGGCCATGGGACTTTTGGGTGTAGACAACTTGGGGGAATACCGCTATGGCGATCTTTCCGGCGGGCAGAAACAGAGGGTGTTGATCGCCCGGGCTTTAGTGGCCAAACCGAAGCTTTTAATTCTGGACGAACCAACGGCCAGTGTGGATTCCCGCGTGGAACAAGATGTCTATGAGCTGTTGTCCCGCCTGAATGAAGAGATCACCATTCTCATCGTGTCCCATGATTTGGGCTTCGTCTCCGCTTACGTGAATAAAGTGGCCTGCCTCAATCAATGGCTTGCGGTTCATAAAACGGAAGAGATAACAAGCGAAGTGTTGGCTGGGCTCTATCGGAGTTCGGTAGAAATGATTCAGCACCGCTGCGCGCTGTAGAACTGGAGATGTGGGGTTAGTATGGGTGAGTTTTTTCAAGCACTGCAACAATTCAGCTTTATGCAGAACGCGGTGGCGGCCGGTATCCTGGCCAGCCTGGCCAGCGGGATTATCGGTACTTATGTGGTGGTAAAGCGGATCACGTTTATCAGCGGCGGCATTGCCCACGCCGTGTTAGGGGGTATGGGTGTTGCCTATTACTTAGGCGCCGATCCCCTGCATGGTGCTATTGCTGCGGCTGTTTTCTCCGCCCTCCTAATGGGTTTTGTCAACCTCAGAGCGAAACAGCACGAAGACACCATTATGGGAGCCCTATGGGCGGTGGGTATGGCAGTGGGTATTATCTTCATGTCCCTCACACCCGGCTACAATGTAGATCTCATGAGCTTTTTGTTCGGCAACATCCTCATGGTTACCGATCCGGTGTTGCGCATCCTGCTGATTTTGGATGCCGCCATACTCCTCATTGTGGCCGTCTTTTACCGGCAGTTCATGGCTGTCGTCTTCGATGAGGAACAGGCTAGGCTGCGGGGACTGCCCGTTGACTTCCTTTACATGCTGCTCCTCTGCCTGATCGCCTTGACGGTAGTTATCCTGATGAAAATCGTGGGTTTGATTCTAGTGATCGCCCTGCTCACGCTGCCCGCTGCCATCGCTGGACTTTACACATCCAAATTGAGCCGCATGATGGTTGCGGCATCCCTGCTAAGCTTAGGCTTCACACTGGCCGGCCTGATCGCTTCCTACCACTTCAACCTGCCCGCAGGGGCGGTGATCGTGGTATTGACAGGCCTAGGTTATTTGATCGCCTTGGTAGCCAAACGCGTCCACACCCATCTACTGCGGCGCCAAAGTCAGAGCAGCGTTGGAGTGGAACAATAGGACTGTGCTTCGCTGAAACCGCACTTCGGTGCGGTTTTTTTATTGTGCCAGTTTCACGGCACGGGAGGTATTCGGGGTATACGCCAGAATATTTTTACGATAGGAGAGCAGCATGGGCGGCTCGTTCGGTTTGGGAGGGATAGGCCATGGAGCGGATTGTGATTGCGGTTGACTCATTTAAGGGAACGATGCCTTCCCTTGAGGTGTGCCGGATCATTGCCGAGAATTTTCAGGCGGTCCTGCCTGCCCTGGAGTATGTCCAGGTTCCCATTGGGGACGGAGGCGAAGGGACGGTAGATGCCTTTCTTGCCGCTTTGGGTGGGGAAAAGATCTATGTTTTGGTGCAGGATCCGTTTGGCAGAGAGATTGAGGCCGCTTACGGTTTGCTGCCGGATAAGAGTACGGCAGTGATTGAAATGGCTGCCGCGTCCGGTCTGCCCTTGCTAGAGGGGGAAGGGGATCCGCTCTGCGCCTCTACTTATGGTACGGGCCAGCTGATCGCAAACGCCCTTGATCGGGGCTGCGACAAGCTCATTATTGGCCTGGGCGGGAGCGCGACGGTGGACGGGGGAATTGGCATGCTCGCTGCGCTCGGGGTCAAATTCTTAGATGATCAGACCAACCCTATCCCCCTTACCGGTCAAGGCCTTGCCGATCTCCACCGCATTGACGTGAGAGGTAAGGATAAGAGGCTTGACACGTGTCAAATCCTTGTGGCTAGCGATGTGACAAACCCCCTGTTCGGACCAAACGGCGCGGCCCACGTGTTTGGGCCTCAAAAAGGGGCAACGCCTGAAATGGTGACCCTTTTAGATGATAACCTGAGAAACTACGCGGTCGTACTCCGGGCTGAGCTCGGAGCAGATGTGGCCCATCTGCCTGGTGCCGGTGCTGCAGGTGGGCTGGGCGCAGCCTTCTTGGCCTTTACCTCTGCTAGGCTCAGCCCGGGAATAGACGTCCTGTTAGACACCATCAAGTTTGATGAACTGATTTCCTCTGCTGCTTTGGTGATAACGGGTGAAGGCAGACTGGATGGGCAGAGTTTTTACGGTAAGGCGCCTTGGGGTGTGGCCCAGCGCGCCAAAAAGCAGGGTGTACCGTGTATCGCCATTGTGGGGGAAGTGGGTGAAGGTGCCGAAAAGGGTTATTCAGAGGGAATCGATGCCGTGTTTACTATCAACAGGGCAGCACTGCCCTTTTCTGAAGCAAAACAGTATTCCCAGGCGAATTTGGCGGCTACCAGTGCTGATTTGGCCAGGTTTCTGAAAATAGCTTGGGGAATATGACGGATAATGGGCAGGGTTTGGCGTTGGCGGGTATAATTTAACATACATGATAGAGGAGAATTGATCGGAGGTGCCCAGTTTGCGGTGGGCTAAGTCTTTTTTTGTTTTACTGACGCTTGTAACTGTTACGATCCAGCTGGCGGGGTGTAGGCCTGAGGAAGGATTTTCAGTCTCAGGCCAGATCACTTTGGACGGTATCGGTTTGGCAGGCGTCAACATTCTAATTACCGGAGAGCACTCAACGCAGGTGGAAACGGATCACCAAGGCAGATGGAGCTTTGAGGCGGACGGTGAAGTGGTCATTACCCCACGTAAAACAGGCTTCAGTTTTGAACCTGCTCAAGTGCGGGTAAGTGAAGAAGGGGAAATCGTATTCACCGCTCGTCAGGAGCCGGAAGTGGGTTTTTCCCACTGGGGTTCTCTCTTTAGTCTAGGTGCCGCCCATACCCGCTGGGTTAGTGCCGTTGCCTGGCTTCCCGATGGCAGCCGGTTGATCAGCGGCAGCGAGGATCGAACCATCAGGATCTGGGAAGTTGAAAACGGTCTGATGGTCGCCTCCCTAACAGGCCACCAAACAGGTATTACAGCCATGGCCCTCTCACCCAAGGGAGAGAAATTGGCCAGCGGCGACAGCGATGGCACCATCATTATTTGGGATCTTACCAGTAATGAACAGCTGCACGTATTGTCAAACCACGACGGTTACGTTTCTGCCTTGGATTGGTCACCCGATGGCAGCAGACTCCTAAGTACAAGCTGGGACAGAACAGCCCGGGTTTGGGACGGGGAAACGGGTGAAGAACTCCTGCTTTTGGAACATGGCGGCTGGGTCAAGGCGGCAGCCTGGTCCCTGGATGGCAGCTATCTAGCCACTGGTGGCGATGACCGCCAGGTAAGTATTTGGGCTGCCCGTACCGGGGAAAAACTACACACAAAACAGACTAAGGATTGGGTTGCCCTCCTTAAGTGGGGCAGCGGTAATCAACTGGCGGTGGGGGAAAGCGGCGGCAAGCTGCGCGTCTTCACAGATTTTTCGGAAGATGCCTATCTGGAACTGGCGGGCCATGTCCAACAGATCAATGCTGTACAATGGTCACCCAAGGGGAAACAGCTGGCCAGTGCCAGTGCCGATGGGTCTATCCGGATTTGGAATTCGGCAACTGGTAAACAAGAGAAGGTAATTTACCACAGGGAAAACATCCTTGCCGTTGCGTGGTCACCTGCAGGTGACAAACTGGCCAGCGGTGGAACGAAATGCAGTGTGAACGTCTGGTCCGCCGTTTCCGGTGATCAAATCTTCGCCATTGTTGGTCACATTGGCGCCATCAAAGCGGTTGCCTGGTCCCCTGACGGTAGTTCCCTCGCCACCGGCGGAGTAGATCGGGTGGTGCGCATTTGGGATTTCGTCAGTAAAGAGGAGAAGCATGAGTTCTCCGGTTTTCACCGAGACGTGATAGAGACGCTGGCCTGGTCCCAGGATGGGAAATATTTGGCGAGCGGCGGACAGGATATGCTGATTTTCCTGTATGATCCTGTCACCGGCCGCATGTTAAAACGGTTGACTGAGCGGATCCCTAAGCCCTTTGTCCATAAAGAAGGCTTTGAGTTCGCGGTTGGCCTCAAATCGGTAAGCCACGAAGATTGGGTTTTGTCCCTGGACTGGTCCCCCGACAGCCGCTATTTACTCAGCGGCAGTTGGGATGAAACGGTGGGTGTGTGGGATATGCAGCAGGGAAAACAGACACTCCAGATCAAAAACGAAGGAGGCTGGGTCCGGGCAGTTGCCTGGTCACCCCTGGGCAGCGTGGTAGCGGTGGGTGGAGCGGCCGATGAAGTGGTTCTTTACGAAGCAGGCTCCAATGCGGTGAAAGGGAAGTTCAGGGGCCATAGGGCTTGGATCCGCAGCCTGTGCTGGTCGCCCGATGGGAAGTATCTAGCCAGCGGTTCCTACGACGGAGATATCCGCATCTGGGATGTGGCCACCGCAGAAACTGTATTTGTGCTGGAGGGGCATGCAGATCTGGTTACCGCCCTCAGCTGGTCCCAGGACGGCAGGTATTTAGCCAGCGGCTCCTATGATGGTACCGTAAGGATCTGGCATACCTTAACAGGGGAAGAACTCCGGGTGTTTACCGGTTTTCCCCGCAGCCTGGAGACACTTGCCTTTTCGCCGGATGGTAAGGCTTTGGCAAGCGGTTACCATACCAGTGTCTTAATTCTCGGTGAGGTAAACTAGTGCAGAGCACATTGCTAAGGAAGGAAAAAGCCCTCGGCCTGCAGCCGAGGGCTTAGCTAACTTACTCAACCGGGCTTTCGACAGAAGGAGTCCTCTCCTTGAAGAAAGCCTCCAAAACGGGTACCAATAAAAAGGCAACTATGCCCGCCACAAACCCGCCGTTGTAAAGGTTAAAGCCGCCGTAAATGGTGGGGGTGTAAAAGGCGATGGAGGCGTGGAGCGCCCCTGCGGCAATACCCCACCACCAGCCCCAGCGGCCGCTGAGGGGTGCCAGGCCCGTGGCAAAGCAGAGGGCAACCGCCATGGACTGATTGGTCAGATCCCAGGCGGCCGGTAGGGAAATGAACCAGTAACCGAGCATGATGGGAATCACATTACGGGGATGGGAACCCTTGCCTGCCCAGGCCAAGATGTTGAGGAGCGCCCCTACCGTGGGCCCGGTAAAGGGTGCACCGCCCAGGTGAAAATAGGCGAGGCTCACAAAGCCCAAGACGCCGAAGTTGATCAGGACACTGCCCACGCCGTCTGATGCTAGAAAATCAGCCTGAAAACCGCTGCGGCCAAGGAGCGTACGGTAGCCTGCAAAAGAACGGCCGCTTAGGATGTACCCGGCTGCAATTGCTCCTAGAAAGACAATACCCAAAAGGACGGTAAAGAAGAGGGGAAACCCCTCAGAAAGGACGCTGTTCAGGGAATACTGTCTATCCAAGCCTAAAGGTCGCAGCAGCAGCGTTCTGTACACTGAAAACAGAAGAAAGGCGAAAAATCCCGCCGAGACGCCTGCGTTAAAGAGGTTGTGCCCTTTGTGGAACTTCACCGCCTGGGCAGTGATGGCCGGAAATACTAAACCGATAACTACGCCCAACAGTGTGGCTGCAGAAATGCCCAGCCAGAGGGGATACACAAGGTATCGGTTAAAAAGGACTTCGCTGATCAAAGGGGCCAAGGCACAGGCCAATAGGGCTGTGGGTGCGTAGCTCTTAAAGGGCTCTTTTTTCAGCTTAGCGTGAAAATAGCTGCCAAGAATAATGGGCCAGATGTTGAGCAGGTTCTTCCCGAAAAAGGCGAAGCCTAAGGTGATAAAAAAAGCCCCCATGGAGCCGCCTGCATCCGCACCAGAAAACCTAAGCAGAGCTGCGGCAGCAAGACCCAACAGACCGGCATTGAGCAGGGCTCCGTTCAACCCGCCTACCGCAGTGGCATCTGTGGTCAGTACTTGGGGACTGATTTGGATACGCCAAAGGCCGGGCAGCAGTTCACCTAAAGGCCCGGCGAAGAAAGATGCAGAAATGAAAAGCAAAGAAATGCAGATGACAAAAGTGAAGAGAATCCTATCCTGAGTGTTGCTTGTGACTGCCAAAAGTACATCCTCCTGCTGAAAAATCTTAGAGACCGGATTTGTCCGGCCCCAGTAATGTATAATACATATGAACCTCTTCTCATTATGCCCTGTGAAATCCTTCTCCCACGGGGGACAGGGCTGGACCTATGAATAGAGAAGTATCTACAGGAAAGGGGGATGGAGATGCTGATCATCCTCAAAGAAAATATAACAAAAGCACACGTGGATCAACTCTGCCAAGACCTAGCAAAATTGGGTGTAAACCCTCAGGCTATCGCGGGGGAAGGTTCGACTATCATCGTTCTTTTAGGCGATACGAGCCAGCTTGAGCCGGAAAGACTTGGTCTTCTGCCCGGTGTGGAGCGAGTCATTCAGGTCCGGGAACGCTACAAACTGGCCGACCGCCGCTCTCATCCCCAGGATACGCTGGTAGAATTGGGCGATGTAGTGATTGGCGGTAGCCAGCTAGTGATTGGCGCCGGGCCCTGCTCAGTTGAATCAAAGGAGCAGCTGAACACCACTGCCCAAGGAGTAAAGGCGGCAGGCGCTAGGCTGCTGCGCGGAGGCGCCTTCAAACCGCGCACTTCTCCCTACTCCTTCCAGGGATTGGAGAGGGATGGGCTGCGGTACTTAAAAGAAGTGGCAGCGGAAAACGGCCTGCCTGTAATATCGGAGATTACAGATATCACTTACCTGGATGATTTTCTGGTCTGCGTAGACGTTATTCAGGTCGGGGCCCGCAGCATGCAGAATTTCGAGCTTCTAAAGGAGCTGGGCAAGACGGACAAGCCCATTTTGCTCAAGCGGGGCTTTGCCAATACTCTAGCTGAACTACTCATGTCCGCAGAGTATATCCTCAAAGGTGGAAACAGCCAAGTTATCCTCTGCGAGCGGGGAATCCGTACCTTTGAAACGGCAACCCGCAACACCTTGGATATCAGTGCAATTCCCGTGCTGAAACGCCTGACCCACCTACCCGTTTTTGTCGACCCAAGCCATGCAGGGGGCAGTGCTTGGTTAGTTGAACCCCTCTCCTTGGCTGCCGTGGCTGCCGGTGCCGATGGACTATTGATCGAAGTGCACCACAATCCTCCTGCAGCCCTATCCGATGGAGCCCAGTCTTTGACGCCGGCCCAATTTGCAGATCTGTTTGCCAAACTAAGGGCGGTAGCTGCTGCGGTGGGCCGCAGCCTGTAAAGGGGTGGTTGTGTGAAAAGGGTTAACGTAAGTTCTGCAGTGGGAGAGTACCCTGTCCTGATCGGAAGTGGACTTCTCTCCCGCGTGGGAGAAATCGCCCGCACTGCCTGGCCGGGTAGGCGCGCGCTTATTGTCACCGACCAGAACGTTGCACGCCTTTACCTTGATCCCTGCCGCACTTCCCTAGTTGAACTGGGCTTTGAGGTGGAAAGCGTGATCATTAATCCCGGTGAGGAAAGCAAAACCCTAGACACACTGTACTCCCTCTATAACGCTTGCCACGCCGCACACCTTTCCCGCATCGACGGCGTTATTGCCCTAGGCGGTGGAGTTGTGGGGGATTTGGCCGGTTTTGCAGCTGCCACCTACCTGCGGGGCGTGGCCCATCTGCAGGTACCAACCACCCTCTTGGCCCAAGTGGATGCGGCAGTGGGCGGTAAGACGGGTATTGATCTGCCCTTTGGCAAGAACATGGTAGGCGCATTTTACCCTCCCAAGGCTGTCGTGGCCGATCTGAAAACGCTCCAGACCCTGGAGCCGAGGCGGTTTGCGGAAGGTATGGCAGAAGTGATCAAATACGGCTGCCTATTCGACGAAGCCCTTTTTTCCGCGTTGGAAAGGGAAGAGGTAGATTTGGCTGAACTTGTCTACCGCTCCGTCCAGCTCAAAGCGGAAGTAGTGGCTAGGGATGAAAGGGACAAGGGGGAGCGGAACCTTCTCAACTTCGGCCACACCATCGGTCATGCCTTAGAACAGGCAACGAAATTCAGTCGATACACCCACGGCGAAGCAGTAGCTATAGGTATGGTGACTGCACTGAAGATAGGGGAAAGGCTAGATGTAACAGAACGGGAGGTTAGATCCCGCTTGGTGCGTCTTTTGGAAAAATGGGGATTGCCCACTGAAAGTGAGATTCCACTTGAGAAGCTCGTTCCCGCCCTCGCCAGTGACAAAAAGCGGTGGGGCAGTGAAGTTCAGTTTGTTTTACTGCAGAAGATAGGCCTGTCTCTCCTGAAACCCATTGCCATAGGCAAATTAGAGCAGCTTTTGGGGGAGGTGTGGAGTGGTGAATAACGTTTTTGTGGGTCCCAGCTCTCTACAGGGGGTTGTTACCGTACCTCCCAGCAAAAGCATTGCCCACCGACTGTTAATAGCTGCATCGTTGGCGGTTGAGAACGGTTCAGGAGTTAAACTGGTGCAGGGAGTAGATGAAGGAACATCGGAGGATTTGGCGGCAACGATCCGCTCTATCCGTGCCCTATTGGACCAGGACAGCGAACCCGTCCTGCTTGACTGTGGTGAGTCCGCTTCCACCTTGCGGTTTCTTGTGCCCATTGCGGCTGCTTTGGGAAAAACGGTCTTGTTTACAGGAGAGGCGACTCTAAGCAGGCGCCCACTGCGGGAATACGGGGAGATTATGGCAGAGAAAGGCGTTGACCTGAACTTTCCCGCCCAAGGCTGCCTGCCCCTTAAGCTGCGTGGGCAGCTGGTGGGCTCCACTTACTATGTTCCGGGCTCGGTCAGTTCACAATATGTTACCGGTTTGCTCTTCGCTCTGCCACTGCTGACTGGCAACAGCGAAATTTGGCTCACTTCTCCCTTGGAATCTGAACCGTACGCAGCAATCACAGAAAGTGTGCTGGAACAGTTCGGTATCGTGGTTGACCGGATTATTGCGGACGGGGGAGAACTCAAGGGTTGGCTTGTACCGGGTAACCAGCGGTATTGCCTGCCTGCAGAATCCCTCACTGTAGAAGGCGACTACTCCCAGGCGGCCTTTTGGCTTGTTGCCCGTTATTTAGGCCATAGCGTGGAAGTTCGTGGGCTGAATCCTGACAGCGTTCAGGGGGATAGGGTAATTCTCGAGCTGTTAGCCCGGCTCAGGCCCGAGAGTGATAGGGAGATAGAGATCGATGTGAGTCAGGTTCCCGATTTAGTCCCGCCCCTTGCGGTGGCCGCCTGCTGCCGCGTGGGCCGAACTGTGCTTTCAGGCGCGGAACGGCTGCGGCTGAAGGAAAGCGATCGGCTCCATGCCCTCGCGGTGGAGCTTAGAAAACTAGGTGCTGCCGTGGAGGAAGGTGCGGAGCAGTTGATAATCACAGGCGGTAAGCCCATAATGGGTGGGACTGCCGACTCACACGGCGATCACCGGATCGCCATGGCTCTGGCCATAGTAGCTCTGCAGACGGAGGACGGGGTGCTGATTGAGGGGGCAGAAGCGGTACGGAAATCCTATCCTCACTTTTTCAGCGAACTGAAGCGTTTAGGAGGTGCTGTCCGTGGGATCGATCTGGGGTAAGCAGTTGAAAATCAGTCTTTTTGGCGAGTCACACGGCCCAGCAGTGGGCGTGGTCCTTGACGGCCTGCCCCCTGGGCAAAAAGTCGATCTAGAAGAGGCGGCCTCCTTTCTGGCAAGGCGGGCACCGGGACGAAGTTCTTGGTCTACTGCTCGGAAGGAGACTGACGAGCCGCACATTCTGTCTGGTCTTTATCGCGGGCGGACCTGCGGAACGCCCCTCTGTGCTGTGATCGAAAACAAAGATGCCAGGCCGGAGGATTATAGAGATCGGGCGAGAATACCCCGGCCCAGCCATGCCGATTACACCGGTAAGATGCGCTACCACGGCTTTAACGACCCTCGTGGCGGTGGTCACTTTTCCGGTCGTTTAACGGCAGGTTTGTGTTTTGCCGGTGCCGTCGCGAAACAGATCTTGTCTGAACGGAACATCTTTGTGGGAGCACGCATTGCGGCAATAGGGGAAATCCTAGACCAGGTTTTAGACTCTACCCAAATTACCGGGGCTGACCTGGCTGCAGTTGCAGCAAAGAGATTCCCTGTTTTTTCCGATGAGCAGGGCAGGAAAATGGTTGAGCTGATAGAACTGGTGCGGGAAGAAGGGGACTCGGTGGGGGGCATCATCGAATGCATTGCCTTGGGTATGCCTGCGGGAGTGGGCGATCCCCTTTTCGGAGGAGTGAAGGCCACGCTTTCCTCCATTCTCCACGGCATTCCCGCCGTTATGGGTGTATCCTTCGGGGCAGGATTCGCCTCCAGCAAGCTGCGGGGTTCGGAAAATAATGATTCCTTCCTGATCGATGCAGTGGGCAGAGTGGGTACAGCCACAAACCGGGCAGGGGGAATTAACGGCGGCATAACCAACGGTATGCCAATTGTGGTCAACGTTGGAATTAAACCGACTGCCACCTTGAGCCAACCCCAAGCCAGTGTGGACCTCCGTACCGGTGAGCCAACTACTGTGGTTGATACGGGACGGCACGATCCCTGTATTGTACCAAGGGCGGTGCCTGTGGTTGAGGCGGCGGTTGCCATCGGGCTTTTAGACCTGTTACTTGTCGCCTTTGGCGTGCAGGGGCCGTTTTGGCTGGATTAGGAGGGTGGGATTATGTCTGACGGTGGCTTTTCAGTTCTCCGTGCTGAGCTATCCCAACTGACCGGAAGCTTACTTGACCTATTCAGGCAGCGGATGGAGGTTGTGGAGGAGGTTGCTGAACATAAAAGGGGTACGGGAAAGCCTGTGCTCGATCGCAGGCGGGAAGAAGAACTTCTTGCCGGTCTTGCGGGCCATGAGCGGGTTTTTCTGCAGACGCTGCTCCGCCTATCCCGGAAGCGCCAATACGAACTGCTTATGGCAGACGATGACCAGTGGCGGTTACCTCAGCAGTTAAGATTGGCCGGCAAAGAAACTCGCATTGAACGAGCCGTCTTTGTGCCAGGTCCGCTTGTTAAAGGTGAAGACTTACTGCCAGGTTTGCACCCAACAGTTGTGAACAGTAGTTTGGAAGCAGTGCAGAGTGTGTTGGCTGGCAATGCAGATACGGCGCTCATACCCGTTGAAGACATGGTAGAAACATATCTTCTGTTGGATCAGGCTGGGCTTTTCATTAACAAAGCCTATGGATTAGGCGGAAGATCGCGTCTTTTGTTGGTAGGAACTGAGTTCACTCTGGTCGAGGAGGCTTCCAGGCTCAGTTTACTCCTTTCTGTTTCGGAGAGCAAAGGGGTTCTGGCCTGGGTTTTGTCAATCTTGGCAGATTGCGGTCTGACTGCGGCTAGATTGGAGTGTCTGGCAGGGTCAATATTCCTTGAGCTTTTGGCCAGGCCAGAAGAGGAGGAGATCCTCCGGGTTTTGTACCAGCTGGAAAAGGAATGCGGTGAATTGCGGCTGTTGGGCTGGTATTCGGTGGAGAGTTTAGCTTAGTGGCGAGGTGAGATGAGTGTTGGGAGTGTTTTTTCAGTCCCTGTTGATTGGCTATTCCGGTGCGGTTATGCCCGGATCCCTTTTGACCTATACGATTGAGCGTAGTCTCAAGTATGGTGCCAAAACGGCCATGCTTGTGCCTTTAGGCCATGTGCTGTTGGAACTGGCGCTGGTTGTTGCGCTGTTTTTCGGTTTTGGCAACTCCCTTAGTTCAAATTCAGTCCAGATTGCAATTGGACTTTTCGGCGGACTGCTCCTTCTCTATCTAGGCTGGGGGATGATCAAAGACGGCGTTGGGGGACGAGCGGAGCTTGTACTGGAGCAGGAAGGGAAGGAGCGCAGTCGCGGAGGCCTAATTTTGGCCGGTGCAGCCTTGAGTCTTGGCAACCCTTACTTTCTTCTCTGGTGGGCAGTGGTTGGTTTAGGGTTGATTATGAGTGCTTACAGTCGCTTTGGCCTCCTTGGAATTGTTCTCGTTTATTTCGGCCACATTTTGGCGGATATAACCTGGTATGGCTTTGTGGCTGCCCTCGTGGATCGGGCCAGGTCCTTTTTCCAGGGAAAGGCGTATCGGTTGCTTGTGGTATGCCTGGGCGGACTCTTGTTCGTGTTCGGCGGCGGTTTTCTGCTCAACGCCCTCCGGGCGTTCAGCTCGCTGAAAAACTGACAAGCTTTAATTGCCAGCCCCTTCATTTTCTGCCGCCCACATGGTACAATTTTCCTAGAAGACAACCGTGGTTGCTGTGCTGAGTAGGTTCAAAACGGAACTAGGGGTCAGAGAAATGGAGAGCGAGAATAGGTATAGATTGTCGTTGTTTGGCGAGTTTGGGGACAAGTCTCTCGAAGATGAGTTCTGGGAGGACAGTCTGGGTAGATCGGCACATTGGACTGCCTATATTGCCCTCTTTTGTGGCGCGCTCCTCGCCCTTTTTCTCGCGAACAGTTATTTCACCGAACGAAATACAGGACTGTTTATGAAAATAACACCCATCAGGCTGGTGTTTATTTTTCTTTCTATAGCAGTTTCCTTCACTGCTCGGCGTATAACCAAGCACAAGCACTTGGTTCACCTGGTCACTTTCTTTCAAATCTCAATGGTAGTTACCTACCTATTGACCTTAAGACAGTATCAGTCCCTCAACTATTTCAGCATCCTCGGCCTACTGGTTATAACCATGGCGCTTTTCCTCCTGCCCAACAGACTCGTTCTCTCCCAGCTTGTTGCCATCGCCTTTAGTCTCGCCTTTTTCCTCGGCCCCAGCAGAAAACTGGCGGGACTTCAAGCCAATGAGCTGTATCGGATAGTTGCCTATCAAACGATCCTCCTCTTGTATGGCAGCATAAATTTCTGGTGGACTGAAGTAAATAAGCGGAGGGCGTTTAAAGCGAGAAAGGAACTTGCGGAACTATCTGTGCAGGATACCCTCACAGGTGTTTTCAACCGTAAGAAGTTCGATGACGCGTTAGATGAATGGCTGAATTTCTCAGAACGGTACAATAATCCCCTAACCTTGATCCTATTTGATATTGACGATTTCAAGGGAATAAACGACAATTTTGGGCACATTGCAGGTGATGGGGTGCTGCAGGAGGCTGCCAGGGCGGTGAGTGCTGTTATCCGGAAGACGGATGTGTTTGCTAGGTGGGGTGGTGACGAGTTCGCGCTGCTTTTGCCCAACACAGACCTGGCCGCGGCAGAGGGGCTGGCTGAAAGGATCAGGGCCGCCATTGGCTCCCTGGCCTTGGATGTTCCCAAGAAGATAAGCTGCAGTTTTGGGGTTGCAGCCTATGAGAAGGGCGATACCAAACAGCTGCTGCTGCGGCGAGCGGATGAAATGCTGCTAAGGGCCAAGTCTGGTGGTAAGGATAGGGTTGTAAGTTGATTACGACAAATTGGTGATGCTTCTAGGGGCGCAAAGCGTCACGGGTCGAAATGTTGCCAGAGGGGACAGAGTTGGTGTGAGTGCCCTGAGTGCCGGGCAGGAAAAGGTTCTGAACGCCTTAGGTTCCAGTCATTCCGATGCAGTGGACAAATTTGCAGATTTGGATTACACCTGCGAAGATTCGGCCATACTGATGGACGGAGCCAGTGTTCAGATGGTGGTTGAGGTGATAGATATTCTTTACCTGGCGGGAATCGAGGAAGATAAGTTGGTGTACGGTCTGATCAAATCCCATTCCCAAAGTGGGAAGCGGATGCTCACGATAGACCAGGACTGATCTTGTCACGTTTTTCTTTACTTCTTAATTGGGGAACAGCACTAATTTTACAGTAAATGGGTAAAATTGTGTTTCCTGTCCCTTGACCGACAGTCCACGGTGTGGTAGTATAAACCGCGAACAGAATATGGGGTAAGAAAAAAGGCAAACGTCCCGAAAGGGACGGACGCAAAGCCTCAGGCCTAAGGTCGGTGTGCCGGCTATGGCGGCTGGGTTGCTCTTAAGAACGGTTTTGAACTTCGGTTCCAAAGCCGCAATCTGCCTTTTTTTCATGAGAAAAAGGGGCATTTTTATTGTTCCAGGCGTCTTGCCAGAAGCACTTGGACAAGAAAGAAACTAGTATTTGATCCGGTCAGCCAACCAGGAGAACCAGCCAAGAATTTGCAAAACAACATAGATCAATCACAGCAGCGGACAGAGCACAAAACCAGCAATGAGAATACAAAGGACACAGTTTTGCTACTGCACGATACAGGCAATAGACACAGCACCGAGAAGCAATTATCTCCCTTGTCCAAGTCTGCTATACACGGAGGGAATCAGCGTCTTAACCCCAGGAGCGCTGATACCCTCCCTTTTTTATTCTTACCGTCCCTTCTGCTCCCGCACATAGGCTCCGATTTGGCGATCCATTTTGGAGATATGGGAGATCAGCCAATCGATAACAATCTTATTAGCGTTGATTATTACATTCACGCTGCCGCCCGACAAGTCATAATCCCTGCGCAGTTGGGCGAGGCGTTCAACAAAGCTTTCATGTGCCTGCTTTTGGGCATCATAGCCGGGGTAACCGATTTCCTGCATGTACCTCTCTTCGTCCGCAAAATGCTTTTTGGTGTAGTCATCTAAAAACTCCAAAAGCTCACCAATTACTTCCTTCGCCCTTCTCTCCCGACCCGCTTCGAAAAGGTCGTCTGCCCGCTTAAACCATTCTTGATGCTGTTCGTCAATATGTTCAATACCAATCGCCAAATCAGGAGACCATTTCATATTATCATTACTCCTTCCGCACTTTATAATGGATGTTAACGATATTTTATAATACAACCAAGTAATTGGCAAGGAACAGTTGGACTGGTGTTTGCCAACACAATTGGATATCATAAAAGCAGGAGTAGGAGGGCAGATGGCCAATTATACAGTGACTTACTGAGTTTTGGACGATTCTAGTATGGAGGTTCTAAGCATGCGGAAGTACGATGTGTTAAGCAGGATCGAAAAAACAGGCATAGTTGCCGTGGTCCGGGCAGAAAACAGTGAGAAGGCCCGCCAGATTGCCTTGGCGTGTATGGATGGGGGCATTGACGCCATTGAGATCACCTTTACCGTGCCTGGAGCACACAAGGTAATTGAGTCTTTATCGGCTGAATTTGGTGATAGCCTACTTGTTGGTGCAGGTACCGTGCTGGATAGCGAAACAGCGCGCATTGCCATTTTAGCCGGGGCCAAGTACATAGTTAGTCCAGGATTTGATGCGGATACGGCACGGCTGTGTAATAGATATCAAATACCCTATATGGCAGGGTGTATGACCATAACCGAGATGATCCGGGCTATGGAAGCTGGGGTTGACCTAATTAAGGTCTTCCCAGGCAGTGCCTTTGGCCCTTCCTTTGTCAAAGCTGTGCTTGGGCCCCTACCCCAGGCGGTCCTTATGCCCACCGGCGGAGTTAGCCTTGATAACGTGGATGAATGGATCAAAAACGGATGTATTGCAGTGGGGGTAGGGGGCAACCTGACCAAGGGCACTAGCCAGGAGATCACCCAGGCCGCCCGGGAGTATGTGGAAAAAATCGCTGCAGCCAGGGCCTAACTCGGGTCCAAACGTAGAGGAGGTCTAAAACGATGAAAAAGGTTGTTACTATGGGGGAAATCATGCTCAGGCTGTCTACCCCCAGGTATGAAAGGTTTGTTCAGGCAGAGTCCTTTGATGTGGTATACGGTGGAGGGGAAGCTAACGTGGCCGTTTCTTTGGCCAATTACGGCTGCGATGCCTATTACGTGACAAAACTGCCTGCCAATGACATTGGTCAGGCGGCAATCAACAGCCTACGCCGCTTCGGTGTGAAAACGGATTACATAGTCCGGGGCGGTGAGCGCATCGGCATCTACTTTCTGGAAACGGGTGCTTCCATGCGTCCCTCCAAGGTGATCTACGACCGGGCCCGCTCCGCCATTGCTGAGGCCGAGGTTAGGGATTTTGACTTTGATGCAGTTTTCCAAGGCGCCGATTGGTTCCACTTTACGGGTATCACTCCTGCCCTGGGCGAAAAGGCGGTTGCCCTGACAGAAGCAGCTCTTAAGGCCGCAAAGCGGAACAACGTAACCGTTTCGGTAGACCTCAACTACCGGAAGAACCTCTGGACTCCGGTTGAGGCCCAGAAAGTGATGACCAATTTGATGCAGTATGTTGATGTGTGCATCGGCAACGAGGAAGACGCCCACCTCACCTTGGGCTTCAAACCGGGTGAGACCGATGTTACCTCCGGTGAGCTTGATCTCAGCGGCTACCAAGACATTTTCCAGCGGATGATGGACAAATTTGGCTTTAAATACGTTTTCAGCTCGCTGCGCGAGTCCTATTCAGCCTCTGACAACGGTTGGTCCGGCTGCGGCTGGGATGGCAGTGAGTTCTACAGGAGCCGTGTTTACGACATTAGAATCGTGGATCGGGTAGGGGGAGGCGACTCCTTTGCCGCTGGCATCATTTACAAACTGGTTAACGGTGCAGATTTCAAAGAGGCACTCGAATTTGGCGTGGCAGCTTCAGCCTTGAAGCACACTATCCACGGAGACTTCAACATGGTTACCGCAGCGGAAGTGGAGAACCTGCTGAAAGGGGATACTTCCGGGCGGGTACAGAGATAAATAGGGAAGGGTAGAGAAAAGGCCGGTTTAGATCGGCCTATTTTCGCTAATATGAGGTCGGGAGGTGAGGAGAATGAGCATCCGGTTCAAGTTGGCCGCCACCATGATTGTACTAGGCGTCTTGATTGTTACGGTATTGACCTTCGTCATGGCGTCTTTTCACCGCAACGCCTTTGTTACCAGCCGTTTGGAGGCGAGTCAGAACGCAGCCCAGGCCATTGCCATCCACATTGACGGTCACCTCAAGGGTTTGGCCAGGACCACGGCCACATTGGCCACCATGCCTGCCCTGAAAGGAAGTGTACTGGCGAGTAACGCCGCCTACGACAGTCTGGATCCGTTGGAACGGGAGGCGGAAATTGACAGGTTGGACAAGCTGTGGCGGGCCGCAATTGACGCAGAGGATCCTTTCCTGGAGGAGTTTCTGCATAACCCAACTGCTGACTTGCTGCGGGAACAACATAACATCGTCGATGACCTATTTGGTGAGATTTTTCTCACGAACCGATACGGTGCTGTGATCGCAGCAACTGGGCAGCTCACCAACTTCGCCCAAGGCGATGAATACTGGTGGCAGGCGGCAGTTCATGGCGGTGAGGGTAGGGTTTTCTTTGATGACCGGGGCTACGACGTGAGTGTGGGTGATTTCGTGTTGGGTGTAACGGCACCGGTGTATCACGACGGGGAAGTGGTTGGGGTTTTGAAAAACAACCTCAGGATCCTCGATCTCTTTGGGGAGATTATTGAACACTATTCACCCCTCTATGAACCGGGCAGCGTTCAGATTGCCCGCAGCGGTGGCCTTGTGATCTGGGAACCGGAGCAGGCGTCCCTGTCCACCCAGGTGCCCAGGGAAGTTGTATCCCTGCTCGGTACCGAAACGACCGCTGCCATCCTCGCTGATGGGGACGGACGTGGTAGTCTGTTTGCCGTGAGTCCCATTGTGAGCACCACTGCCTTAAGTGAACAGGCCTTTGGCGGCAATGAAGAAGCGGCCGATCAAAGGCTGGGAAACAAAGGGGAGAACTGGGTTGTTGTGCTGCGGACGCCGGGAGAAGTGATCGATGCCATGGTACAGGCCCAGAGAAGGCAGTTCCTCATCACCGGCTTCATCTCCATCTTTGTCTTGTCCGGATTAACGCTCCTGTTTGTGTCCCGGTCGGCCAAGCCCATCTCCCGTCTGGTGGAGCTTACCTAGGAGGTTGGTAGGGGGGATCTGGATAAGCAGATCGAGGTGAGCTCTAAGGACGAGATCGGCAGGCTGGCCCAGTCCTTCAACCGCATGGTCCTGAGCCTGCGGGAAACGATGGCCTCCCGGGATGAACTTACCGCTGAGATTGAGAAACGGCGGGAGATTGAAGAGGAGTTGAAGGTGCTGTCCACTGTGGATGAACTAACCCAGCTTTACAACAGGCGGGCGTTCAATGACTTTCTGGCTCAGATGATCGTCCAAGCCCAACGATACAACGAGCCCCTGTCAATTGCCATGCTGGATTTTGACCACTTTAAAAAGATCAATGATAGGTTGGGCCACACCGTTGGTGACTCGGTGCTCAAGCAGCTGGCGGAGATTATCCAGGCTAACATCCGCGCCTCAGACGTTTTGGCTCGGTGGGGAGGGGAAGAGTTTATTCTGCTTATGCCTAAGATCACTTTGGCAGATGCTGCGAGGGTGATGGATCGGCTCAGGTTAATCGTGGCAGATGAGGAATTCGTAGGCGGCAGTACGGTTACCATCAGCGTCGGGGTAACGGAGCTGCGGCCGGGAGATGGCTTTGATGATCTTTTGAAGCGGGTGGATGAGGCTCAATATCGGGCCAAAGCAAGTGGTAGAAACAATGTTCAGACAATCTAGTATCCTGGAAAAATCTTACACAGCGGCCATTTTCAGGCGATCTTTTCAGCGGGGAGTTTAGGAGGAATTTCATTTTCCGTAACGAAGTATCTTACCGTACCGACTCCGTATTAAGTTTGTAAAAACCAAAACAAGAATTAAGGAGGATGGTTTATGAAGTTGGTAAGGAATTCAAAAGTCTTATTGCTCGTCTTAGGTCTGATGCTGGTTTTCTCTTCTGTGGGATTTGCAGAAGACAGTGCACCTAGGGTAGCCATCGTGTTTGACGTGGGTGGCCTTGGCGACCAGTCTTTTAACGATGCTGCATATGTAGGTCTAATGCGGCTGCAGGAAGAACTCGGCGCAGACGTACGGTATGTAGAGTCCCGTACACCTTCTGACTATGAACCCAACCTGTCCATGCTCGCTCGCGAGGGCTATGATGTGGTATGGGCCATCGGCTTCCTGCTGGAAGACGCCGTCAAGAAAATTGCGCCTCAGTATCCGGAAACAAGATTTGGTATCATTGACTCCGGCTTTGACGAGGAAGTTCACGCTACTGAGCTGCAGAACGTTCTGGGTGTACTCTTCAAAGAGCATGAAGGTTCCTTCCTGGTAGGCGTATTGGCTGCCGAAACCACCAAGACCGGCAAAGTTGGTTTTGTGGGTGGTATCCAGATTCCGGTAATCGAGAGATTCGAAGCTGGTTTCAAAGCAGGTGTTTGGTCCGTCGATCCTGACATCGAGATCATCGGCAACTATACCGGCGCATTCGACGACCCGGCCAAGGGTAAAGCAGTTACCGAGTCCATGATCCGCCGCGGTGCAGACGTTATCTTCCACGCCGCTGGTGCAACCGGCCTGGGCATGATCGAAGCCTGTGAAGAGCAGGGCGTATGGGGAATCGGTGTAGACTCCGACCAGGCTCACGTAGCACCCAACGCTGTTCTGAACTCCATGATCAAGCGGGTTGACGTTGGTGTGTTTGAGGGTACCTTGATGCTGCTCGATCCCAACTTCAAGGGACAGACCATCGCCCTCGGCCTTGATGTAGAAGGCGTAGGCATCGTAACTGGTGACACCAACAATGCTTCTCCTGAGGCAATAGCTGCC
>Ga0079223_10000374_pt1 | contig 22001 bp, 26 predicted proteins | sample Stecom2011_FD_75072 | JGI IMG/M metagenome (GOLD analysis project Ga0079223, IMG submission 75072) | Agricultural soil microbial communities from Utah to study Nitrogen management - Steer compost 2011 | ecosystem: Environmental > Terrestrial > Soil > Agricultural land | place: USA: Utah...
AAAACAGGTATTAAGGTTGAGTATATTCCTGAACAAGAAGGTGCTGTAAAATATTTACATAATATAGTTAAGCCACAGGATTTAATTATTACGATCGGAGCTGGAGATGTTTATCGGATCGGAGAATTATTTCTAAAAGAGATGAAAAAATTAAAAGAAATGGCCTGAGCGGGAGGAACAAATTAATGTCACAGGATAAGTTACTCTTTTTACTTGTTACTATTATCAGTTTGATTGCCCTGGTTTCTTTTTGCCTGTCTCCTTTTTTTCATATCCAGGAGATAAATTTTAATGGTCTTTATCTCTTATCAGCTGAACAACTAAATAATCAAATGAAATTATATAGTAACCATAATATTTTTATTCTGGACAGGTTATCACTTGAAAAAGAATTGACCGCAAACTCATATATTCAAAATGTTCGGGTGATAAAAAAATATCCGAATAAATTGAATATCGAAATAAGGGAACGGAGGCCTATTGCCTGTATTAACAATAATGGTCAGTATATAATATTTTCTGCTGATGGTTTTATTCTGGAGCCTTTTATTAAGGCCAGGAAAACAGTTCCAGAAATAAAAGGAGCAGGATATTTTTTGAAAAGCAACCGGATTCAATTTACACCTGAATTAAAAAATGTTGTTGAAGGTTTGAAATCTATTGATCGGACTATAGTGGCGATGCTTACACGGATTGAGTTAAAGACAGATGGAGAAATTAGAGTTTATGCTAATGAATTACCAATAATAATGGGTTCAGATAATAACTTAAAAGAGAAATTCAGGATTTTACATTCAGTTTTTAATGAATCGAGCTTTGATACTAAAATTTATGAGTATATTGATTTATCAATTACGAAAAAACCGGTTATAAAACTAAAAACACAATAGTTATAATAAAATTACCTTAAAAAAAGGATTTTAAGAATTAATGTTGAATTTATTCTTTAGAGTTTTTTTGGGGGAGGAGGTTAATATTTTGGGTGGTCATAAAGTAATTACGGGTCTTGATATTGGTACTACAAAAATATGTGCTATTATTGCTGAAATTACAAATGAAAACAAAATAGAAATTATTGGAATTGGATTAACCCCTTCCCATGGTCTGAGGAAAGGGATTGTTGTTGATATTGATGCCACCAGTAGAGCAATAAAGGAAGCCTATAAAAAGGCTGAAAGAATGGCAGGAATTACTATAAATTCTGCATTTGTGGGAATTGCTGGAGCACATATATCATCACTTAACAGCCATGGTGTGGTTGCGGTAACCGGGGAAGAAAAGGAAATTAAGGAAAGTGATATTCAGCGTGTGATGGAGGCAGCAAAAATTATTCCTCTGTCTGCTGAAGAAGAAATGCTTCATGTACTTGCCCGGGAATTTATTGTTGATGGTTGTGCGGGAATAAAAGATCCGCTGGGAATGTCTGGAGTCCGTTTAGAGGTGGAGACCCATATCGTTACCGGTTCAAGTACTTCTATTCAGAATCTGGTCAAAAGTGTTATGCGTGCCGGTCTCGATGTTGATGATATTGTTTTGGAGCAGTTAGCTTCCAGCGAATCTGTTTTAACAGAGGATGAGAAAGAACTGGGGGTAGCTCTTGTTGATATAGGTGGAGGGACTACTGATTTAATAGTGTTTCAAGAAGGTAGTATTTCTTACACTTCAGTATTACCTGTTGGTGGCAATCATGTTAGTAACGATATCGCTGTGGGTTTACGTACACCGGTTTCTGAAGCTGAAATGATAAAAATTACTGCTGGTTGTGCTCTAAAAAATATGGTTGAGAAGGATGAATTTATTGAAGTTATGACTGCCAGTGGCAAAACCCGAAAACAGGTGTCAAGAAGTAAATTATGTGATGTTATTGAACCGAGAATGCAAGAAATAATTACTCTGGTAAAGCGTGAACTGGATAGGGTTGGACCTCGTGATTTAACTCCTGCTGGTGTGGTTTTAACCGGTGGTGCTTCCTTGCTCACAGGTGCTGATGAGTTAGCTTCTGGAATAATGAAACTTCCTGTTCGCCTGGGTGAACCTGAAAATATAAGCGGATTAACAGATGTAATTGAAAACCCGGTATATGCAAAGAAAGGAGATAAAGTACCAAGAGCTATTTTTTCAACTGCTGTTGGACTTATAGAATATAGTTTAAAATATCACAAACCAGTAAATAGTAAATATTTTAATAATGATAAAGTTGGAGATTTTTTTAATAAGTTGAAAAACTGGTTAAGTGATTTTTTCTAGGGGGGAGAGGAAATTTGTTTGATATAGGAACTGAAATAGAACAATTTGCAAATATAAAAGTGGTTGGAATAGGTGGCGGTGGAAATAATGCTGTTAACCGGATGATTGATGAAGGACTGGAAGGTGTTGAGTTTATTGCTATAAATACTGATGCTCAGGCTTTGCTTTCCTCAAATGCCGGACTAACAATAAGAATAGGTGAAAAAATAACTAAAGGCCTGGGGGCTGGTTCTGATCCTGCAATCGGAGAAGAAGCTGCTGAAGAAAGCCGGGAAGACGTTGCCAAAGCACTGGAAGGTGCAGATATGGTATTTATTACAGCAGGAATGGGTGGAGGAACAGGAACAGGTGCTGCTCCAATTATTGCTGATATTTCAAAAAATTTGGGGGCATTAACTGTTGCAGTTGTCACCAAACCATTTACGGTTGAAGGTCGTCAAAGAATGGAAAAAGCCCGGACTGGTATTAATAATCTTAAAAACAGTGTAGATACCCTGATTGTTATACCTAATGATAGATTATTAGAAGTAGCAGAAAAGCAGACCAGTTTAATGGAGGCTTTCAAAATTGCTGATGATGTTTTAAGACAGGGAGTTCAGGGGATTTCCGACCTAATTACTATTACCGGTATTATCAATCTTGATTTTGCTGATGTAAAGACAATTATGACTGATGCTGGTTCTGCTTTAATGGGGATTGGAAGGGCAAAAGGAGAGGGTAGAGCAACTGAAGCTGCCCGAATGGCAATTGAATCACCGCTGTTAGAGGCCTCTATTGATGGTGCTAAAGGTGTACTTTTAAATATTACTGGTGGTTTAAATCTTGGGATTCACGAGGCAAATGAAGCAGCCAGAGTTATTCAGGAAGTAGCTGATGCTGATGCAAATATTATACTCGGAGCAGTGATTAATGAAAGTCTGGAAGAAGAAATCCAGGTAACTGTAATTGCAACTGGTTTTGAAGGGAGATCAGAGATTAAGGCAGAAAAAGAATTTGATGATGACTTTGACATTAATGATTTTTCAGGAGAAGAATTGGATATACCGGCTTTCTTAAGAAGACAGGATGTATGAAAATGATACATCAATATATAGTTATTAGTTGATTATATGTTTTTAGATAGTATAAAATGAAAAAATTCTCGATACCAAAAAGGTATCGAGTTTTTTACTTTTATTGTGTTTTGACAAAAAAACAGAAATTCTAGGGTTATATTTCAGATATATAATACATATAATTTATTAAGATGGGCAAGTAGGTGTTAAAGAAATGATAATCTATGCTGATATTACTTTTATTATTAACCTGTTGATGACCCTTGCCATTATTCGAGTAGTTGCTTATCTTCTGGAAATTAACATCAAATGGAAACGCTTATTACTGGCATCTTTTCTGGGAACCATTTATACTTTTATAGTTATTTTTATTCAAAGTCTCAACTTTGATTTTATTCTTAAATGTAGTATGCATATATTCTTGAATATATTAACTGCAATATTAATTATATGGGTGTCATTTCATAATACAGGAAGAAAAAAATTAATTAAAGCTATTGCCTATCTGTATTTAGTTAGTTTTATAACAATTGGTACAACTATATCCATTTTTTATATTTATGGAGGAGCTCCTTATAGTACAAGTAAAGCTTTTTTGAATTTAGCGGGACTAATAATACTAATTATACTAGCAAAAACAGGCTGGAGGTTTTTAAAATCATATTTATTTCCTGAACAGTTTTGCCTGCCAGTTAAAATATATTATCAAAACTATTCAATAAAGCTAGAAGGTTTAATTGATACCGGTAATAATCTCAATGACCCATTAACTGGAGTTCCTGTAATGATTATTTACTTAAAAAGTTTATTACCAGTTTTCCCGGAAAAATGTCAAAAGGATTTGAAAAAATATTTAAACACAGGAGTATCTGAAAATAACCTTGAACTGATAAATTTATTTAATCAACTGGGACTTGGTAACCGGGTTCGCCTTCTTCCATTTAGTGATTTAGGACAAGAGCATGGGATAATGGTTGGTTTTAGGCCAGATATGGTGGAGATATATTATCAGGAAAATAATATTAAGACAAAAAAAATCATTTTGGGGTTAAGCAGATATCAACTTAATGATGAGGATAAATACCAGATTCTGGTTCACCCCGGGATAATTAAATTACAGACATAGGAAGGGAGTAATTTTATGCGTAGTTTTAAAAAATTATATTATTATATCAAGTTTAAACTGGAATATTATTGGCTCAGATTATTGCAAAAATCAGGTTTATACCATTCTCCTATTTATTATCTGGGGGGAAGTGAAACATTACCACCACCATTAAAAGAAGAGGAAGAATATTATCTCTTAGAAGAATTGGGTAATGGCAATGAAGAAGTAAAGCAGCTTTTGATTGAGCATAATTTGCGTTTGGTAGTTTATATAGCTCGCAAATTTAGTAATACCGGAATTGATATTGAAGATCTGGTATCTATCGGCACAATTGGATTGATTAAGGCAGTGCGAACCTTTGATGTTAATAAAAATATTAAACTGGCCACATATGCTTCTCGTTGTATTGAGAATGAAATTCTAATGTATCTGCGTAAAAACAGTAAAAAGAGGAGCGAGGTATCTTTTGATGACCCTCTCAATATTGACTGGGATGGTAATGAGCTAAAACTTTCCGATATTATGGGGACTGAACACGATATAATTTATAAAAATATTGAATCACAGGTTGATCGAGAGCTTCTAAAAAGAGCAATGAAGAAACTTTCAGGAAGGGAAAGAAAGATTCTGGTTTTGCGTTTTGGATTAATGAAATCCGGAAACACTAAAACCCAAAAGGATGTAGCAGATATCCTGGGAATTTCACAGTCCTATATTTCACGTTTAGAAAAAAGAATTATTAAAAAGCTAAAAAAAGAGGTTGCAAGAATGATCTGACAAACAAGGTGCAACCATAATGTTAAAATAGTAGTATCTTTAAAAAAATGACCTTTTTGTGATCAAATCATAATTTATTTATAAAAAAGTAGCGATAGCTACTTTTTTTATTTCTACATATTGTTGAGGTTTAAAATATCCATGCTTATCTTTCCTGTAATTACATGTATAAATAGAAATCACCTGGAAATAATGTTAATAAAATAAATAATAAAAATTACCCAACTATACCAGCTTGAATTGTAAGCTTATAAAAAAACGGGGGAAAATTATGGGAAATAAAGTTGAGATCAGCGGTGTAAACACATCAGAATTACCTGTTCTTTCAAATAAAGAAATGAGAATACTTTTTAAGAAAATGAATGAAGGTAATAAAACTGCCCGGAATACAATTGTAAACGGTAATTTAAGATTAGTATTGAGTGTAATTCAGAGATTCAATAACCGGGGAGAGAATGTCGATGACCTATTTCAGGTAGGATGTATCGGTTTAATGAAAGCTATTGATAATTTTGATTTAAGCAAAAATGTACGTTTTTCAACCTATGCTGTACCAATGATTATTGGAGAAATAAGAAGATATCTTCGGGATAATAATCCAATAAGAGTCAGTCGTTCATTAAGAGATACTGCTTATAAAGCCTTGCAGGTAAAGGAGAGTTTGAAAAACAAAAATGCTGAAGAGCCTTCTTTAAATGAGATATCAAAAGAACTGGGAATTCCCCGGTCGGAAATAATTTATGCCCTTGATGCAATTCAGGATCCAATTTCTCTTTTTGAACCAATTTATCATGATGGAGGAGATCCGATTTTTGTAATGGATCAGATCAGTGACAGGAAATCGGAAGATGAAAACTGGTTGGAGGGAATTGCTATTCGAGAGGCTTTAAGAAGATTGAGTGAACGTGAAAAGATAATACTGACCTACAGATTTTATGAAGGAAAAACCCAGATGGAAGTTGCTGATGAAATTGGAATATCACAGGCACAGGTTTCTAGACTGGAAAAGGCTGCACTACAGCGTTTAAAACGACATGTAAAGGAGGAAAGATAAATGAAAAGTATTAAATACATGGTGGTATTGATTGTGTTTTGCCTGTTGTTGATGAATTTAAATGTTAACAGTGCTTTTGTGATTAAGGATAAAAAAGCCCTGATTAATGCTTATAATAATCAAAATTTGATTCGTCTTCATGTTATTGCCAATAGTAATTCAGTTATTGATCAGTATCTGAAAAGAACAGTAAGAAATGAAGTAATTGATTTTCTTTCAAATCACAATAATAATCCAGAAATATTCCCTGATTTAAAAGATATCGAAAATCATATTGATGATATTATTAAAAGAGAAGGCTTTGAACTATCAGTAGACGTCCAGTATGGTAATTTTTACTTTCCAAGAAGAACTTATGGAGATGTGACTCTTCCCGCTGGAGAATATAGAGCACTAAAAATTATTTTAGGAAATGGAAAGGGTTCAAACTGGTGGTGTGTTCTTTCACCCCCCTTATGCATTGACCAGGCTTGTGAAACAGAAGAAAAAAATCAAATTGAGTTTCGACTGAAAATATTTGAATTAATACAGAGTTTTTTTACTGAAGAAAAGCTTGAAGAAAAGCTTGAAGAAAATAATATGGAAATATTAATTGACAAACTAAATATCCGACAGGATGGAGGAGATGAAAAGGATCTCCTCTTTTTTACTTCACGTTTAATAGCTTGCTAACATATAATAGTCATGGTAATGATATAATAGGGAGGGTATTTAGTGTGTTAAAGAATTCAGAACTAAAACTAAAGGATGTTATTGATATTAACCGGGGGAAAAAACTGGGTTTTATTGATGATGTTGAACTTGAACTGGAAAAAGGCCGAATAAAGGCTTTTATAATTCCTGCTCATCAGTTTAGACTTATGTCATTTATTACTAAAAAAAGGGATATTATTATTACCTGGGATCAGATAAAAAAAATTGGTGAAGATGTAATACTGGTTGATATCAGAGAGGAAATTGAAGTTTAAAAAAGAGACGGGATATGATATACTGTAACTGATATAAAAGGCTTAATAAAACTTATCAGTATGGAGAGGTTTTTAATGAAATGCCCTTATTGTGAGCATCTTGAGAGTAAAGTAATTGATTCCCGTTATACAGGAGGTCATACCTGCATCCGACGTCGTCGCGAGTGTCTGGATTGTGGAGAAAGGTTTACAACATATGAACGTTTGGAAGATATACCTTTAATGGTTGTAAAAAGAAATGGGCAGAGAGAAATGTTTGACAGAAACAAGTTAGTTACCGGTTTATTAAAAGCCTGTGAAAAAAGAACAATATCTAAAGAAAAAATAGATAATCTGGTTGATAATATTGAAAGAGAGCTTCAGAATGATATGAAAACTGAGGTTAAAAGCACTGAAATTGGAGAATTGGTAATGAAGGATCTTAAGGAAATGGATGAAGTGGCATATGTAAGATTTGCGTCTGTGTATAGACAATTTAAGGATGTTAATAAGTTTAAACAGGAACTGGAAAGTTTACTAGGGGAGGATTAAGGTAAGTGTTTATCTGGAAAAATAAAGGCAAGCTGAATTACCTGGAAATAGAAGAATTTAAAGAGGCTGGTGTTCTTGCCTGTTTTACTTCTCGCTCAGGAGGTACAAGCCAGGGGAGTTATAGTTCTTTAAATCTGGGATTGCATACCGGAGATGAGAATAAAAAGGTTTTAGCTAACCGTAGATTAGTAGCTGAAGCCTTTGGGTTAAACTGCAAGGATTTTATAGTCGGTGAACAGGTACATGATAATAAAGTTTATCTTGCTGATTACAAAGACCTGGGTAGAGGGGCATTTGACCATTCAAGCAGTATTCCTGGTGTTGATGCGCTGATTACAGACAAACCTGGAATACCCCTGGTTTCTTTTTATGCAGATTGTGTTCCTTTGTTTATTATGGATCCTGTTAAAAAGATTGTTGCCCTGGTCCATTCAGGCTGGAAGGGTACTTCTTTAAAAATTGGAGCAAAAACAGTAGAGAAAATGAAAAATATTTTCAACATTGAAGTTAACAAACTCTATGCAGCTATTGGACCATCTATTTCCCGGGATTATTATGAAGTAGATTCCTGTATTATTAATATTTTCAAAGAAAAATTTAAAAATTATAATGATTTTATAGTTGATAAAGGAAAGGACTTATATCTTCTGGACCTTCAGGCAGCAAATATATTTACCTTTATAGAAGCAGGAGTTTCAGTAAAACAAATTATCAGTTGTGATTTATGTACTTATTGTGAACAAAAACATTTTTATTCTTACCGTAGAGATGGGAAATCCACGGGGAGAATGGCAAGTATTATTGTGAAAGAATACAGGGATGGTTATAATGCAGAAGGATAATGTTTATTATTTAGACAACAAAAAACATAAAGGATTTTCCCGGACCATGAATTACAGAAAAAATGAAAAACGAAAGAAAAAAATTCTGTTAATTGTAATCCTGTTAATAATTATACTAATCTTTGTAGCCTTTTATTATCTTTTTCATAATAAACCGGTATTAACTTTAGCCGTTTATGATGAATTAGTTGACGGGTTTGAGACTAAAGCTCTGGTTGTAAGAGATGAAATTGTTCAATATTCACCTGTATCCGGGTTTGCTAAGTTACTCAAAAAGGAAGGAGAAAGGGTTTATTATGGTCAGGAAATAATTAATATTGACAATAATACAGTTTATAATTATCGGCCAGGCCTTATTAGTTATGCAGTTGACTATTTGGAAGATAAACTGCAACCAGATAGTTTGAGAGATATAACCGCAAATGATTTTAATGATTATCAGCGAAAATTCCAGCAATTGGTGAATAGCAGATATGTTTCAGAAGGTGACCCTGTTTTTCGGGTTATTAATAATGACTGCTTATATCTTGTTATCAAAGCAAAAACATCAGAGTTAAAACGATATCGCCCAAACGAAAAGGTTTTTGTGCAGTCTACTAACCTTAAATATGGGATGATAGATGCCTATATTATTGATATTATAGAGGGAGAAGAAGAAGGGTTGCTTATAATTAGCCTGAATCTTTTTATCCCGGAATGGTTAAATGTGCGTTTTGTGGAGATTAAATTTATAAAAAATATATATCGTGGAATTGTAATTCCGCAATCAGCTATTTTTACTCAACCTGAAGGAGAAGGAATACTGGTTTATAATTCAAATGGGACACATGCCTTTAAAAAAACAAGTATATTAGAAAAAGCTGGAAGTCATGTGGTTGTGGACGGGGTAGAGGTCGGAGATAATGTAATTACTAATCCCTGGACAGTAGAATATGGGAGAGATGGAGGTAATTTATGAATATGATGAAAAAGAGAATGAAGGATATAAAAAAGAGAATAGAAAGCGCTGCCTCCCGGGCAAAAAGGGATCCAGCGAGTATAAAACTAATTGCAGTAAGTAAAAACCAATCCCTTTCTAGAATTAAAAGTTTAAATTCGCTGGGTATAAATAAATTTGCTGAAAACCGTGTGCAAGAAATGAGAGATAAATATGATAAAGCAAATAATATTGAATGGCACTTTATTGGACATTTACAGAGAAACAAAGTAAAATATTTATTGAGGATGGAAAGATGCAAGATGATTCACTCAGTAGATAGCCATCGTTTACTTTGTGAGATTAACAAACGCGCCAGAAAGAATAAGCGAGTAATGCCTGTATTAATAGAAGTAAATATTGCAAAAGACAGGAAAAAGTTTGGGTTTTCTCCTGAAGCAGTAGCTGATTTTCTGACTGAGGCCCAGAAGTTTAAATACATTGATATTCGCGGATTAATGACAATTGTGCCATATATAGCAAATCCAGAAGAAACACGACTGTATTTTAGAGCAATGAATTCTTTAATACATTCTTTAAATAAGGAGGGGTTTAGTTTAACTGAATTATCAATGGGGATGACCAATGATTTTGAGATTGCTATTGAAGAAGGATCAACAATGGTCAGGGTTGGAACTGGCCTTTTTGGAAAGAGGGTGGACTAAAAGTGGACATCCACAATTTATGGAATAAAATACTTGATTTTTTTGGCTTAACTCCAGAATCTGAAGAAAATTTTGTTCAAGATGTTGATAATGAAAGAATTATAAGTATTTACAAAAAACAGGGCTTTAAAATTATGATTCATCAACCAGAATCATTTTCTGAAGTGGAGAGCATTATTGATGAATTAAAATCCCGCAAACCGATTATTCTTAATTTACAGTCACTGGAAAAGGATGTAGCCAGACGGATTATCGATTTCGTGAGTGGAGCTGTTTATGGAATGGATGGTAATATACAGAAAATAGCTGAATCAGTATTTATATTTACACCCAGTAGTGTTCTGCTGGATAGTAAACTGATAAAAAAAAGTAAATCTATTTTTAGTTAAAGAGGTGGTTTGTGTGAATACTTTAGTATTTTTAATTAATATTATTTATCGATTGCTTATTTTTCTGATTTTTTTAAGAGCAATTATTTCCTGGTTCCGTCCAAATTCCTATAGCCCGGCATGGAGGAGTTTTTTAAAAATACTTTATGATCTGACCGAGCCAATACTGGGTCCAATTCGCAGGTTACTCCCTGCTTTTTCCGGGATAGATTTTTCTCCTATTATTGCTTTTTTCCTTTTATATCTTGTTCGTTCATTCTTAATTAATTTAGTGATCAGTATAGGACGTGACTTAAGACTATAAGAAGAGGTGGAGTATTTAATATGCTGGATCGAAACAAATTAATATCACACCTTTATGATGAACATGAACAATTTTTAGGCAGACATATTATTGACAAACTGGAGATGGTTTTGGAGAGAAAGGGTATTGAAAACACCAATTTTCTCAATCCCTATGAAAGTGAACTTGCTTTAGGAGTAATTAATCAGGTAAGTGATATAAATTATCTGATAGATGGCGGTTATCAGGGGGCAGAAAGGAAGAGAATCAGTATTTTTCCTGATTATTTATTTATGGATTCAATTGAAAATCAGGTCAGCATTTTAAAAATAAGCGGCAATTTTAAATTTCAACAGATTACACATCGGGATTTCTTAGGTGCTTTAATGTCTCTTGGTATTAAAAGGGAAATGATCGGAGATATATTAATACTGGATGATTTTACACAGGTGATTATAGCTCTAGAGCTGGAAGATTTTATTCAGCTTAAACTTAACAGGGTACATCAGATTCCGGTTGAAGTAAAAAAAATAAGAAGAGATGACCTTGTGGAAGCTCAGGAAAATACCAGAGAGATAAATGCTACTGTTGCTTCTATGCGTCTTGACGCTGTAGCTAGTGCTGGTTTTGGTGATTCTAGAAGTAAGATTTCCCGGGATATTAAAGGAGAAAAGGTTAAGTTAAACTGGAAAATGATAAGTAATCCTGCTTCGCGGGTAGAAATTGAAGATATGATTTCGATCCGGGGACGGGGAAGAGTAAAGGTCAAAAGCATTAATGGCAAGTCTCATCGAGGACGGATAAAATTATCCTTGCTTCGTTATACCTAAACAATTATATTTAAAGAAAGGGGGATTATCATGAAACTTTCACCACTGGATATTTATAACAAGGAATTTAACAAGACCACCTTTGGTTATAATGTCAAACAGGTAGGCGAATTTTTGGATGAAGTTGGCATGGCTTATGAACGATTATTAAAGAAACTCAATCAACTGCAGGATGAAAATGAAAGATTAAATGAGAAACTTAGCAATTATAAGGAAACTGAAGAACGCCTGGAAAAGGTGATGCTCACTGTAGAGGAAACTGCTAAAAAGCAGGTTAATCAAGCTCGCAAAGAGGCTGAGCTTATAATAAAAAAGGCTCAGATTAAGGCTGAACAGATAGAAAAGGAAGCAGAAGAAAAGATTCAGGATAAATACAGGGCATTTCAGGAATTAAGAGAAAATAAAGAGCTGTTTCGTATCCGGTTCAGAACCTTACTGGAAACTCATCTTCAGATGCTGGAAAAAGCAAATGATGAATATGAAAAACAAGGCAGGGAAGAGTTTAGTGATGATTATATTCAGTTTGATACAGAAGAAGATAGTGCTGCAGGAAAATTAGATCTTGACGAGTAGAAGCTTTTCCATTATAATATAGAGCAAATATATGAAAAAGACATTTAAATAATATAGACCATGAATGGGAGAGTAATCCTGTATTTTAATTTACAGCGAGACCGGAATGGTGAGAGTCGGTTAAACAAAATCAGGATGAAGATCACCCGGGAGTTGATATTCTGAAACCAAGTAAGTTTGTCCGTTTATTCTGCGTTAAAGAACAGAGATAATACCGGAAATACTATGATTAATTTTGTATTCCAGAAAAGAACGGTATTAAACAGGGTGGTATCGCGGTCCTTTCGCCCCTCAGGGGAGAAAGGATTTTTTTATATAATAAGATGATTGCAACACAGAAAGGTTATTTTGAAGGTTGAGCCACACGAGTTAAAAAGTCTATTAAGGGGGTAGTATATATGGGTTATAAGGAAACGATTAATTTACCGAATACTGATTTTCCAATGAGGGCTAATTTAACACAGAGAGAACCGGAACTTGAAAAATATTGGGAAGATAGTGATATTTACAATAAAGCTGTTACCAGGAGAAAAAGGGCCGAAACATTTATACTTCATGATGGCCCACCTTATGCTAATGGCGATATTCATATGGGGCATGCCTTAAATCAGGTTTTAAAGGATATAGTAACCCGTTATAAAACACTTAAGGGATTTTATTCTCCCTATGTTCCGGGATGGGATACACACGGGCTTCCGATTGAGCATAAAGTATCACGTGAGTTAGGTGATAAAGCAAAGGAATTATCAATAGGAGAATTAAGAAAACGCTGTGCAGAATATGCCCTGAAATATGTAGAGCGCCAGAGAGAGCAGTTTAAAAGACTGGGTGTTTGGGGAGAGTGGGATAACCCTTATTTAACTTTAAAACCGGAATATGAAGTTAAGCAAATAGAAGTCTTTGGGGCAATGGCCAAAAAGGATTTGTTTTATAAGGGGAAAAAGCCGGTTTACTGGTGTCCTGATTGTGAAACTGCTCTCGCTGAAGCAGAGGTTGATTATAATGAAGTACGTTCACCTTCAATTTATGTTAAATTCCCGTTGAGGGAAAACATTCATGTGGGTGGAGTGGAATTAAGCCCGGAAGATAGCTATGTAGTTATCTGGACTACTACTCCCTGGACAATTCCTGCTAATCTCGCGATTACTCTTCACCCTGATTTTGATTATACTGTAGTAAAAGTTAAGGAAGAAAAAATGGTAATGGCCAGGGAATTGGTAGACCAGGTGATGCAGGAAAACGATATTAATGACTATGAAATAATCGGAGAGTCATTTAAAGGTAGTATTCTGGAGAATATAAAATGCAAGCATCCAATTGAAGACAGAGATTCCCTTATTATTCTGGGAGATCATGTAACTCTTGAACAGGGTACGGGTTGTGTGCATACAGCTCCTGGTCATGGACATGAAGACTATCTGGTCGGAATGGAATATGACCTCGATATTTATGCCCCCATGGATAGTAGAGGTTTTTTTACTAAAGAGTCTGGTAGATTTAATGAAATGCATTATGAACAGGTAAATAAAGAGGTAACTTCAATTCTTAAAGAAAACGGATTACTGCTGAATCTAAGTTTTATCTCTCATCAATATCCACACTGCTGGAGATGTGATGGACCTTTATTATTCAGAGCGACAAACCAGTGGTTTGCTTCAATTGATGCTATTAAGGAAGAAGCGCTGCAAAGCATTCGTGATGTTGAATGGTTCCCAAAGTGGGGAGAAGTAAGAATGTCAAACATGGTTGCTGAACGCTCTGATTGGTGTATTTCCCGGCAGAAAAGATGGGGAGTACCACTGCCGATTTTTTATTGTAATGACTGCGGCGAGAGTATTATTAATGATGATACTCTTGATACTGTTAAAGAACTTTTTGCACGGGAGGGTTCTGGCTCATGGTATAAATACAGTGCTAAAGATATTCTTCCCGAAAATTATAAGTGTCCCGAGTGTGGGGGTCAATCTTTTACAAAAGAAGAAGATATTATGGATGTATGGTTTGATTCTGGCTCCAGCCACCGGGCAGTTTTAACTACAAGGGATAATCTTTCCTGGCCTTCTCAGTTATATCTGGAAGGCACTGACCAGTATCGGGGATAATTTAATTCATCGTTATTGACAGCTGTGGCAACAGAAGGCAGGGCACCATATGATGCTGTTGTTACCAATGGTTTTGTGGTTGATGATAAGGGCATTAAGATGTCGAAATCAGTTGGCAATGTAATTTCTCCACATGATGTTGTTGAGGAATATGGAGCTGATATCATTAGACTCTGGGTTGCTTCTTCCGATTTTAAAGAAGATGTTAAGGTTTCAACAAAAATCCTAAAACAAAATTCTGAGGTTTACCGCCGTATTCGTAATACCTTTCGTTTTATGCTGGGCAATATCTATGATTTTAAATATGGAAATAATTATGTGCCATATAAAGAAAGAAAAGGAATTGATCGCTGGATTATGATACGTCTTCAGGAACTGGTTAAGAAGATTAATAGAGCTTATGACACCTATGAATATCACCGGGTTTATCATGATATTCATAATTTCTGTACAATTGAGATGAGTTCATTGTATGTAGATATAGTTAAAGATCGTCTTTATACTGATGGCACTACTTCACTGAGCAGACGGGCAGTCCAGAGTACACTTTACGATGTTTTGATTACTCTGGTGAAATTAATTGCTCCGGTTTTGGTTCATACTGCTGAAGAAGTCTGGCAGCACATTCCAGATAAAGATAAAGAGGCGGAAAGTGTTTTCTTAAGTGATTGGCCGGAACTTAAAGAAAATTATTATGAAAAAGATTTAATGGAGAGCTGGGAAAAAATGCTGGCGGCAAGAAAAGATGTGGCTAAAGCACTGGAAATAGCCCGGGCTGATAAGAAAATAGGAAATTCACTGGAAGCAAAAGTAGTTATAGTTCCTGCAAATGAAAAACAGGGAGAATTTCTCGATAAAAATAAAGATGAATTAGCTGATTTATTTATTGTTTCCCAGGTTGAATTTGGATTAGGACTGGAACAATTTGCAGGAGATAGTGATAGTACTGTTCATCAGGGCTCAGAAACAGGCTTAAAAGTTGCTGTTATTAATGCAAGTGGCAGCAAATGTGAACGCTGCTGGAAATACAGTGAAACTGTTGGTTCTGATAAAGCACATCCTGATTTATGTGAAAGGTGTCTAGGTGTAGTTAAGGAATAAAGTTATAATCAAATATAAACGATTGTGCTTAAGCTCCTGTATTATTAATAACAGGGGTTTTTGCAATTAAGCTGTTTTGAAAAAAGCAGGAATTATATGTTATTTGTTGAAGTTGAATATGACAATTATATAATTTCTATAACGGGTAAAGAAGCAACTTATGCTGATTATCCGTTCAGTGCTATCTAAAGTGTTTATGAATTCTATTTAATGGTAGATTTTATTAATTTGTTAGCGGAGGTTGATTTATGAGTTATGAACGAAATTACTGGATAAATACGATGTGTAAAATTGCCAAACCGGTACTTTTTCATTTGTCCAAACAGGAATTAAAAGAGAAGATGCCTGTAGAAGGATCAGAAGACAGGTTTGCTTATGCCTATCTTGAAGCCCTGGGACGGGTGCTGTGCGGTATTTCACCATGGTTGTCACTGAATTCTAAATCAGAATCGAAGGAAATGAAGTCAAAGGAAAGATTTGCAAAAATGGCCAGGCAATCAATTGAATCTGCAACAGACCCTGAATCTCCAGATTATATGAACTTTTATGATGGAGATCAGCCACTAGTTGATACTGCTTTTTTATCCCAGGCCGTTGTTCGGGCTCCCGGGGAATTATATGATAAATTATCTTATTCAGCAAAACAAAACCTTATACGGGCACTTAAAATGAGCAGAAAAATTAAACCCTATTTCTGCAACTGGCTCCTTTTTAGTGCCATGGTGGAGACAGCCTTATATATTATGGGAGAAGAATATGACCCGGTCAGGGTTGATTATGCTTTAAAACAGCATGAGCAATGGTATAAGGGAGATGGAATATATGGTGATGGACCGGAGTTTCACTGGGATTATTATAACAGTTATGTAATTCAACCAATGTTAATTGATATTATAAATGCTCTGGGTAAACAGGAAAAAGAGTGGTATATTATGAAAGAAAAGATATACAAAAGGGCCCGTCGTTATTCTGGAATACTTGAAAGGCTAATTTCTCCAGAAGGTACATTTCCACCACTTGGACGTTCATTAAGCTATCGTTTTGGTGCTTTTCACTTACTATCACAGATGGCTCTTATTCATAATTTGCCGGAATATATTAAGCCTGCTCAGGTGCGCTGTGCTTTGACAGCAATAATCAAAAACATGGTGGAAGCTGATGGTACATTTGATGACAAGGGATGGTTGCGAGTTGGTTTCTGTGGTTATCAAATAGATTTAGCAGAAAAATATATTTCTACAGGTAGTCTTTATCACTGTTTAACGGTTTTCCTTCCCGTGGGATTATCAGCAGATGATGAATTCTGGAGTGGTAAAACACATAAATGGACCTCTCAAAAGATCTGGAGTGGCGAGAATCTTAAAAAAGATATCTCAATTGAGTAATCTGAAAAACCAATTCTTTAAAAGACTAAAGAAGAGGGAGAGAAGTAGTAATAAAGTGAGCCTAAATCGCTTCTTTCAGTAAATAAATTTGCTCTCTGAAAAGGTTCTTAAATACATTCCGTATAAAAATATTGATTTGACGGAAAAAGGTATTAAATTAGGCAAATACCTGGTTGATAGAAATAAAATGTTGCAGGAATTTCTGGAGACCATTGGAAGTAGCCTTTCTATAATAATTTAATTTGGACATCCTTCCTTTGATAATAAATAGCTTTTATCTGCATTGACTAACTGATCTTATATGAATTTTATGTTGACATATGTTCATAATAACGATAAAATAAAAAAAAGAGTACATAAAACTATGGAAGGTGAGTGTAATGAGGATTACTATTATTTATGATAATGAAGTTTATGAGGGTCAGTTAACTGCCAAATGGGGTTTTTCCTGTCTGGTTGAATATAATGGACATAATTTATTATTTGATACCGGGGGAGATGGAAGCATATTGATAGAGAATATGAAAAAGTTAAATATTGATTACAAACAAATTGATACTATTTTTATTTCACATGGTCATTGGGATCATAGCGGGGGGCTGGCAGAAATTCTAAGATTGAATGAAAAAGCGATATTATACATACCTCCTACTGTTCTGCAATTGGATATTAAAATACCACCTACATTTATTAAATTGGCTGAAAGAGAAAACCTGATTGTGGTTAATGAAGCAAAAGAATTATATCCTGGTATTTATTCTACCGGAGAGCAGAAAAATATTGAACAGTCTTTAGTCATTAAAACAGAAAAAGGGCTGGTTATTATTGCTGGTTGTGCACATCAGGGAATAAATAAAATCTTAGAAGAAGCTTCTAAAATTGGAGATATCTATGCTTTGATTGGTGGATTTCATGATTTTAATAAGTATGAATTACTGAAGGAGATTGAACTAATTTGCCCAACACACTGCACAGAAAACAAATCAGAAATATTTAATAGATATCCGAACAAGTGTATTAAAGGAGGAGCAGGCCGTGTTATTGACATATGCTCATAACTATGTTATACTATAGCTGGATTATTAAAGAGTAAATCTGAATAAATCAAAAGGGAGGTGAAACTTATGCCTGGTGGAGATAGAACAGGACCAGCTGGATTCGGGCCACGTACTGGAAGAGGTATGGGTTATTGTAATGGTTATCAGGTGCCAGGTTATATGAATGGACCGGTATATGGCCGAGGTTTTGGCAGAGCTTATGGTCGTGGTTTTGGTAGAGGTGCTGGATGGGGTTATCGTTATCCTGTTAACCCAGGACCAGTTAGTCAAGATTATAATCCGGCCTATTACGAACAGGGTATAAGTAAGGAAAGTGAAGCAGAGTATTTGAAAAATACAGCTCGGGCTGTGGAAGAAGAGTTAAATTATATTAAAGAAAGATTAAGCAGGCTTGAAAAAGATAATGGTGAATAAAGAATCTATAAAATCAGTTTAAACAAGCCCACCATCTAAGGTGGGCTTGTTGATAAATACATATTGGAGGCAGGAAATGAAGATTGAATTTGATTGTGTTCCCTGTATATATAGACAGGTACTGGAAGCAAGCAGAATGGTAATCAATGAGGAACAGGATAGGGAGTTAATCCGGGATATAATAAATGAGTTTGCCAGGATGGTTCCAGAGATAAAAAATGAAGAAAATGCTCCTCAGGTAGTTGCAAAAATACAGAACTATATTAAGCAAAGGACTGGGATAAACGATCCCTATTATAAATTCAAAAAGAAAAATATGGAATCAGCTTTTAAATACTATCCAGATGTCGTGCAATCTGTTAAGAAATCCAGAGATTCATTGTTAGCTTCTCTTGTAATGTCTGCCATGGGTAATTCGATAGATGCTGGTATTAGTTTAGATATTGATATAAAAGGAAATATAAAAGAGGCAGTTGAAAAAGGTTTTAAATATAGCGATTATCAGATTTTTAAAACGAAACTACGAAATGCTGACAGGTTATTATTAATTGCAGATAATGTGGGTGAAGCTGTTTTTGATAAATTATTAATACAGGAACTATTGCAATATAAGCTTAAGATAATTTATGCAGTACGAGAAACCCCAATTTTAAATGATATAACCATTAAAGAGGCAAAAAAAATTGGTCTTAATAATTATTGCACCGTAATATCAAGTGGTTGTGACACTCCAGGTACTATATTGAGCAGTAGCAATACCAAATTTATAAATGAATACTCTAAAGCTGATATAATTATTAGTAAAGGACAGGGGAATCTGGAGGGATTATTGGATGATAGCCGGCCTATATTTTTTCTCTTAAAAATAAAATGCGATCTAATTTCAAGAAGACTTAATAATGGATTGCAGACAGGTGATTTTGTTTTTATATATCGGTAAATAATAAGCTTAACTACTAAACTTAATAAAATAATAAATTATTAATAAAACATTCAAAAAAACTTGTAAAAAGTGCTGAAATACTATACAATATAATTGAGAATGATTATCATTATTAGAGGATGTGAAATAAATGCAGCATTTTTCATTAAATCAATTAAGAATCGGAGAAAAGGGAGAAATTATTGAATTGATGGGCGGTTATGGCGTAAAAAAAAGGTTAAATGCCCTTGGTATTAGAGAAGGAAAGGAAGTTACTAAAATCAGTAGTTCCTTTTTAAAAGGGCCGGTAACTATACAGGCCGGTCAGAGCAGGATAGCAATTGGTTATGGAATGGCTGAAAAGATTCTCATAAAGAAGGTCGATAAACAATGAATATCCTGTTAATGGGAAACCCCAATGTGGGTAAAAGTGTTGTTTTTTCTCGTCTGACAGGTACAAATGTTACATCATCTAATTACCCGGGAACTACTGTAGAATATACTGAGGGTTTTTTTCACTGGAAGGAAGAGGTTTTTCATGTAATTGATGTTCCTGGTGTTTATACTTTAGACCCAACAAACAAGGCAGAAGAAGTAGCAGTTGATATGATAGACAAGGGTGACATTATTATAAATGTGGTTGATGCTACAAACCTGGAACGGAATATGAATCTTACTCTCCAATTGCTGGAAAAAAATATACCGGTAATCATTGCACTTAATTTCTGGGATGAGGCAAATCATAAAGGTATTAAAATTGATATTGAAGAATTAGAAAGCATATTAAATGTGCCTGTAATTCCTACAACGGCTGTGAAAGGGCATGGGATTGCAGAATTAATTAATACTGTAATAAATTACGATCAGAAATATCACTCTCACCATGAGCGAAACGACGAAGAGAGATGGGTTATTATTGGGAAAATAGTAAAAAGAGTTCAGCAAATTAGTGACCGCAAACATACTTTTTCTGATATTATTGATGAGATAACAATAAAACCATTATCTGGACTTCCAATTGCCTTAGCAGTTTTATATGTAGCTTTTCGTTTTATTATTTTCATGGGTGAAGGCATTATTGGTTATATTACTGAACCTTTTTTTGATAACATTTATTATCAGCTTATGAATTCTTTAAGCGTCCTTCTAGGTGGAGAGGGATTATTACATATGATTTTAATTGGTAATTTAATAGATGGTGCCATTGATTTTGAACAATCTTTTGGGTTGTTAACTACCGGTATATTTATACCTCTGTCTGCTGTAGCACCATATATAATTGTTTTTTATTTTGTTCTTGGTTTGCTCGAAGATACCGGTTATCTTCCAAGGCTGGCAGTCCTTGTAGATAATGTTCTGCACAAGGTGGGATTACACGGGTTTTCAATTATTCCCATGATTCTGGCTTTTGGATGTAATGTACCAGCTGCACTTGCAATACGGAGCCTGGAAAGCGAGCGGGAAAAATTTATTGCCAGTACATTAATGGTTATTAGTATTCCCTGCATGGCTCAGCTGGCAATGATCTTTGGTTTACTGGGTCCCTATGGTGGAAAATATATTGTTTATCTTTTTTTAATTCTGGCAATGGTTTGGGTAACTGTTGGTGTTATACTAAATAAAATTTTGCCGGGTTTTAGTTCTGACCTTTTGCTTGAAGTACCACCCTTTCGTATCCCCAGTTTTTCTACAATAATTAAAAAACTCTGGATAAGATTAAGCGGTTTTTTCAAGGAAGCTATACCTCTTGTTTTATTTGGTGTATTTTGTATTAATCTCCTATATGTTTCAGGTGTGATGAGTGGGATAGTGAATTTTATTGCTCCCTTTTTAAATAAAATCTTTGGATTACCCCGGGATGCAATTTATGCAGTATTAATGGGCTTTCTTCGCAAAGACCTGGCAATGGGATTGCTTGCACCTTTAAATCTAACAATAAAGCAGCTAGTCGTAGCCAGTGTGGTATTAACAATATACTTTCCCTGTATTGCTACTTTCTCAGTTTTATTGAAAGAATTAGGATTTGTGAATATGATAAAATCAACTTTTGTGATGTTACTCACATCTGTTTTGGTTGGAGGTTTTACCAATTTGACTTTTACAAATGAAGGTATATCATTAATAGGGTGGGTAATAATTGTACTGATCCTTATATTCTTAAGAAAATTCTCTATAAGTAATAAAAAATTTATTTCGGGGTTTCCGAATCAATCCTGAAATCTTTTATAAGGGGTGTAGTTAATGATGAAAGATGAGATTGACAGGATCTTTGCTCATATTAAAAAAAAGGGTATTAAACTGACCCCGCAAAGGGAGGCAGTTGTTATTGCTTTTATCAAGAATAAAAAGGAGCATATGTCAGCGCTTGATATATATGATTTTTTAAAAGGAGAAAATAAATCATTGGGTCTGGCAACAATTTATCGGACACTGGAACTGCTAGAAAAAAAAAGAATAGTAGTAAGAAGAGATTTTGATAATGGAACAGCTCGTTATGAGTTTGTGATTAACCGACAAAAACATAATCATTTAGTCTGCAAAAAGTGTGGAAAAGTTATTGAAATACCTGATTTATTGCCAGATAATATTGAGGGTATTTTACTGGAGCAGGAGGATTTTTATTGTCAAACTTATAGTGTAAAGTTCTATGGGTACTGCAAGGAATGTTATAATAAATAAAATGTGTAGTAAAATACATATTAATAAATATTTTTTTAATAT
>Ga0079223_10000377_pt1 | contig 21933 bp, 21 predicted proteins | sample Stecom2011_FD_75072 | JGI IMG/M metagenome (GOLD analysis project Ga0079223, IMG submission 75072) | Agricultural soil microbial communities from Utah to study Nitrogen management - Steer compost 2011 | ecosystem: Environmental > Terrestrial > Soil > Agricultural land | place: USA: Utah...
CTCCATTGATCGCCTCCACACCTTGACCTCTTAAGATCCCTGCGGCACTTGCACTTCGCATGCCACTGGCACAGCAGCATATTACGGGTTTATTCCATTTTTTAATGGTGGAAATCTTTGAATTGATATTCTGTAAAGGAATATTCTTAGATCCCGGAATAGCTCCATTATCGTATTCGCCTTTGCTGCGAACGTCCAATATAATGGCGCCACGGCTTTTAAAGTCCTCGATTTTTTTGTTTTTGTTGCCGAATAAAAAGTCTAAGAAGCCCATTTGTTGAAGTTTTTAAAGAGTGCGAAATTACATTATTCCGCCAAAACTTCTCTCTCTAATTCATTATATTGCAATGATGAAAACGCTTTCTCGAAAAAATGAGATCATTAAAGTGGCAGCGACACTTTTTAGAAAAAAAGGATACAATGCCATCTCTATGAGGGATATTGCTTCCGAAATGGATATGAAGGCCGCTAGTCTTTACAATCATATAAGTGGAAAACAAGAAATCCTAGCAACTATAATATTGGAAGTGGCAAACGAATTTACTTTGGGAATGGAAAGGATGCTTACTCAAAAATCTTCCTCACTTAAAAGCCTGGAGAATTTGATTGAACTCCATATTGATATCACCTTAAATCATTCTGAAGCTTTGGCTTCTCTCAATAATGACTGGATGCATTTAGAAGGTAAAAATTTGAACGCTTTTATAAAAATGCGCGATGGGTATGAAAGTAACTTTAGAAATATAATCCAACAAGGAATCGAAGCAAATGAGATAAAACCCCATCATCCCGAGGTAATCTTGTTCTCTATCCTTTCCACTTTGCGTACCCTTTACATATGGTATGAAAAGCGTGGTAAATTGGATGTGAATGTCCTTAAAAAGGATATGGTTTCGGTATTGATAAAGGGGATTGTATAAGGAGATTAAACCTCCAATTTTAGATTGTAAAACCTTTAAATCATAACGAAATGAACAACATTTACACCTATAAAACACACGAATATCGCTGCGACAAGTGTGGATGGATCGGATTTGGCGAAGAGTTGGAACGAAGCGACTTTTTTCAAGACGGATTTGAAGTAAATTGTCCCAAATGTGGAGAATTGTTTGAACTTGTAAAATTTCCCACTATCGCTGAGGTTCTTATATATGGATCGGAAGAAGAAAAGAAGGAGGCCAGAAAACAAATGGGTTTGGAAGATTAATGCGACTGCCCAGTCCGTTGTCTTTTGGTCTTAAGTTGATCCTAGGTCTCAAAATTGATAAATGTGATTTTCCAACCAATTAATAAAAGCAATTAAAAAGAGACTTGCATTTCTAACTAACAACCGTTAGTTTTGTTCCTGATAAACGACAGATAACAAGTGGCAAAATTTCATAAATTAAAAGTTAAGGACGTTCACAAGGAGACTCGGGACTGCTCGGTCATCACCTTTGATGTTCCAGAAAACTTGGCAGAAGAATTTCACTTCCGTCAAGGCCAACATCTCACCCTGCGAACCATTATAGATGGCGAAGATACCCGCCGTTCCTACAGCCTGTGCTCGAGCCCAGTGGATCACCAATGGCAGGTTGCAGTAAAATCTATTGCGGAAGGAAAATTCTCCACTTTTGTCAATTTGGAACTTCAAACTGGCGATATGCTGGATGTAATGATTCCAAGTGGGACCTTTGGAGTGAATGTGAATCCGGACAAGCCAAAGAATTACTTGTTTTTTGCTGCGGGTAGCGGAATTACGCCAATAATTTCAATGATTAAAACTCATCTTGCCTTGGAACCAAATTCCACCTGCAAGTTGTTTTATGTGAACAAGACAGCAAAATCCATTATCTTTAAGGAAACGCTCGAGCAACTTCGAAATAAATATTTCGGACGTTTGGAGATTTATTATTTTCTCACCAAAGAACGTCGTGATATTGAATTGTTCAATGGCCGATTTGACGATGAAAAGATGGAAATTTTGACAAAAAACTTTATCGACATCCCAGATACTAGCGAAGTGTTTTTGTGCGGTCCTGAAAAAATGGTGAATTATGTAAGTGATTATCTTGTAAAAGCTGGCTTGCCAAAAGAGTTTATTCACTTTGAGCTGTTTGTCACTGGACTTTCTGAGGAAGATATAGCAAGGGCGGAACGCTTAGCAAAACAGAATGTGGAAGGCGTGGAAGTGACTATTGTGGATGGCGGAAAGGAATTCCAATTCACCATGACCAAAGATTTCGACAACATTCTCGATGCCGCCTTAGCCGCGGGTGCCGATTTACCCTTTGCATGCAAAGGAGGAGTTTGCAGCACCTGCAAGTGCCAGATTTTGGAAGGGGAAGTAGAGATGAAAGTTAATTATGCTTTGGACGAAAAAGAGGTTGGACAACATTTGATACTCAGTTGTCAATCGGTGCCAATCACTAAAAAAGTAAAAGTAGATTTCGATGTCTAAAATTCCCGCGTAGGCCAGAATCTCAGAGGTTGATTTGGAAATATAAAAAATCTCCTGCAAGGTTGGAATTTATCGGCCGAAGGAGGAAAACCGCGTAGGTATATGAAAAGATAAAATTATGAGCGAAAAAGAAATTAAGAACCTGGAAGAAATATTCGAAGCCCGCATTGCGCGCGACGAAAAGATAGAGCCCAAAGATTGGATGCCGGAGAAATACCGGCAAACCCATATTCGGCAAATAAGCCAGCACGCCCATTCCGAAGTTGTTGGTATGTTGCCGGAGGGAAATTGGATAACTCGTGCTCCCTCTTTACGAAGAAAAGTTGCACTCTTGGCAAAAGTCCAAGATGAAGCGGGACATGGATTATATCTCTATTCCGCTTGTGAAACCTTGGGAATTTCCCGAGAGGAAATGTACGACCAACTTCATAGTGGAAGAGCCAAATATTCCTCGATCTTCAACTATCCGACTATTACGTGGGCCGACATTGGCGCTATCGGTTGGTTGGTGGATGGAGCCGCAATTATCAATCAAGTTCCTCTGTGCAATACTTCTTTTGGCCCGTATGCCCGAGCGATGGTTAGGGTTTGTAAAGAAGAAAGCTTTCATCAACGTCAGGGATATGAAATAATGCTCACGCTCTGCCGTGGTACCGAAGAGCAAAAGGCAATGGCCCAAGATGCCCTCAACCGTTGGTGGTGGCCCAGCTTGATGATGCTAGGCCCAACGGATGAACAATCAGTTCATACCGAACAATCCATGAAGTGGAAACTAAAAAGAAAAACGAACGATGAATTGCGTCAACAGTTTATAGATCAAACCGTGCCACAAGCCGATATCCTTGGAATAACAATGCCCGATCCCGATTTAAAATGGAATGAGGAAAGAGGACATTACGATTTCGGAGAAATCGATTGGAACGAATTCTGGCAAGTCGTAAAAGGTCACGGCCCAATGAACAAAGAGCGCATGAAAGCTCGAGTAGACGCCTGGGAAGGCGGCGAATGGGTACGCGATGCCGCAATGGCCTATGCGATTAAAAACGAGGAAAGAAAAATAGCAAGATCAAGTTAATAAGAAGGGACGTAGGACGGTAGGACATAAGACATCCGAAAAAACCAATACGTCTTATGTCTTAAGTCATTCAGCGAAGCGGTCTTAAGTCTCTAGTCTAACATCTCAAATCTAAAATCTCATGTCTAATAACAAAAAAAACTGGCCCCTTTGGGAAGTCTTCGTAAGAAGTAAAAACGGATTGGAGCACCGGCATTTTGGGAGTCTCCACGCCGCAGATTCCGATATGGCCCTCGAAAATGCCCGAGATGTTTACACCCGCAGAAATGAGGGAGTAAGCATCTGGGTAGTAGAATCAAAAAACATTACGGCCTCAAATCCCGATCACAACGCCGAAATGTTTGAGCCCGCAAAAGATAAAATATACCGACATCCCACGTTTTATGATTTGCCGGATGAGGTGAAGCATATGTAAATTCCCGCGCAGGCGGGAATCTCATGGAAGGTGGAAAACCTGTGATAATAATCCTGACACTTTTTCACTAAATACTTAGATATCCTCACTAATAAAGAGTTATTGAATGCAATGATATAAGAATCAAGGCTATGGGCAGGGCACAAAAAGATTCCCACCTTTGTGGGAATGGAAAATGGTATGTTTACATTATGACCAATAAGCCGAATGGTGTTCTTTACATTGGCGCTACCGATAATATTGATTGCCGGGTTGAAGAGCACAAAACAAAAGTTTATCCTGAAAGCTTTACGGCGAGATATAATTGCGATATGCTAGTTTATTTTGAAGAATTTGAAGAAGGTTCTAAAGCCTCACTACGTGAAAAACAAATGAAAAATTAGAACCGTGAATGGAAAATAAAATTGATTGAAGAGATGAATCCCAATTGGTTTGATATAAGTTTAAACTGGAACAATAGAGATTTGATTTTTAAATCACCCCGAATCACTATTCCAAATAAAATGTAATTATGAACAAAACACAAGGAGATTCCCACCTTCGCGGGAATTTATACAACTACATCCTAACAATCGCCGACAATTCCCTAATCCTGGGCCAACGAATGGGCGAACTTTGCGGCCACGGACCAAGCTTGGAAACCGATATCGCTTGCACAAATATTTCCTTGGATTTACTGGGGCAGGTTCGAAGCTATTATCAATACGCCTCAAAAATTGCCGGAGATGGTAGAACGGAAGACGACATTGCAATGCTTCGTCCCGAACGTGAATACGTAAACATACTCTTGGTTGAACAGCCCAATACCGATTTCGCCTATACTATGGCACGTCATTTTCTGTTCGATGTTTATCATTTCCTATTTCTAAAAGAATTGGAAAAAAGTAAAGATCTCACCTTGGCGGCTATCGCAACAAAATCATTAAAGGAAGTAACTTATCATCAACGTTTTTCCTCAGATTGGATACGGCGATTGGGTGATGGCACTGAAGATAGCCATCAAAAAATGCAAGCCGCAATCGACAGTTTATGGATGTACACCGATGAGTTTTTTCATCCAAATCCCGCTGAGATAGCAATGACAGAGGAAGGGACAGGAGTCGATATCACGAAGTTGAAGAAGAAATATTATGAAACAGTAAGTGAAGTTTTGGAAGAAGCCACCCTTAAAATCCCAGAATCAAAATACTTCCATAAAGGAGGGAAACAAGGAATTCATACCGAGCATATGGGTTTTATATTGGCTGAATTGCAATATATGCAAAGGACGTATCCAAATTTGGAATGGTAATTCTCGAGAAGGCGGGAATCTCTTTGTAAACTTCCTGCAAGATCTTCAGGCCTTGTAAGTATTTAAAAAAAAAATAGATAATGACTCTAATAGATAAACCAAACATACAAGAACATTTAATTTCAGTTTTGGAAACGGTCCCCGATCCAGAAATCCCTGTAATCAGTGTTCTGGACTTGGGAGTTATTCGGGAAGCTATTGAGAAAGATGAGGTAATTTATATAAAACTTACTCCAACTTATTCTGGCTGTCCCGCAATGGACGTAATCGCCGATGATTTAAGAACAGCATTTTCTAATATTGGCAAAAAAGCTGAAGTTGAACTGATTCTATCTCCTGCTTGGTCTACCGATTGGATTTCTGAGGAAGGGCTTCAGAAAATGGAAGAATACGGAATTGCCCGTCCGCTATCAGAATCTCACGACATAGATGTCTTATTGAACAATAAAAAACTTGTGAAATGTCCGCAGTGTGGTAGCACCCAAACACATTTGGTGAGCCAATTCGGTTCCACACCCTGCAAGGCATTATTTAAATGCGATGATTGTCATGAACCCTTTGATTATTTTAAGTGTTTGAAATAGGACGTGTTCTTTGATTCCATTAAGCTCGCTGAATTTCTCCCCAGTTTCCCTACCTTTATCACTAAAAAAAATGTTGCATTACTACGAATTGCTTCACCGTGAACTCCAAACGGACGGAAGCCAATTAGCTCACTATCACCCCACAAAAAATACCCAAGGGGCCTGGAATGAAAACGAACAGCACATGGCGCCCGCTACCGGAGTTATTTGTGCTGAACTTGAAAAGTTTCGGCCTGCAGATCAAATGCATATCGCCCGGATTAGTCTTGATATTTTAGGGATGATTCATTTGGATGACTTTCAAATTACCACCCGCTGCATCCGTCCCGGAAAAACCATCGAATTAATTGAATCCATTTTTGAAGTCAAAGGAAGAACTTGTATTGTTGCCAGAACTTGGAGAATGGTAACTGAAGATACATCCGAAGTTGCCGGTTTGGAAGACGTGCCGATGCCTTCTTATGAAACCCTGCCTAATTGGAAAGGAATGTCCGTTTGGGGTGGCGGTTATATCCAATCTGTTGCCAAAAATATCAAAGTCGTGGAACGTCGACCCGGAAAGGGAAGAGTGTGGCTCACTAATGATTTGGAAATGGTAAAGGACGAATCCACAAGCTCTTTCGTAAAATTGATGGGAATGGTGGATACAATGAATGGCGTAGTGGTACGTCAAGAAAATCCTTTTTCTTATATGTTTCCGAATGTGGACCTGCAGATACACCTCTATCGTATACCGGAAGGAAAATATTTGGGATTAGAAGTGAACCAGCAATATGGCAAAGACGGTATCGGACTCACCTCAGCCGTACTACATGATAAGGATGGTCCGTTTGGCCGCGCCGAACAGATTCTCACCATTCGAAAAATGCCTACTCACTAGCTTTGCTTTATTAGTTCATCCCCGGAAACGAATCTACTGTTTTTACTTTTAGATCCGGAAAGGAGGTGACAACCTGAACTGTGAAATCGGGAAAGGATTCCACAATCTGCCATTTTCCGCAGTCATTGGGAAAAGACTCCACAAATTTCACTTTGATATCTGGAAAAGATTCTACAAACTGGATCTTTATGTCAGGGAAAGACTCCACAAATTTCACCTTCCCATAAAGAGGGATTTTTTTGAATTCGCAATTTTCATTTGATGTGGTAAAAGTGGATTGCAGATCCTGTTCAAAAAATATAGACGGCACTACAAATTTTTCAGGAGTACTTTCTCCTATTCCCAACCCTGAAATGGTTAGTGAACCATTGAGAAAAAAGATCAGCGACATCAAAAAAGGTAAAGAAACATTCATAGTATATTCGATTGACCCATTAAAGTTACTTCTTTGACTTGTAATCACAAGGATATTACCCAACTCTTGCTATTTTTGTTGAATGTGCATGAGAAATGGTTTGTTGCGAAACATTTCCAAATAAATATAATTATTAACCTAGAATCAAATCAATTTATGGCTTCCATCATTAAAGAAATAAAAAACAAAATAGCATATCTCACCTTGAATAGGCCTGAGGTTTTTAATAGTTTCAACCGTGAAATGGCTCTTCTTCTTCAAAGCGAATTGGATGTCTGTGAAAAAGATTCAGAAGTGAGAGCAATTGTTATTACGGGTGAAGGAAGAGCGTTTTGTGCCGGACAAGATTTAAAAGAAGTTACTTCCCCTGAAATGAATCCCGGATTTAAAAAGATTCTTGAAGAACATTACAATCCAATAATCAGTCGAATTCGTAATATTGAAAAACCAATAATTGCTGCTGTCAATGGAGTTGCCGCAGGAGCGGGAGCAAATATCGCATTGGCCTGTGATTTGGTGATCGCTTCGGAAAACGCGAGTTTTATACAAGCGTTTAGCAAAATTGGCTTGGTGCCTGATAGTGGAGGAACTTTCTTTTTACCAAGATTGATCGGTTTCCAAAAAGCTTCGGCTTTGATGATGTTAGGTGATAAAGTTTCCGCTACGGAAGCAGAACGACTTGGCATGGTTTACAAAGCAGTTTCTTTAGAAAATTTTATGGAAGAAGTAAATAGCATTGCGAATACTATGGCAAATATGCCTACAAAGGCATTGGGTCTGACCAAACGATTATTGAATGAATCGATGAATAATTCTTTGAAAGATCAACTAGATTTAGAAAGTAAATTTCAAATAGAATCCGCTCAGAGTGAAGATTATTCAGAAGGAGTGGATGCGTTTGTCAATAAACGGAAACCGGAATTTAAGGGAAGATAATAAGGGAATTTAAAAAAAGTCAGCTCTATCTGGACTAATTTTCTAATGGCACGCCATTAACAAGGCCACGGAATCCAATGTGGCGGTATCCTTGCTGATAAAGAGAACCCATACATCTTGGGAATTCTTTTCAATCGGTATGCGCAGGTCGACAATTCTGTTTTTATCGCTGTCGCTATAATTGATCTCAATTTGATCTCCAAAGATTGAAAGAATTTCGTTTAAATGTGTCTTTTCCGCAATAGTTCCCTTGTTCGTTTGGATTTTATAACCACTTCCCTTTAGATCAATAAAAACGACGGCAGCTTCATTTGTTTCGTTAATTTCTAAGGTCATAAACGGATAATATACAAAACCAGCAAGGTCCTCATAAGCGTAATAGAGCCCGCATTCTTCTGGCTCTTCTTCGGGATATTCCGGATCCTTTTCACCTAAAGTCCTGTGAAAATCCGCTAACGATCCGATTATAGGAATTCTTTGGTTATTTGAGGTTTGAATTTGTTCGATATATAAGTAATCGCTAAAACTATTCTCGGCTTTATGAAGCTTTAAAAACGTTTTGACCAAGTCCCTATTTTGATAAATATATTTTACGGGGACATCTCTATCCCGATAATCTGAATTTCTGTATTGAGTATGATATCCTGATATTTCCCCATTATCTATTTTATTTAATACAGCGTAGTACTCTGAAGCACTCCCACCACTATTAAAGCGTCCTACATAATTCCATAAATCTTTTTCTCCACCCAGAAAAATCGCATAATGAATAGTCCAGTTGTTTCCTTCACCGCGATTGTGAACCATATATGGAATTATCGCATCTGTTATTCCGTCGCTGTTTAGATCCCCGAAAAGTCGCTCTTCATCAATTTCACCCATCTCTGCAAACCCATCATCCAAAAGCATTTCCTGGATAAAATTTGGATTGTGCTTCAAATCTTCAAAGGCTTTTGATAACGCAAGTGTATCTGAGGTGATAGCAGTAGATACTATAAAATTAGTTTCTTTAACTTCAGTAATTTGCGTTGATTTTGATTGCCATTCTCCACAGCTAAAGAGGAATACGAAACCAATGAGAGGAGCTATATTTTTAATCGTAGATATCATTTTCTTCTAGCGTGAAGACCCAATTGAAACAGTTCAGTTGCCTCATCTATGCCTACGGGCGGATAGTTTTTTCTATGTAAACTTACATCCACAAAAGGCTTGTCTCTCCATTTAAATAATGAGTTTTGTCTTTCATGATATTAATAATCATCTACAGAACATTCGATTCAATTTAAAATACTATGGTTTTGGTCATACCTATATCTACCCCCATCTCCTTAATTTCATTATCTGTATATCTAACGGATACCATATAAAGTGTGAACTCGTAGCTTGGAAGCTTTTTAGTAGTTACCGTGCCGTGAAATATATAGACAGGAAGAAGGTAGTTTTGAATTTCTCTGGGAGGAAGTGCATAATATCCATATTCCATTTCGGATATGATTACTTGTGCCGAGGACTCTTCAAGCTGCAAATCGAGGATTTCTTGAGAATAGTTCCAGAGCAAGTTCAGGATTTAAGAGTCTTCTTTTTTCTTTTGTTTGAATTGGATTTCTCCAAAAATGATATAATCCTGAAATAGTTTGCGGATCTGCGAAGCTTAGTCGTGTTTTCGCACCTGGTCCGTATACTGGCAAATTATCAAGTTGGAATTGATAGTGCAAATGGATCTCTGTGTTGTATTCTTTAACCCTTTCTCTTTGGGTTTTTATTAGCCTACTAGTTTTATCCCTTATATTCGGTCTCTCGTATATATTTTTTGAAGTTACCGTAGAATATGAATGGAACATCAATTGCGCATTAGGTTGCAATAATTTGTTTCTCCCAAGAAATTCGTTAGCTAATACTCTTGCAGACTTTGGATCGGGCAAATTTTGGCTGTTTAATATATTTTCATTTGCAAATAAATCTGCATCATAATACCAAAAGGAATCACTGAATGGATAAACGGTCAATACTTTTGACCGCTCACGAACTTGTAAGGTATCTCCCAAATTTGAAGTAGGTCCGGTTATACCGAATATTCGTGAGAGATTTTCTATAGTCCCAGAAACGGATTTGTGGCTGGGTTCTATGGTATTTGAAGTCTTATAAACGCTTGCGAATGTATTTTCGGGTGCGGGTAAAGTACCTCTAAAATCAAAAAGTCTGGATCTCATAATATATTGTATTAACAGTTTTGTGAAAAATGGCAGATAGAATCATATTTTTTTGGAGTGGGAGCTCTATATCCAATCCATTGATCGTAATAAGTTGTGGGCTCCTTAGTGTCCACGCGCATGTATGCACAGCGATACGAGCTCGATTCCGTCTCAACACAAGCACTAATCCAAGCTTGTCTAATGCTGATTCCCCAGTTAAGATATGCGGCGAATATTTCTCCGCGACTTTTCACATCGGAGCAATTGGTTTCAAAACCCAAGATATAATGTAATCCATTGAACACGGGTTGCAGTATTTCAAACATCTTAGGCGATCTTTCTAAGACCCTGCAGGCGCTTAAAACGAGCCATTTCAACCTGATTTTACCCAACCTCATCTCGGATGGGCTGGCTATTCCGTTGTCATAAGCCGTCCTTCCAAATACTAATCCTTCTGGATATCCGTGTCCGGCGAAATACATAATGTCCACCGTGTCAACAAATTTATTGGCAGTGCCCGCAGGAAGTTTACCCACACCCTCATCTTCAAAATCCTGATCCCAAGCACTTTTGTCTCCAAAGGCAAATTTTTTGGTCCCATTCAGTTTATTATAAAAACCTAGCGCGTCATTATCACAATATGAAAGATCGGTTGTTCTTCCGTAATATTCGTTTACCCATTCAGCTCCTTTTGTGTACATATTCATATTTTTAAGGTGATATTAATTTTTTAAATAAAATTAGTGTGTAAAAAAATATGAGTCAATCCCATAAATAGGGGAGGGAATTCTAGAACTTTGCTCAAAACTCGATTTGCATAAATGTATTTCTGTCGCCTACTCCCCGCCCAGTTCCCAACTGGCCACTGCCGTTGCTGCCGGCACTCCAAGCAGTTTTATTTTCTTTTAATACCAAAGTGTGATATCTTCCTGTTTTAACTTCCGATACATTTTCTAGTACTTGGATGAAGGTTCCTTGATTCTCATAGTTTCCGTTGCCTAATTGTCCAAAATCATTTAGACCTGCCGCCCACAATGTTCCATCTTTCTTTAGAGCCATAGTATTGCCATGACCTGCGGCGGCTTCTTTTACGTCCTGGAGAATTTGTTTTGGATTATGAACAGTATAAACGCTATCGTCTCCCATTTGTCCTGCACCGTTAAAACCCACTCCCCAAAGCGTGGCATGGGATTTTAGAAATATTGAGAATTGGTTTCCAGCACTCATTTGAGTCACTCCATCTGCAATTTTTACAGCTGTACTCTTATGTTTATCCGTACCATCCCCGAGCTGATAGACCGAATTATTGCCACAAGCCCAAAGCGATCCATCATTCTTTAAGATTAGGGTGTGCGCTGCCGCGGCGCTTACAGATTTTACATCGTCCATTATCTTTACTGGCGAAGTCTGTCTGTCGGTATTGCCATTGCCGAGTTGTCCAAAAACATTGTTGCCCATAGCCCAGAGACTATTGTCGTTTTTAATAAAAAAGCTAAAGTCCTTGCCGGCAGCCACGTACTTTATGTCTTTGAGCAACTCAAAAGGAATCGATTGGTTGGAGGTGTTTCCCAAGCCCAATTGTCCCGAATCATTTCGGCCTACCACCCAAAGAGATTGATCGGTTTTTAGAATTAGACTGTGATATTCTCCACTCGCAACAGCTGCCACTCCCGCTATAGATTTTTCTGGCAAGTATGGATTCGAAGCAGAATGGTTCCCCAACTGTCCGTTCGAATTATTTCCGCAAACCCAAAGTTCATTGTTGGCATCCAAAAAGAAGGAGGCGTTAAAACCGGATTCCAACTTTTGAATGTCAACCTCGTTTTTGTGGGGATTTATATTAGAACTGTTGACATCTGAACAGGAAAAGTGTAAGACGGTCAAAACGCTAAAGAGAATAAAAGTAAAAGCGCTTCCTGTTTTTTTGAGAATCGATTTCATAAGATTGAATTTGAATGGTTTATAATTCTAATTTTTATGTCAAATTAGTTGGGAAGAAATTTGTGTTATAAAAATAGGGGCATAAAGAAGACGCGTCAATCCCATAAATAGGGGAGAAGAAACAAGGCTCTCGAAAATGAGAGCCTTTAATAATTACCAACAAAAAGGAAAAACGATCATTCCCGGCTCATTACCAACCTGCGGGTATTTCTAGTTTCAATTCATATAATGCAAAGTTTCCGTCTTTTGATCCTGCAGCATACAGTGTGTTTCCTCTAGAGAATAAGTTCACATTAGAGTCGTATAAAAAATCTCCCTCAATCTTTGCAGGAATCTCCCATTTTTCGGTCCGGAGGTTGTAGATGTATAATGTTTTCCGAGCATAAAATAATAAAAAATGATCGTTCCCGTATATTGCCATTTGATAGGCAGTGCTCGAGATACCATTTGGCATTTCGGTGGGCAAGATCCAATTTTTCACAGTTAATTCTTCCGTATGAAAAATGGTTCCCATTATTTGACCGCCTCCCTCACCTTCTCCGAGGATGTACAATTTCTTATCAGATATTATTGCGTTCGCCCTTCTTAGAGTATTATGGGTGTTACCTACTTTTTCCCAAGTATTGGAAACCATATTATATTTTCTAATATCGGAAGAACTATTTTTCGAATCCATCCGCCCACCAACTGAATAGATATATCCATTTTCCAACGCGTAGCCAGCTTCCCCAGCTGCAAATAAATCGTCTATATTCTCAGAAGGCTCCCAAGTGTCTCTTTTTGGAATTTCGTTGAAATAAAAAGTATTGTAAATATGTTTCTGATCGTTGAGATAATAAATTTGTCCGTTCCTTGTGTTGCCAAGCATTTTTCCTCCATATCCAGCATAAATAAGCTGTCCCCCATATGCTAGAGTCCTCCATGAGTTACTTTCAATATTGTAGCTCATAAATTTATCGTTCTCTCGGTCGAACGTAAAAATTTCTTTTAAATTCTGGTCAACACACATTCTAAATTGCGAACCGAGAGACGGATTTCTCGGTGCAGTGCTCACTCTGATTGGAGTTGCTTTTATTGTTTCAGGAGCATTCACATTAATCGAAATAAAATTACTTTCTTGATACCCTTCTTTTTTTGCCACCACTTGAAAAGTACCTTCTTCCGTAAACGTGTGGGTATAGCCTATAATAGAAGTCCCATCTATATAGATAGCTGCATCTGGAATGTTTTTGCTGGCAGCAGCTACAGTAAAGATAACCTCTTGCCCCGTTTCCACTTCCGTGGCGGAGGCGGTAAGCTCCAGTTGTGGTGTTTCTACTGTGCCTGGGCCGTCATCATTTTTGGAACAGGAGAAGTATGAGATTGTAAAAACACTCAACAGTATTAAGGTAATAGCACTTGTTGCTTTTTTAAGAATTGATTTCATAAGATTGAATTTAAATGGTTTATAATTCTAGTTTTTATGTCAAATTAGTTGGGAAGAAATTTATGTTGTAAAAATACGGGCATAAAGAAAGCGGGTCAATCCCATAAACAGGGGAGGAGAAAAAGTGTGTAGAAAATAATTTCGGAAAACAATCTTGAATCCCTAATAAGGATTTTCGTGGTATATGATTTTCAGTATCGAAATATTATCGATGACGATTTTTTGACTTTTAGAATGTCGATTATTTATTCAAATACTTAACGTAATGACTAATTTCAATTGCCTAAAGTATCCCTTCTCTCAAAGTTTTTCCCACGGCTTCTGCCTGGGAGTGCACGCCCAATTTTTCGTAGATGTTTTTGATGTGCGTGGAAACAGTGCCAATTGAAATTCCCTCATTGGCAGCAATCATTTTATAACTGTTGCCATCGGTAAGCGATTGGAGGATTTCCTTTTCTCTTTTGGTCAGGGCGTAGTCTATTTTATTTTCTGGGGAATTGCTCAAGTGTTTAAGTACTAATCTGGCAACAATTGGCGACATGGGCGCTCCACCGCTAATAGCTTCTTTAATGGCTACTTCCAAGCGGCTGGTTATGTGTTGCTTTAAAATGTATCCCGTTGCTCCTTCTTTTATTGCAGAAAGGATGTATTTATTGTCCTCAAAAACGGTGAGCATTATAACAGGAAGGTTTGGCCGAAGCGAGCGAAGTATCTTTAGTCCTTCAATACCGTTTACAATCGGCATGTCAATATCCATCAACACGATGTCAGGAGAATACGTTTCGAGATGATTTGCGATATTGGAGCAATTTTCAAAAGCCGCCAGTAATTCAAAATCTTCTACAAATTCAATAAACGAGGATAAACTATCCCGTAGTTCGAAATTGTCTTCATATAATAATATTTTTATGGCCATGAAAAATTGATTTAATGCTTGCTAATCAAAATTCTGAAAAATAATCAATAAAGTAAATACCGAATTTAGGGGAGGGGAATATTGAGTTTTATGGTGGTTCCTATATTTTGTTCTGAGATAATAACCAGTTTTGCCCCGATTTCAGAAGCTCTGTTTTTCATGTTGGTCATCCCATTTCCCCTTGTTATCATATCAGACTCAAAACCGCAGCCAAAATCCTGAATTTTTATTTTTAGTCTTTTTTTGTTTTGTGAAACGGAAATTTCCATCCTCGGGCTTCCACTGTATTTACAGGCATTGTTGATACTTTCCTTAAAAATCATCATTAAGTTTTTTCGAATGTTGGAGTCCATAATCAGTTCTGGAGTTTGTATTTTTTCTTTAAAGGAAAAAACACATTCTTGGTTGCGTTGTATTTCGGCACTGTATTTATGCATTTCGAGTAAAATAGCTTCCACTTTATCATTTTGTGGATTGGTAGCCCAAATAATCTCTTGTAATCCACTGGCGACCTTCCCCGATAAATCTGAAATATGTTCTGCAGCTTGCAAGGTTTTAGGGTTTTTATGAGATGTCTTTTTGAGAATTTCGCTAATAATCTGAATGCTGGATATAGTAGATCCTACATCATCATGAAGATCGCTGGCAATGTCGTTGCGCACTTTTTCAAGTTCCACTATTCGTCGGTTTTCTTGTAGAATTCTGTTTCGGTTAAACAGCAAATACGTTATTAATAAAATGAGCAAAACGATGCCAATGGATCCATATAGTGCAATTCGCTGCCTTTCCATCTTGCTCTCATTGATTTCTTTTTCTTTTTTAAGAAGCGTGATCGTGTTTTCTCTTTGGCTCACTTCGTATTTATTCTCCAATTGTTTCATCCTATTTAGCACTTCGGGACCAAACATGGATTTTTGCATTTCGTAATGTTTCTGTTGGTATGCAAACGCTTCCTTGTAATTCTGTTTGTCATGATACCAAGTGGTTAATTCCTTAAGTAAATTGGTAATTTGTAGACTGTCTAGTTTCTCTTCAGAAATTCTGAGATTTTCTAATAATTCCGAAAGTGGATTATTGGTTATTGGATTAGGAAGAAATTCGTCTTTTCCTTTTTGAATTTCTCCAGCTAGGTTCAGGTTTTCATATTCGTTTGCCAGTTTTATTGCTTTATCAAAAGCAGAAAGCGCAGCAATCGTATCATTTTTATCGCGATTTATTATTGCTATTTGCCAAATATTCTTCACTTCTTCGTTTCGAAGTTTTAGTTCTTTGTTTAAGGGAAGCGCTTTATTTACATACTCCATCGCCTTTGCGTAGTTCTTTAGTCCTAAATTTGCAGTACTCAGATTTAGATAAGAAACAGCCATTCCTCTTTTATCACCTTGTTTTATTTTATATTCTAAAGATCGAGTATGATATTTTACTGCTTCTTGATCCTGCCCCAAGTCGTGATAAATATTCCCTAAAGAGGTATTGCTATAAGCAACTCCTTCTTCACTTCCCCCAGCACTGAACAATTCTAGAGCCTTAAATTGATATTCAATTGCTGTAGAAAGATTTTTCATTAACCAATAATTAGCTGAAAGGTTATGATAAGTACCTGCTAAAGTGATTTTATTGCCCTTGGAGGATTCTAGATATTCAATTTGTTTTCTAGTGATTTCAATAGCTTTTTCATAATTACCTCTCGATTTCAGAATTAATCCAGCAGCTTGATAAAATGAAACTGGATCCGTTTCGTTCGGATATTTTTCAACTAGCATTTTAGTTTTCTCTAAATAAAAGTCGGTACTATCCACATTTCCAAGGTTATTATGCAATAGGGCTAATTGAGAATACGTGCTCCCGGTATATTTATTCTCATTTAACTTTTTACCTAAAACAATTGCTTGATGAAAGTAATACGAGGCTTTTTCGGGAGAGCTTTTTCGGTAATTATATCCTATAAGATGAAAGGTATTAACCTTTTCTGGAGAATCTGGTAATGTTTTAGAAACGGTAAGCAAACTGTCTAGTTTAGTAGAAACTTGAGCAGACGAATTGATTCCAGAGAATAAAAAAAGAAATAGAAAAAGATAGATCGCGCCCAGATTTATTGGACAACCAAATCGACTTGGATGCTGTTGAATCCTGAAATGATTTTCGGCCATAATAAAGATAATATGGTCAATGAACTGTTTTTCAACATAATATTCCTCATAAAGATAGGAATCATATTTATAAGGCTTTCTTTTTATTTTGAAAAAAGAGATTAAGGGAAAATAAAATAATATTCTACATCTTTGTAGAGATTACCAATGGGCTCTTTATTCGCCTGAAATTTTAAATAAAATTTAAAATGCAGAAATTTTCTTTGAAAGTAGCAATAATTGGCGCCGGCACCATGGGTAGCGGTATAGCACAAGTAGCGGCCACAGCTGGATGTTCGGTGAAGTTGTACGACCTCAATATGGAGGCACTACAAAAATCCGAAGAATCTCTGCGAATGATTATGGATCGACTCGTAGAAAAGGGAAGGATAGATTCCCAAGAAAAAGAGCGAATCGAGGGGAATATTGAATATGTGGGAACTCTTAAAAAACTAAAAGATTCCGATTTAGTTATTGAGGCCATTGTAGAGAAACTTGATATCAAAAGAAATGTACTTTCAACAATTGAAAAGTTTGTTTCAGATAAATGTGTTATCGCCTCCAATACCTCCTCTTTTTCTATCGCCTCAATCGCTTCCACCCTCACAAAACCGGATCGCTGCATCGGAATTCACTTTTTTAATCCTGCACCTTTGATGAAATTGGTTGAAGTTATCCCTTCAATTCAAACCTCCCCAGAAACCATGAGTATGGCAGTTGAGACTATTAAGAAATGGGGTAAGATTGTTGCAGTGGCCAAGGATACTCCGGGCTTTATTGTAAACCGTGTTGCCCGACCCTTTTATGGGGAGGCCTTGCGAATTTACGAAGAAGGGATAGCGGATTTTGCTACTATAGATTGGGCGATGAAACACTTTGGAGGTTTCAGGATGGGACCTTTTGAACTGATGGATTTTATTGGAAATGACATCAATTACGCCGTCACAGAATCCGTGTTTAATGCATTTTATTACGATCCGCGGTACAAACCTTCCTTTACTCAAAAACGCTTTGCTGAAGCCGGATATTTAGGAAGAAAAACTGAACGTGGATACTATGATTATTCCGAAAATGCAATAAACCCTGAGCCTCAGATGGATGAGAAACTGGGAAAGGAAATTTGCGATAGAATTTTGGTAATGCTTTTTAACGAAGCTGCAGATGCCGTATTTTGGAACATCGCCAGTGCGGCCGATATCGATAATGCCATGACCAAAGGGGTCAACTATCCCAAAGGTTTATTGACTTGGGCCAATGAAAAAGGAATCAAATGGTGTGTGGAGCAAATGGACGGACTCTATGACCTTTATTGCGAGGATCGTTATCGCTGCTCCCCTTTACTGCGGAAAATGAGCGCCAAAGGACTTAAATTCGAGGTTTAATTAAACTGCTGTCATTCTCTGTTGAGCCATCAGCAAAGTGAAATAAAATCCTGAGCGGATTAACTCATTAATCGAATAAAATCCATTTCTTGTCGTCATCCATTGAATGGAAAAGATGATATATCAATTGTAAATTTAATAATCCCTAATTATTATTATATGAAAGAGTTCACTTATTTAATCTTGGCTATATCGCTTGTTTTTGGCTCCTGTGGAAACAAGAAAGGTGAAGAGAAAGCCCAAAACCCTGAAACTGCTGAAAGTATAGTAGAAAAGGCCCAAAGAATCCATGATAATGTAATTACTATCGATACGCATGTAGATATTGATGTTCGGGCTTTTACAGAAGAATCGAACTATACTCAAGATCTTCCCATTCAAGTGGATTTGCCTAAAATGAAAGCGGGAGGTTTAGATGCCGTGTTCTTAATAGTTTATACCGGGCAAGGAGAATTGACGAAAGAAGGCTATAAAAAGGCTTATGAAAATGCAGATGCAAAATTTAAAGCTATTCATCGCTTGACAGAGGAAATTGCACCCGATCAAATCGAACTGGCCACTACCGCTGAAGATGTTCGCCGTATTGCAAAATCGGGCAAAAAAGTAGCACTTATCGGGATAGAAAATGGATATCCTATGGGAGAGGATCTTTCAAAACTTCAAGAATTCTACAATCGAGGTGCCCGCTATTTATCCTTGGCGCACAACGGCCACAGTCAACTGGCGGACTCCAATACTGGAGAGGCAGACAATGTTTGGCTATATAGTAATGGCTTGAGCGAATTGGGGAGAAAGGCAATTCCTGAACTTAACCGTTTGGGGATAATGATCGATCTTTCACATCCTTCCACAGGATCAAATAAAGAATCTCTCGCCCTTTCAAAAGCTCCGGTAATAGCATCGCATTCCTCTGCAAGAGCTTTGAATGATGTGAGCAGAAATCTTTGGGATGAAGAACTGCTGGCGATTAAAGAAAATGGAGGCGTGGTGCAAGCTGTTGCTTTTTCAAGCTATATAAACTCCAAAAAAGATTCGATTCATAAAGCAGAATCACGAAATATATTGCTGGAAATCGCTAAAGAAATGGATATGGAATTGCTCGGTTGGCCTGAATATAGCAAGTTGGATGAAGCAGCTGCCGATGCCTATCTCGATAAATACAGAGCCTTACAAGCCAAAGCGAAACCGCGCATCGAAAACGAAATAAATCCGATTGCACCTCCAGTGGATGTAAAGGATTTTGTTGATCATATTGATTATATGGTTAAGTTGATCGGTATCGATCATGTAGGAATCAGTTCCGACTTTGACGGCGGCGGTGGAATATATGGCTGGAGCGATGCTTCCGAAACCTTCAATGTTACTTTGGAATTAGTGAAACGAGGATATAGCGAAGATAATATCAAAAAGCTCTGGGGCGAGAACTTGCTTCGCGTAATGGAAGAGGTGGAAAAAGTTGCGGCTAAAATTCAAAGTGAACAAGCGCCGACTTAAAATTCTTTATTTTTCTAAACAGATTTAAAAGGAAAAGCCTTCCTGAGCATTGTTCAGGAAGGCTTTTTCTGTTTTATAGATTTTTATGGAATTAGATATTCATAGCTTGACTGCAATCCCAGTGGAATTCCCAACGCCCAATAAGCCAAGAGGAAGATGGTCCATAAAATGAAAAATGCTATGGAATAAGGAATCATAGTCGAAACCAAGGTTCCTATTCCGGTGCCTTTAACATATTTCTGACAATAAACCACTACCAACGGGAAATAGGGCATCAACGGAGTGATAATGTTCGACACGGAATCTCCTACTCGATAGGAAGCTTGAGTAAGGTCGGGTGAAATTCCCAACTGCATTAGCATTGGTACCATAATAGGAGCAATTAGTGCCCATTTGGCCGATGCCGATCCTATAAAGATATTTACAAAAGCCGTGAGGATTACAATTCCTACAATAGTAATTTGCGCCGGCATGTTTAAGGCCTGTAATCCTGATGCTCCTTTTAATGCCAGCAAAGCCCCAAGATTCGATTTTGCAAAAGCATCAATAAACAAAGCACAGAAAAATGCCATCACAATATAATAGCTCATCCCAGACATAGATTTGGTCATGCTATCAATAATGTTTTTACTGGTTTTAAAGGTTTTTGACATCAGACCGTAAACAACTCCTGGAATCAGGAAGATAATAAAGATCAACGGGACAATAGACTGCATCAAAGGTGCTGAAAAGGAGGTGATTTCACCCTCGGCATCGCGTAAGGCAGAATCTCCAGGGGCGGCCCAAAGGAAAAGCCCTACCAACCCGAGAATCATGGCCAAACAAGCCGTATAAAATGCCTTTTTCTCTTTTTTGTCTAAAGCACCCATATGGACTTCTTCCCCTTCTTCTACAACCACTGGAACTTTCCGCAATCGAGGCTCCACTATCCTGTCTGTAATATACCAACCAATAAGAACAATAAGAATAGAGGATGCAGACGTAAAATACCAGTTGTTTAAGGGGTTTAGTTGAATAGCAGGATCGATTATTCTAGCAGCAGACTGGGTAAATCCTTGCAATAACGGATCGATACCAGAAGGTACAAAATTGGCGCTAAATCCTCCAGAAACTCCTGCGAAAGCAGCTGCTATCCCTGCAATGGGATGGCGGCCAGCAGCATAAAAAATAATTCCTCCCAAAGGAATTACCAAAACGTATCCTGCATCAGTTGCAGTGTGTGAAACAATAGCCACCAAAATCAACATTGGGGTCAACAGCTTTTTAGGTGTAACCTGCAACATGGATTTTAATCCGGCATTAATAAATCCGGAATGTTCGGCCACTCCTACACCCAGCATTGCTACCAGAACAATTCCCAAAGGAGCAAAGCTGGTAAAAACGGTGACCATACTCGAAAGAAATTTAGCCAGAGCGGCACTGGTAAGTAAATTGTGGATCTGAATAGCAGCACCTGTGGAAGGATCGATTTCTGTAAATTGAACATTAGAAAAAATAGCGGATAACGCCCAAATCAGTAGCATTAATACAAAAAACAAAATCGCCGGATCGGGTAGTTTGTTTCCTATGCGCTCCACTGAATCCAGTAACTTGGTTATCATTCCTTTTTTTTCTGAAGTAGTTTCTTTTGCTGTTTCCATGTGTTTTGAGTAAAAAAGGCTGAAAGTCTATTGACAATATCCAGCTGCGATTTAAAAAACGACTAACATACAATCATTTCCCAAAAGCCATCACTCTTCCATAGCTCCGAAAGCAAGAATTTCAATTTTTTTCTCATTTTACTTATTCAAGATGCTTCTGAACTAAATATTCATCACCTGTAAATGGGGAAAATGCTCTATTTTTGAAAATAAATGGAATACCGTAACTTCTTTAGTGGAATCGTATTGAAAAAAAGTAGAGGCTAGAAACTTTGATTTTGTAAAACGAAAAAATTTGCTTGTGTAAAATGACGAAAAACGAAAATCACATAATGAGGCTCAAAAAATTATTCCTCAATGATTTCTTCATTCTAGGGTTAATTATCCTTAATGCACTGATAATTTTTATTGATGAGTTTAACGTAGCAATCAAGACCCTCGAATATGTGGAGGCGCTTATCACAGTCCTTTTTGTTGTAGAAATATTTGTAAAAACTTCCCACTTGGGAATTCGAAAATATTTTGCCAGTAATTGGAACAGATTTGATTTTCTGCTGATAGTTATTTCCGTTCCTTCCCTCGCCACTCTATTTTATGACGACACTTTATTAGAAACCAATATTTTCCTCACGCTTCGAGTATTGAGAGTCTTTAAATCGTTCCGATTAATCAGATTTATGCCAGAAGTAGATTCCTTTATGAAGTCAATCAAGAGAGCTCTTCGAGCATCTTATATTATCATTTTGGGCTTTCTAATCTTGATTTTTATTACTTCTC
>Ga0079223_10000378_pt1 | contig 21918 bp, 14 predicted proteins | sample Stecom2011_FD_75072 | JGI IMG/M metagenome (GOLD analysis project Ga0079223, IMG submission 75072) | Agricultural soil microbial communities from Utah to study Nitrogen management - Steer compost 2011 | ecosystem: Environmental > Terrestrial > Soil > Agricultural land | place: USA: Utah...
AAATTTGAGGTGTTACAACATGGCGAATGGCGCTAACTGCTCCTTTTTTAAATTGGTACATGCCGTATATTTTAGTGGTTAGCGCAGAGTTGAAGTTATAATTTGCACCTCTTTCAAAGCCATCTACTGTATCTCTAACAACACTATTGCTCGCGGCATCATAGTTTTTGCGAATTGTTCTAAAGGCCCAGCTTTCGCTGTAGTTAAATGAGGGGTTAAGGTTAAAAAACTTCAACATCTTAAAAGAAGTACTGATTGGAATGCTGTGTCTTATACCGTTGTTAAACTCAGTGCTCAATTGCCCCAGCCTGTCAAACGACAAAAGGCTGTCGTTGGTTTTAAGTTGGTTAGATGCGGATCCAGAGTAGGTAATGCCCAAGTTTTTATACATGCTTCTCCACCATTCATTTCCTATTTTTCCCAAAGATTTGAAAGGGTATTGTCGGCTTACGTTAAAGGCTACTTCTGGTAAACTAAGGTTAAAGTCTCCTGTTCTGGTATTCTGATTGTGACGGGCACTTGCAGTAAGATTAAAAGGCTTACTGGGAAAGGAATTAGAATACGATATTGAGGATTGAAAAGTGTTGGTTAAATAATCCTGTGTAAAGCTGTTGAGATTGTTGGTGAAGTTTGATCTAGTTCCGGCATTTACGTTTGCAGAAAAACGGCTTCCAGGTCTTGCTTTTGCATCCTGTTGGTGATTCCATCGAATAAAAAATTCATTGTTTTCAGAAAAATCTGGAAACTCTGGATAGCTGTTTCGAATGTTGGCAAAACTTAGGTTTACATTACCATTGTATTTATATCGTTTTACGTATCGCGTACTTCCTTTTAACCCCCAGCTTCCCAAGGTGTATATGTCTCCTGTTAAACTTGCATCTACATTGTCATTAATACCCCAATAAAAGCCACCATCGCGCAAAAAGAAACCCAATCGGCGGGAATCTCCATAAGTTGGAATAAGTATACCCGATGAACGCCCCTTCTTGTTCGGAAAAAAACCAAAAGGCAATCCCAATGGGGTGGGGATGTCCATTATTTTCAATACAGTTGGCCCAGTAACAATCTTATCATCTGGAATTATTTTAAGTTTTGAAGTTGCCAAGGAAAAGTGTGGTTCTTCTAAATTACAAGTTGTGTAGTATCCATTGCGAATGTACATTACATTTTTTCCTGTCTTTTTTACTTCATTTCCTTTAATATAACCATCTCCTTCTTGGGTGCGGACTTCCATAATTTTCCCCTTTTCAGTTTTAAAATTATAAGTCATTTTCCCAGCTTCATACTCTTGGGCACCTTCTTTAAATATTGGCAAGCCTTGCATAACTCCACTGCTATCTGCTACACCATTTGCCAAAACAGTATTATTTCGCATGTCCACTTCAATGTAGTTGGCGTTTAATTGAATGTTTTCGTAATTAACTTGTGCATTTCCAAATAAAAACACTTTCTCTGTAGCCATATCAATCCGTAAAGAATCATCGGCTTTGTAATCTACTTTAGATTCAATTGCATCTTTTGAAATATTTTTGGTATCGCTTTTGCTAGAGTCTATTGCAATTAAACTATCGGCAACATTGACCGTACTGCTATCTGCAATGATAGAAATACTGTCTACTTTTGCAGTGTCCACTGCTTCCTGTGCCATTACAGAAAGTGGCAATACACCTAAGATAGTTATTAACATTGGTAGGATGAAAACCCGTGAAATGAAGGAGTTAAAAGACAAGCTTATAATACTATTTTTGTATGTGACACAGGCGTGTAAATTAGCCTCAAAACTAACTAAAAATTTTATTATTGACTGCCGCATAAAAATGAAAAAACAAGCAATTCTATTGATAATTATGGCTTTTGTGTTTGGCAATTCAACTGCGGATGGCCAAACAAAGGAAAGTTTCTTTGGTTCGGTTAATACAGTTGTTATTGATGCTGGACACGGTGGCAAAGATAAGGGATGTTTAGGTGCAAAAAGTTATGAAAAAGACGTAGCACTTTCAATTTCTTTAAAATTAGGAACATACTTAGAGGAGACATTCGAAAACTTAAATGTAATATACACTCGAAAAGAGGATGTTTTCTTAGAGCTTCATGAGCGTGCAGAAATAGCCAATAAAAATAAAGCGGATTTATTTATATGTGTTCATGCGAATGCTGCGCATCCCAATGCCTATGGTACAGAGACATTTGTAATGGGTAATGCCAAAAACAAAGCCAATATGGAAGCGGCAAAACGTGAGAACTCCTCTATATTGTTAGAGGATAATTATGAAGAGCATTATGAGAATTTTGACCCTAACTCTCCAGAATCATACATTGCAATGACCATTATGCAAAGTTCATATCAAAGTCATAGTGTACATTTTGCAGAGCTGGTTCAACAGCAATTTAGAGAAAGGGTTGGCAGGAGAGATCGAGGTGTTAAAATGGCACCTTTTCTTGTGTTACATCAAACTACCATGCCAAGTGTGCTGATAGAAACTGGGTTTTTAACCAATGAAAATGAAGAAAAATTTTTAACTTCAGAAATTGGTCAAGACTACATCGCATCTGCTATTTACCGTGCTTTCAGAGATTATAAAAACGACATGGAAAATAAATCTAAATCAATTATATTTGAAGATGTAGAAGATGATTTAAGGGCTGAGAAAGGCGATTATATAAACAAGAAAGAAGATTTTAAAGAAATGACTGGACTTATTTTTAAAGTTCAACTAATAACTAGTAGTAAAAAAATAGATACAGCACCTCAGAACTTTAAAGGCTTAAGTGAAATTGGATATTATGAAGCTGGTGGTTTATATAGGTATACTTATGGAGCAGCAACTAGTTGGGATAAAGTAACTGCGCTACAAGAAGAAGCTAAAAAGCGAGGTTTTGATGATGCTTTTATTATTGCAATTTACAAAGGCGAGAGAATAGGAGTTAGTGAGGCGGTAAAGCTGCTGAAGAAAGATAATTAATTAATTTCGTGCAGATGAAAGTTAGTAAAGAAGTAAAAATTGGAGCTATTATGGTGCTAGCCATTGGCTTGTTATTTTGGGGAGCAAATTATCTCAAAGGTTTTAATATATTTAAAGAACATAGGGTTTTTTATGCAGTTTATCAACGTGTAGATGGTTTAAGTAGCTCAAACCCAGTAATAATTAACGGTCATAAAGTAGGGCAGGTAGAAGATGTTAGCTTTTTACCTGATTTTTCTGGTCGATTAATTGTAAAGTTTTCTATCGTTGAGAATGACTTTGACATTCCCGATGACACCAAAGCGAAGATTATAAGTTCTGACCTCCTAGGAAGCAAGTCAATTGATCTACAATTAGGGGTATCACAAACTTATATAAATATCAACGATACCTTGGCTTCAGACATAGAGGCATCTTTAACTGAATCTGTAAATCAACAAATTGCACCTTTAAAATCAAAAGCTGAAGGTTTAATTCAAACCGTAGATTCTGCTATTGTTGCCTTAAGTGCAATATTTAATAAAAAGGCCCAAGGAGACTTGGATGCCAGTTTCACAAGTATCAAAAACTCTTTAGAAACCTTTGAACGTACAATGCTTTCCTTAAACGAGATGGTTGATGATGAAAGAAAAAGCATTCATGGAATATTTGTAAACGTAGAATCTATTACCAAAAACCTCGCAAAAAACAATGAAAGTTTAACGAGGACAATCAACAATATAGAGTCAATTACTGATTCTTTAGCAGGTGCTCAATTAAAAGAAACTGTTAAGAATGCATCTTTAGCAATGCAGGAGTTTTCTGCTGTAATGGAGAAAGTTAATAGTGGACAAGGCTCTTTGGGGAAATTAATTAACAACGATACCCTCTACAACAACTTAGAAGCAGCAGCCAGCGATTTAGATCAACTGCTATTAGATATGCGTTTAAATCCTGAACGTTACGTTCATTTTTCTATCTTTGGTAGAAAGAATAAAGAAGCAAAAACGAAGTAATAAAGTAAAATATAGACTTATGGGAGTTGAAAATATCGTTTTTATTGTTTTATTGATCGGTTTGACTTTGTGGTTTTCAAAAAATGTGAGAACCATAGCGAGAAACATTAAACTGGGCAAACCACTTAATCGATCTGACAGAAAAGGTGAACGTTGGCGAAAAATGGCTCGGATAGCATTGGGACAATCAAAAATGGTTAAAAAACCTGTTTCAGGTATCTTGCACATTCTTGTTTACTTGGGTTTTGTCATCATCAACATAGAAGTGTTAGAGATTGTTATTGATGGTATTTTAGGAACACATAGGGTTTTTGCGGCTCCATTAGGAGGTTTATATAATTTATTGATTGGCTCATTTGAAATATTGGCAATACTTGTTTTAGTATCATGTGTGATATTTCTAATACGCAGAAACATTTTGCAGGTAAAGCGTTTTGGTTTTAGAGAAATGATTGGATGGCCAAAAACAGATGCCAACATTATTTTGATCGTGGAAGTGCTGTTGATGGTTGCTTTCTTAAGTATGAATGGCGCAGATGCAATTCTACAAAGCCGTGGAGTAGCAAACTATACTGAAGCCGGAGCCTTTCCAATTAGCAGTGCTTTGCAGCCCTGGTTTTCGGGATTTTCAGATGCTTCATTAATTGCAGTTGAGCGTGGAGCATGGTGGTTTCATATTGTCGGGATTTTGTTGTTTCTAAACTACCTACCATATTCTAAACACTTTCATATTATCTTGGCCTTCCCAAATGTGTTTTTCTCAAAATTAGAACCAAGAGGAGATATGCCAAACATGAAAGCGGTTACCAATGAAGTGAAGTTAATGCTTGACCCAGATGCAGACCCTTATGCAACACCTACTGATTCTGAAGGGCCTGTGGAGAGGTTTGGAGCTAAAGAAGTAACAGATTTAAGTTGGAAGCAATTGATGGATGCCTATTCTTGTACAGAATGTGGACGCTGTACTAGTGAATGCCCTGCATCGCAAACAGGAAAACTGCTTTCACCACGTAAAATTATGATGGATACCAGAGACCGTTTAGAAGAGGTTGGTAGAAACATTGACAAGCACGGGAAAGATTACGATGATGGGAAAACCCTTTTGGGAGATTACATTCTAGAAGAAGAACTTTGGGCTTGCACTATATGCAACGCATGTACAGAAGCTTGCCCTGTTAGTATTGATCCACTTTCAATTATCATGGAAATGAGAAGATCATTGGTGATGGAAGAGTCCAATGCTCCTGCTGAGTTAAACGCCATGTTTACCAATGTAGAAAACAATGGAGCACCATGGCAATTTGCACCTACAGATCGTGGGAAATGGGCAGAAAAGTAATTTATTAAGTAGCATTTAGATAAACTAAATATAAGATGGCATTAGAAGATTTAAAAGTTAAAACCATGGCAGAATTAGCTGCCAATGGAGAAACAGCAGAAGTACTTTTTTGGGTTGGTTGTGCTGGTAGTTTTGATGATAGAGCACAAAAGATTACACGTTCTTTTGTGAAGATTTTAAATAAAGTAGGTATCAATTTTGCAATCTTAGGAAAAGAAGAGAATTGTACAGGTGATCCTGCAAAAAGAGCGGGAAATGAATTTCTCTATCAAATGCAAGCCATGACCAATATACAGGTTTTAAATGGCTATAACATTAAAAAAATTGTCACAACCTGTCCTCATTGCTTTAACATTATAAAAAACGAATACCCCGAATTAGGTGGCAATTATGAAATTATGCACCACTCTCAATTTCTTCAATCTTTGCTCGAAGAAGGGAAGTTGAAAGTAGAAGGTGGTGGCTTTGAAGGGAAGACCATTACTTTTCACGATCCTTGCTATTTAGGTAGGGGGAATGGAGAGTATGAAGCACCGCGTGACTTACTGCAAACGCTCGACACTGACATCGTAGAAATGAAACGCGCAAAATCTAAAGGCTTTTGCTGTGGAGCAGGAGGTGCACAAATTTTTAAAGAATCTGAGCCTGGGAATAAAGAAATTAACGACGAACGCATGGAAGATGTGGAAGAGGTGAAAGCCGATGTTGTTGCTACTGGCTGTCCTTTTTGCATGACCATGTTAACCGATGGAGTTAAAAGTAAAGGAAAAGAAGGGAAAACAAGAATTTTAGACCTGGCTGAACTAATCGCAGAAAGCAATGGCTTGAATACTGAGAACAACTAAGGCTTTCTGCTGTTTTAAAGTATAACATTGCTTTAATAAAAAATACATCATGAGTTATCGAAATTTATCCGACAGCAGTAGGGTTTGGATTTATCAGTCAAATCGCCAATTAAGCGATACAGAAGTAAAGCAGATTCAAGCGGAAGGCGAAGGATTTGTAAAAAAATGGGCAGCGCATGGAGCTGAATTGAATGCTGCTATCGCTGTGTTTTACAATCGTTTCATCGTTTTGTTTGCAGATGAGAGTCAAGTAATTGCTTCAAGATGCTCTATTGATACCTCTATCAATTTTATAAAAAGCTTAGAAAATAAATATCAAATTGATTTGTTTGATCGTCTGAACATCGCTTATAAAGTTGATGACAGAATTGAATGTTTAAAAATGAGCGATTTTCAAGAAGCTTTAAACAGTGGGAGAATCAGTGAAAATACTATCGTATTTAACAACTTAGTAGAAACAAAAGCAAGTTTTGAAAATGCTTGGGAAGTGGCAGTAAAAGAAAGTTGGCATGCCCAACTGATGGCTTAAATCCATCCGTTAAGCCAGTAATAAACAATTGCAGTATATTCTCGCATTACACGAATTTCATACTGCATATAACTCCACACATTATAGCGCAGCGTTAAGTTTTGAATTTTTTTCGTTTTCTTGGTTTTGTCTTTTAAATCTTCTTCATCAGGAGGAAATTCAAATGCGGCACTACTTCCAACTTTTAGGAAACCTGCTTTTTCAAAACTCCTTACCGACCTATACATGTGTTCAGCTGAGCTAACAATTACTATCCTACTACTCAATGGAATCATCTCAGCAATCTCTAAAGCTTGGGTTCTTGTATTATACCCTTTGGATGCATATTTAATTTTGAACTGTTCTACCTCACTGTTAAGTAAAGCTTTTTTCATTAAATCTAATTGCTTGGTGCTGTCGTAATCATTGTAAGGCAGTGCAATAATTATGTTTGCTTTTGGATACTCCTTTGCTAACAAAGCAGCATGGTAAACACGCATTAATCCATTTGGAGACGGCATGCCATCCCCTCCCATTATTACAATAACATCTGCTTCTTCTTCAAGTGTTTGCTTGCTAATTGATAAGGCGTGGTAAGCTTTGTAAGGTAGGTCGGTTAAAGCTAGGAGAATAAAAATAAGAGATAAAACTCCTATTGATAAAACTAGCTTGTGTAGCAGTTTAACTAAAAGGAGCTTTAATTTTTTATTCATCTTTTTTCAAATACAATGCGAATATACAAAAGAGGCGCCTTTTTAAAAAAAAGCAACTTTTTTAATCCTTTCGCTTAAAGTCTCCCCTCTTCCATGCTTGAATAAATTGAGCCCATGCTATTGGGTTTAAAAGATTGTTTGGGCGATACTGTCCTGCATAATATAGTTGGCTACTTTTTTCTTGCATTTGCCACCTATAATTCATGCTGCCTGTCATTGGCATTTCTCTTGCCTGCCTTTCCATTAACTCTGGGTCAAGATTTTTCCTTGCAATCGCCAAATCGTCATCGGGAATATTAAGATTAAGAAAAGCATCTTTAAATTGACTTGGAGTAGGCCAAGGGTATACTTCTACAGTCTCTAGTTGTATCGTGTCTTTTCTCATGGAGTGAATTAAAGAATAATACTTTCCCGTAAGGGTATCTGGAACCGCATATTCAGATTTCTTATATCCAATTGATGAAAAAACAATGGTATCTCCTTTGTTAGCAACAAAAGAAAAGTATCCATAATAATCTGATGTTGTGCCATGTGTGGTGTTTTTTATTAAAACAGTTGCAAAAGAAATAGGTGTAATGCTATCAGAACTTACCACAACTCCAGAAAACTGTATGAGGTTTTCATCATTTTGTGAAAATAATGGTGTTGAGAGTATAAACCCCATCAATAAATATAGTAAGTGTTTTTTCATAATTCAAAGGTATTCTTTATTCTGTTCTTTTTTTAAAATATTACTATCGTTTAAAACTTGCTTCATAAGTAGAAGTATTTCCAACTCCATCACTCACTGTAATTTTAAAATGATGTGTTCCAGTTTTTGTTCTTTCATCAAAATAGTGATAAAGCATATCGTTTTTTGCATCGTATTCCATCAATATCCACTTGCCATTTATTTCAGCCCTATAAGTATCAATATGAGAAAGGTTATCGGTGATTTTTATGCTAATCGACCATTTGTTTGACATATCAGCACCTGGGTATATATTGATTGGAGTAATCTTCGGAGGAATACTATCAATTGCAATGCCATAACCTCCAAAACTTCTAGTTTTTACACTAATGTTGTCGCCATTCCACTTTCCGCCTTCTCCATAAAAGTTGCTGCCATTTGTAGTGCTAACAATTATTGCTTGGCTTTTTTCTTTTAATGATAACCCTCTTTGTTTTATAGATATAGTCATGTAGGAATGCAAGGGCGTGTAATGGTCGTGAATCCAGTAAATTGGTCCAATGGTTTTTGGGTTTTTATCGTCTTTTCTATAAGCAAACAAAAGATCTTCATACAAGACTCCTTTTGGAAGAACTACCAAAAGATCTTCTTGAATAAAAGTGTTTTTTTCATTGTAGGGGAACAAGCGTACTTTCTGTGCTCCAACACTAGCTTGAGTGGATTGACTCCTTGTACTTTTTCCGGTTACAGTAAATGCTATTCTAGAGGTATTTCCTTCAAAATCAGAAACTTCATAGCGCATCTCTACCTTTTCGCCCTCAGTAATAACAACCTTTCCATTGTTGACTAAGGTTTTGTAAAATCGCAATCTATTTCCTGGTAACCGATAGCTACGTTGAATTCTTCTTCTCCTTTGAATATAATATGGATAATCAATTAACGCATTTAGGTATCGCCCTTCTCTAAAGGCAAATTCGTTAATTTCTTGTTCAAATATAAGGGAACTGTCTTTCCATAATTTTATATTATGTAAGCCATAGCTGTTGTGCTGACCGTTCATTCTGTCAATGCTTTCTATCCCAAATCCATAAATCCCATTAAGCAATATTGGATATGAGCTGTTTAGTCTGTAATTTCCATTAGAACCAACAGCAGTAAAATGTTTCGGCTGATTACTTCCATTAATCAGTGAAGTATCGTTTAGGGGATATATTTTCACAGATTTAATTTCTGCTTTGCGATTATCTTTAACATCGAAACCAAAAAGCAAAGGATTGTAGGGGTGCTCAGTTTTGGTATCCCTTATCTCAAAATGTAGGTGAGGACCAGCTGAACCGCCAGTATTTCCTGAGTAAGCTACAAGTTCTCCTTTTTTTACATTTATTTGATTAGCTCCCGGAAACAGTTGAACATCAAATGACTCTTCTCTATATTGGGTGTTTTTAACAACGGTAGCTATTTTATCACTGTATTTTTCCAAATGTGCATATACCGAAGTATAGCCATTTGGATGAGAAATATACAATGCATTGCCATAACCATAGGGAGAAACCCTAATTCTACTGACATAACCATCGGCTACAGCATAAACTTTTGCCCCTATGGTACCTTGTGTTTTTATGTCTAATCCAGCGTGAAAGTGGTTGTTTCTTAACTCTCCAAAATTGCCAGAAAGGTATAGTGGAATGTCTAAAGGAGATCTAAAATAGTTCTGTGGGAAGCTACTTTGTGAATATGCGAAGGAGAAAACAAATGAAAAGCTGATTGATAGAAAATACTTCATGAATTAATTTGCAAACAAATAGATTAAAATGGTTGCAAAGATAATAGAAGTAGAATGGAAAATATTCCAATTGGGATATTTCATAATCCACAAAAAATAATTATCTTTGTAAGGCTCAGCTAAAGTAATAAAGTCATGGATTCTTTTCCAAATATTGTCGATAAACTTGAGATTAAAGTGTTGGCTCTGTTGGAACGGAAAAAGAACCTTTCCACAGAAGTGGATGATTTAAAAGCTAAGGTTGAACATTATCAGCAGCAAAACAAACTTTTAGAAGAGGAAGTAGAGCAGCTGAAGGAAAGGAACCAAATTTTGCGCATCACTAAAGGGAGAATATCTAGGGAAGAGAGGCGCGAGGTAGAGGTGAAAATAAATGAAATTGTTCGGGAGGTGGATAAGTGTATCTCTCAACTTAATCAGTAGAAAAAAAGTTAATCCGTGAAGGGTCAATCTATAAAAGTAACAATTGCCAATCGTGTTTATCCGCTGACAACTTCGGTAGAAGAAGAAGAAAATATCCGAAAGTCAGTTAGGTTAATAAACAAGAAGATAAAGGAGTTTGAGCAGCGGTATGAGGTTCAAGATACGCAAGACTTGTTGGCAATGAGTGCTTTGCAGTTTGGAGTTGAAAAGCTGAGATTGGAAAACAAAAGCAATGAGATAGATGCTCAATCGGAAAGAAAGATTAGAAACTTAATTGATTTGGTTGAAGAAAACTTATAGCGTTCTTTAAAAATACTCCGACTCGATCGGAAAAACCTGCCCGTGCAAGTTTGTTATGTTTGGTAAACTCAACATTAATACCAATATGGATTAATCTTAGCAATGTTGAAAACAGGCCTTATTTATCCACATTTTTATGTGGTGATTCTTTTTGCCTTCGGTGAAAAGGACGTTGGAAGTTTGATATATTCGGAAAATCCAAATCCTTAATTTTAGGGGTTTACACTTTCCAGCAAATTTGTACGGGTTTTTTTATGTTTAAAAATGAAAGATTAACGAATGGATGTACTGAGTGTTTTGATTGCATTGCCTGTGGGGCTGGTTATTGGAGTTTTAGTGGCTACGCTAATTGCAAAACAAAGGAAAATTAGGAATGCAGATGCCTACCTAGAGGAAGCAAAAGCAGAGGCAGAAGTTGTGAGGAAAGATAAAATTTTGCAAGCCAAAGAAAAATTCTTAGAGCTAAAAGCGAAGCATGAGAGTGAGATTTCAGCTAGAGAAAGGAAAACTTACGATGCTGAAAAGAGGGTAAAAAGCAAAGAAAATTCCTTCAACCAAAAATTGCAAGAGGTTAATAAAAAGGAAAAGGACCTAAGGTCTTTAAAAGGAAATTTAGACCGACAGCTTGAAATTGCCGAAAGCAGACAGCTGGAAATGGATAAAAACTATCGCAAACAAGTTGAGCTACTTGAAAAAGCAGCAGGGCTTTCTGCAGAAGACGCAAAGGCACAGCTTGTTGAAGTTCTGAAAGAGGAAGCCAAAACAGAGGCGATGGCACACATTAAAGATACTGTTGAAGAAGCTAAAATTAATGCCAATCGCGAAGCGCGAAAAGTTGTAATTCAAACCATTCAAAGAGTAGCCACAGAACAGGCAATAGAAAACTCTGTATCTATATTCAATATCGATTCCGATGATATGAAAGGAAGAATTATCGGAAGAGAAGGTAGAAACATTAGGGCTTTGGAAGGAGCTACTGGTGTTGAAATTATTGTAGATGATACGCCTGAGGCAATCATTCTTTCTTGCTTCGACCCGGTACGTAGAGAAACAGCTCGTTTGGCACTCCACCAATTGGTAACCGATGGTAGAATTCACCCAGCTAGAATTGAAGAGGTGGTGAAAAAAACCAAAAAACAGTTAGAAGATGAAATTATAGATATTGGGAAAAAGACGTGTATAGATTTAGGAATACACGGCTTGCATCCTGAATTACTTCGAATGGTTGGTAGAATGAAATATCGTTCTTCTTATGGACAAAATTTATTGCAGCACTCTCGAGAGGTTGCTAACCTTTGTGCAACCATGGCTGCAGAACTTGGCTTAAATGTGAAATTGGCGAAACGAGCTGGATTGCTTCACGATATTGGAAAAGTGCCTGATGATGAGCCAGAATTGCCGCATGCTCTTTTAGGTATGAAGTTGGCCGAAAAGTACAAAGAAAACCCCGAGGTGTGTAATGCTATTGGCGCCCATCACGATGAGATTGAGATGTCTTCGTTGATTTCCCCAATTGTTCAAGTGTGTGATGCTGTCTCTGGCGCTAGACCAGGTGCAAGAAGAGAAGTAGTGGAATCTTATATCAACAGAATTAAAGAGCTGGAAAACTTGGGAATGTCCCATCAAGGTGTTGAGAAAGCATATGCTATTCAAGCTGGAAGAGAATTACGAGTAATTGTACAATCTGAAAAAATTAGCGATTTAGAAGCTGATAAGATTTCTTTTGCCATTGCACAAAAAATTCAATCAGATATGACTTACCCAGGACAAGTTAAAGTTACTGTAATTAGAGAGCGAAGAGCGGTGAACTATGCTAAATAGAAACTAGGCTAGTCCACTTCTATTCTAGGAAACACTGTATTCCAAATCGGCACTCCTCTTATACTAGTATTGGGGAACCTATACTTCTTTTTTGTTGCAAGTAGTGCTGCTAAAAGACTGAGCTTTATCGAGCTAGCTTTTGATCAATCTCAGCATCAATAAGGCTTATTTTTAGTGCAATTGATTTTAAATGATTGGTTTAACCAATATTAAATTAACAGTAAACTCTTTAAAATAAAAAAAGCCGACCATTTGTGGTCGGCTTTTTTTTGGTAAATTGACAACTCAATTATTTACTTATTGAAATTTGTGTTTGCTTTAGTATTCCATAAAACAAAGCTCCAAATATCTGCCCATTCTTCAATTGACTTTGAGGTTGGTTTTCCTGCACCATGTCCTGCATCTACATCAATTCTTATGAGTACGGGCTCATCGCCACCTTGTTTGTCTTGTAGTTCAGAAATGAACTTAAAGCTATGAGCAGGAACTACCCGGTCATCGTGATCAGCAGTCGTTACCATTGTTGCAGGATACTCAACACCTTCTTTAATGTTGTGAAGTGGTGAGTAAGCATATAGGTTATCAAAGCTTTCTTTACTTGCTTCACTATCTCCATACTCTCCGGCCCAAGCCCATCCGATGGTAAATTTATGATAACGCAACATATCTAAAACGCCAACACCTGGAAGTGCTACTTGCATTAAATCTGGACGCTGGGTCATTACTGCGCCAACTAAAAGCCCACCATTTGAACGCCCGTGTACCGCTAGTTTTTCTGAAGAAGTATAATTGCTATCAATTAGGTACTCAGCAGCAGCAATAAAGTCATCAAAAACATTTTGTTTGTTGAATCTCCACCCGTCTCTGTGCCAGTCTTCTCCATACTCGCTGCCACCTCTTAAATTGGCTACGGCATAAATTCCACCTTGTTCTAAAAACACTGCATTTACTGCAGAGTAAGAAGGGGTAACACTAATGTTAAAACCACCATATCCATATAAGAAAGTTGGGTTATTTCCATCCATATTAATTCCCTTTTTGTGGGTAATGAACATTGGAATTTCTGTGCCATCTTTACTTTCGTAAAAGACTTGTTTGGTAACATAGTTATCACTTTCAAAGTCTGTTTTAGGTTTGAAGTGAACAGTAGAAGTGTTGTTTTTTAAATCGTATTTAAAAATGGTTGTTGGAAAAGTATAAGAGGTAAAGGAGTAAAATCCAATATCACTTTTCTTATCACCACTAAAGTTTGCAATTCCAATTCCCGGAAGTTTAATGTCTTGCAAGTATTCTCCATTACGGCTATATATCTCTAACTTGCTTTGCACATCTTTCATGTAATTTGCTACAATATTGTCTCCCGCTAAAGTAACTCCTCTAAGAACATATTCCTTTTCAGGAATCAACTCTTCCCAATCCTCTTGGTTAGGCTTGTTGATGTCGAGAATGCAAATGCGATTGTTTGGTGCTTTGTAGTTTGTTTGAATTAAAAACTTTCCATCTCCAATGTGGTCTAAGATGTAGTTGTCGTTTTCAAAATGGTTTACCACATTTACAAATGGAGCATTAGTTTCTAAGTTTTTAATCAATATTCCATTGCCATTAGTAGATTCTGAAGTGTTGATGTAGAGATACTTTTCATCCTCAGTTACACCGGCATTAGCATTTCTTAAAGGGTGCTCTTTATCGCGATAAACTAACTGATCACTTGTTTGTTTTGTACCTAATTTATGGTAGTAAATGCTGTGAAATTCATTTTTCCCAGAATAATCAGAACCTGCTGTCGGTGGCTCATAAGAAGAGTAGTAGAAGCCGTCTTTTTGCCAGCTAATGCTACTAAATTTCACATATTTTATTGTGTCGTTTATTGCTTCTTTATTCTCTAGGTTTAAAATGTGTATTTCTACCCAATCAGAACCAGCATAAGATAGTCCATAGGCCATATACTGTGCATTTTTACTAAAACCCATTCCATTAATTGAAGCAGTTCCATCTTTAGTTAAAGTGTTCGGATCAATCAAAACTTCGGCTTCTCCATCAAGTCCTTTTTGATAATAAAGTACACTTTGGTTTTGGATTCCATCATTTTTATAGAAAAAGTAAAACTTTCCTCTCTTAAAAGGGCTACTTTGTTTTTCATAATTCCAAAGTGTTGTAAGGCGTTCTTCTACCTTACTTCTATAAGGAATTTGCGAAAGATAATTGAAAGTTACTTGATTTTGTTCTTTCACCCATTGAGCGGTCTCTTCAGAAGTATCGTTTTCTAACCACCTGTATGGGTCTTCTACACTCATCCCAAAATAATCATCAACAATGCTGTCCTTTTTTACTTCAGGATATGCATCTACTGTGATTTCTTTGCGTGTAGATTCAGTATTTGAATTTTCTTTTGTTGCTTGCCCGCAAGCAGCAAGTATTGCAACAAGTACAATTAGGTATATTTTTTTCATTTTTAAAATTTAGATGGACAAATTTAGACAATTCGAATTGGATTCAATTATCTTTACGAAAAATTGAGAGAAATGAAGAAGTTAAGCTTGATAGTGTTATTAAGTTTTTTCTTTGCTTGTGGCGATAGCAGCCAAAAAAAGAGCAAAGAAGGAAGCAAGGAAGCAGCAATACAAGAAGGAATTGCCGATGGTAAATTTAATGATTTTAAACATTCTTTTGTTGAAGCTTTATGGAAAATTGAACCAATTTGGGCTTCTTACGTCGGTTATCATAAATACGATTCCTTATTGCCATTGCCAAATGAAGATAGCAGAAAAGAAAAGATGGCTTTTGTAAATGGTATGAAAGAAGAGTTGAATGCTTATGACTTGAATGAATTGAATAAGCTTAATCAGATTGACTACAAAATGATTAGGGATGCCTTAGAAAGATTTCAGTTTGGAATTGAGAAATTTAAAAGATTTGAATGGGATCCTTCTCAATATAACTTAGGAGGAGCTTTTTATCAAACGCTGAATTATAGAAAAGAGTCTTTAGAGTGGAGGCTAACACAATTGGACAAGAAGCTGGAGAATGTTCCAGCATATTATTCGGAAGCGAAAAAGCAACTTAAATCACCAACAAAGGTTCATACCGAATTGGCAATTCAACAATTAAATGGATCAAAAAGTGTATTTGAAAAGAAGTTGATTGATTCTTTATCTCATTCATCATTAGGGGTCCTTTTTAAGGAAAAGTTTATAGAAAAATCTGAGAATGCGGTAAAGGCAATTAATGATTTTATTTCATTTTTAGAAAATCAAATTCTACCAAAAGTTGCTAATGATTCTTCATCGTTTAGAATAGGCAAACAGCTTTTTGAAGAAAAGTTTTCACACGATATACATTCAGCTTATTCTGCAGAAGATATTTTTAAGGCAGCGGTTGAAGCAAAAGTTGAGCTACATGATAATATGTATAGACTATCTGAAATGCTATGGGAAAAGTATTATGGTGATACCGAGAAGCCTGGAAATCGTTTAAAAGAGATACAAATGGTGATTGATGCCGTTAGCAGAACTCATGTGGCAAGAGATTCTTTTATTTATGCTATTCGTCAGCAGATTCCCCAATTAGAAGCTTTTGTAAAAGAGCATGATTTACTCACTTTAGATCCAGATAAGCCTTTGGTAGTTCGGGAAACACCAGGTTACATGAGGGGAATTGCAGGAGCATCTATATCTGCACCTGGACCATATGATAAAGATGCAGAAACCTATTATAATGTTACACCTTTAGACAATTATTCTGAAGAAGCAGCTGAAAGTTATTTGAGAGAATACAACCATTATGTATTGCAAATTCTCAACATTCATGAAGCAATTCCTGGTCATTATACTCAGTTGATATACAGTAATAAATCTCCAAGCATTATTAAAAGTGTTTTTGGAAATGGCGCTATGATTGAAGGGTGGGGCGTGTATGCTGAGAAGATGATGTTGGAAAATAATTACGGTGGTAGTGAAAAAGAAATGGGCTTAATGTATTATAAGTGGAATTTACGAACTGTTTGTAATGCGATTTTAGATTATGGAGTACATGTAAATAATTTTTCTGAAAAAGAAGCAATGCAACTGCTGCGAAAAGAGGCATTCCAAGAGCAAGCTGAAGCGGAGGGAAAGTGGAGGAGAGCAAGATTAAGTCAGGTTCAACTTTCTTCTTATTTTACAGGTTATTATGAGATTATGCAATTGCGTGATACAATGAGGGTGCTAAAAGGTGATGCTTTTAGTTTGAAAGAATTTCATGAAACATTTTTGAGTTTTGGAAGTGCTCCAGTTAAGTATATTAGTGAAATAATGCAGGATGATGCTCTAAAAGTATTAGAATAACGCTATTTTTGCTTAGGAATAATTAAGTTTATCTTTTTAAAATTCAAAGTATAGTCTTATTATTGCTACAGCCAATTAACTAAATAAAAACAAAGTATGTTAAAATTGAGATACTTATTACTTATAGGTGTGACCTTTTGTTTTCAGTTTGTTAGTGCTCAGTGTTTTGAGGTGAAAGATGGAAATGGAGTAGATAGTAAAACCCCTTATTTTATAGCTTGTACACCTGGAAACTTTACTGTATTTATACAACCAAACCAAGCGATTGGATCATATACTATCAATTGGGGAGATGGGTCTCCAAACTCTACAGGTACCTCTTTAGTTCCTGCAGCTCCCGAACAACACACTTACTTATCTACTACAGACACCTTTAATGTTACCATTACCGATCATTCTACTTCTTGTGTAGTAAATGCAGTAGTGGTAATGGAAAGAAACCCTTTAGCATCTATTCAACTGCCTTCTGGAGATGATAACTTTGGTTGTACGCCTGTTCAGTTTAGATTTATAAACTCATCTACTCAAATTTCTCAAACAACCACATTTACTTGGGATTTTGGAGACGGAAGCCCTATTGAAATCTATGATCATACAAATTTAGGAGACACAATTCTACATACCTATATGCCTGGAATTGGTGTTTTATCCTGTGATTTGGAAGTAACTTTAACTGCTGCTAATTATTGTGGATCATCAACAGCTTCTTTTTTCCCGTTAAAGGTATGGGACGTAGATGAGGCTGTGATTACTCCTTCTGATGAACTTCTGTGTTATCCAGATACAGTTGTACAATATGTTAACAATACCATTAGAAACTGTTATCCAGAAGGAAATCAATCGCAACGATATGAAAAGTGGAATTTTGGTGATTATTGGGGTTTGGGAAGAGATTCAATAATCAATTGGCGCCCTTGGAATCCTCCAATTATTAACCCTCCACCAATGGGATACCCTGGCATTGGAGTTTATTCTGTTACTTTAATCGATAGTAGTTTTTGTGGATTAGACACTACTTCTATTAGCATTGAAATAACCTCACCCCCAACAGCAATTTTAACGTCAAATAAAGACACCATTTGTGCAGGTGAATCAGTACGCTTTTTTAACAATACTGTTGGAGGAGCAAATGTATTTTCATGGAATTATGGACAAGGTGGTGGGTGGCAAAACTCTAGTGGTTCAAATAAAAATAGAACATTTAATACTCCTGGTGACTTTACGATTCAATTGGCTGTTGGAATATCTGGTGCGAGAGGCTGTGCTGATACTGCTGCGGTTGAAATACACGTAATGCCTGCACCTATAGCAGATTTTTCTTTTGATCACAACAATGGTTGCGATAGTATGTTGGTAAATTTTACAGACCAAACAACAGGCAGTACATCAAGCTGGGAATGGAAGTTTGGTAATGGTAATACTTATACAGGCCAAAGTCCACCAACTCAAAATTATACTTCAATTGGTCGGCATACAGTTACTTTAGTTACTAAGAACAGTCAGGGCTGTGTCGACTCTATAAAGAAAGATATTTTTGTACGTGAAACTCCAGATGCTGGCTTTACCGTAAGTTCTGTCTGCTTGAATACTCCTGCAAGCTTTATAGATCAATCCTCATCTCCTACAGACCCCATTACTTCATATAAATGGTATTTTGGAGATGGAGATAGTTCTAGTGCACAAGATCCTTCTCACCTTTATACTGCTTTTGGAAGCTATAACGTAATACAAATAGTTGACAATGGTTATTGTACAGATACAGATACCTTAGAAGTAATTGTAGAAGCTCCACCAACCGCAGCTTTTACCGCAGATACCCTTGAGGGTTGCTCCCGGCTCAATATTAACTTTATCAATCAATCTTCTGCTAATGCTGTAAAGTTTCGTTGGGATTTTGGTGATGGCTCAGCTATTGATACCAATAAAAGTCCAACACATGAATTCTCAAATACAACAGATTTTGACACCGTTTATATAGTAACTTTAATATCACAAACTATGTTTGGTTGCTCTGATACAATTACCGATTCTGTAAGAGTGTATCCCGTTCCACAACCGTCATTTACTTCTGATGCAATAGCACAGTGCGGCCCTGTTGAAGTTAACTTTACCAACACTACTCTAGGTAATAATCTTAATTTTTATTGGGACTTTGATGATGGTAGCCCGATTTCAACCATTAAAAACCCCAGCCATACTTTTGAGAATAAGACTTTGTTTATCACCAACTATAATGTTAGTTTAATCGTGGAGTCTGCCAATGGCTGTAAGGACACTACAAAGCGAATAGTTGCTGTTTATCCTGAACCTAACTTTTCTTTTACAACTACTCCTGACTCAGCATGTAGTCCGCTAACAGTTCGTTTTCCTTCAGTAGTTGGAGCAGTAAGTTACCAGTGGGATTTTGGTGATAGTACAACAGCTAGTGGTCCTACTCCTACCCATACTTTTATAAATAATACTACAAACAATAAGACTTTTAGAGTTAGACTTGTCGCGCAAAATAGTTTTGGATGCGAGGATACGACTTATCACAATATTTTAGTCTATCCAAATCCAACCTCTAATTTTGCTTTAGATACAAACAAGGGTTGTCAGCCTTTATCTGTTAATATTACTAACAGTTCCATTGGAGCAAGTAAATATTATTGGACTTTTGGTGATAGCACATCCTCTGATACCACAGACGCATCATTTATCAAAACATATTTCAACACTACTCAGTTAAGAAAGATAAATCAGATAAAACTAATTACTGAAACGACTGAAGGATGTAAGGATACTACATCTAGAAACGTTGAAGTTCATCCTTTTATAGAAGCTTCTTTTCTTTCAGACTCTATTGGATGCTCCCCTTTGAAAATTGATTTTAACAATCAGTCTATAGGTGCATCTGCATTTATTTGGCAATATGGTGATGGCTCTAATAGCAGTGGAAGCTCACCATCACACATCTTTAGAAATGACAGTAGTAGAAACCTAGACTTTTTTGTAGAAATGGTTGCCATATCTCCTGAAGGATGTAGAGATACCGCCAATAAAAAGATAACTACTTTCCCTAAACCCGAATCAAAATATAGCATTTCTGATTCCATTGGTTGTCATCCATTGTCAGTTAACTTTACAAACCAATCTACATTGGCGGATTCTTGTTTTTGGACATATGGTGATGGAAGTGGTTTAACATCATGTGCGCCAGGAAACATACATCAATATACAAATACCAATTCTTACTTGCCGGTTGATTATCATTCTCAACTGATTGTAATGACAAATGATGGTTGTAGAGATACAACTACAAAAAAGATAAAGGTTAACCCTAGAGTTGTTGCTAAATTTACTTCAGATACGGTAGGTTGTAGCCCTTTAAAGGTATCTTTTAATGAGAATGCAATTGGAGCTCAAACATTTTCATGGACTTTTGGTGACGGTGGATATGGTCCAGCACCGAATCCATCACATTTTTATATAAATCATGGTTTAAATGATACTACATATACTGCTCAATTAAAAGTAACTTCTTCATATGGTTGTACAGATAGTGTTTCGCAAGATATTGTAGTTTTTGCAAAACCTATAGCCGATTATTTAGCAAGTCCAACTGATGGCTGCCATCCATTGCCTGTTGACTTTGTCAATCTTTCATCCATTGCAGACTCCTGCTCTTGGGTATTTGGCGATAGTCATAGCTTTAGTGGTTGTGGTGCATTAACGTCACATACCTACAAAAATGAAATGTCTATAGTTCCAGTTAATTATACTTCAGAACTTCGAGTTTATACCAACAATGGTTGTGCAGACACTTTGACTAGAATTATTGAAGTGAAGCCGAAGGTAATTGCCGACTTTATAACTGATACTGTTGGTTGCTCTCCTTTAAATGCAACTTTTAGAAGTCAGGCTTTTGGTGCTGTAAACTATTATTGGGATTTTGGGGATAATGGGCAGGGAACTGGAATGATTTCAACAAATCGATATACAAATACAGGTGCTGTCGACTCTATATATACCGCAAGTTTAATTGCAGAGTCGGTTTACCAATGTGCAGATACTGTTTATCAAAATATTTTGGTGAGACCAACTCCAATTCCAAACTTCGACCCCACACCACTTACTCAAGTTTATCCTAATACAACAGTAAGTATTACCAATACTACCAATCCAGGAAATTGGAACTATAGATGGGATTTTGACGATGGAGATACTTCAATACTAAAAGATCCAGCTTCTCATACTTATGATGATTGGGGTAATTATTGGATTAAACTGAATGCTTTTACTGACTACTGTAGTGATAGCATTATTAAAATGATTAAAATCGAAGTGCCAGCACCTATTGCAGATTTTAGCGATTCAGCGAAAGGTTGTGAGCCGCTTCAAGTAAGCTTTACCAATGAATCACAATATGGACAATCTTATAAGTGGGATTTTGGTGATGGAAGTACTTCTACAGCTGAAAATCCAAATCACTTGTACTTTAATGAAGGCAAATATGATGTTACTTTGATAGTTAAAGGTTATGAAGGGCATAAAGAAGATGTAATTACAAAGCATTCATACATTGAGGTGTACAAGAGCCCTAAGGCGATTTTCTTTACAAATAAGGATAAAGTTTTTATCCCTAATGATCCTTTAGTTTTGGTAAACAACTCTCGAGATGCAGATAGTTATGTGTGGAACTTTGGTGATGGGAATACTTCTACAGTAAAAAGCCCTGTACACTATTACCAAAAAGAGGGCGAGTTTCCAATTTATTTAATTGCAAGGTCTGATAATGGTTGTGTTGATACTTTCAATTTGCCAACAAAAGTAATTGCCGAATTGGAAGGGCGAATAGAGGTTCCCAATGCATTTACACCTAACCCCAATGGTGGTAATGGTGGAAGAATTGATCCTCTCAATAAAAGTTCTTTAAACGATGTTTTTTATGCAAAGATTGCCGGAGCTGCTAAATATGAATTGAATATTTTCAATAAATGGGGAGAACTTATTTATGTTAGTAAAGATGTGAATGTTGGCTGGGATGGATATTATAGAAACGAACTTTGCAAGCAAGATGTATATGTATGGAAAGTAAAGGTAGAGTTTGTCGATGGAAAAACTCTTGAGAAAATTGGAGATCTAATGCTATTGAGATAAGTAAAATGAGAGATATAATTCAGAAAATAGTGCTTCTTAGTACGTTGATTGCATTTGTAACTGTTGTTAACGCACAATCAAAGCAATACACTAAGAA